>Ga0068860_100006999_pt1 | contig 11301 bp, 8 predicted proteins | sample KBSSwiS32_FD_66597 | JGI IMG/M metagenome (GOLD analysis project Ga0068860, IMG submission 66597) | Switchgrass rhizosphere microbial communities from Kellogg Biological Station, Michigan, USA - KBS Switchgrass S3-2 | ecosystem: Host-associated > Plants > Roots > Rhizosphere > Soil ... | reverse complement strand
ACTCCTCCTTGTGTTCACGCAAATCGAGCACGAGCACGCGGCCACCCGGCCGAAGCACACGGAACGCCTCGGCGAGAGCCTTGGCCGGATGGTCGGCATGGTGCAGCGCCTGGGAGAGCAGCGCGACGTCCACCGATGCGTCGGCGAGCGGCAGGCGCTCGAGCTCGCCGCGCTGCCAGGTGATGTTGCGTACCTTGCGGCGGGTCGCGAGCGCGCGGCCGCGCGCGAGGACGACATCCGAGTGATCAATCGCCACGACGCTGCGCGCCCAACGCGCCGCTTCAATCGACAGATAGCCTTCGCCGCATCCGAGATCGGCGACATCTGCAGCGGGCATCAGCAGGCCGAGCGCACGCGACCATGCGGCCCAGCTTCGTCCGGGCACGAGCTGGCCGCGCTCACTCGACGCACCGTGCTCCACGAAGCTCTCCTTCCGGAGCCGTCGCACTTCCTGCAGCCGGGCGTCGTCTCCTTTGGTTTCCGCCGTGACCTTGGCGAATTCATGTCGGAGCCACTGCCAGAGCGGTGCCCGTTGTTCGTCTGGCGCTTCCAGCACGGGCGCGAGGCGATACCACGCGTAGCCCCCGGTACGGTCCTCGGTCACGAGACCCGCGTCGCGTAGCAGACCGAGGTGGCGCGACACGCCTGACTGAGCAATGCCGAGGATCGCGGTCAACTCCGACACGTTGAGACCTTCGAGCGAGAGCACCCGCAACAGCCGCAGCCGGACATCGTCGCCCAGCAACCGGAGAAGCGCGGAAACGCCTTTCACATCTACAAATCTACATTCATAGATATAGATTGGGCAAGCCGATAGAATCGGAGCGTGAAGACCTATCCCGCCCAGCGCCCCAAGCCGCCAGTGCTGGTGCTTGCCCCAGGCGCCGGGGCGGGCGAAGCACATCCCTGGATGCGGAAGACGGCCGGAGGGCTTGCCGACCGCGGCGTGACTGTAGTGACATTCGATTTCCCGTATCGCATTGCAGGAAGGCGACTTCCGGACAGAGGCCCGGTGCTCGAGGCGGCCTACCTGGCCGCCTGGCAGGAGATCGCCGCAGCCCATCCGGCTGACACGATGCTGTGCATTGGCGGCAAATCGATGGGGGGCCGGATCGCGACCCAGGTGACGGCGGCGGCCGACCTCACGCCGGGGCCCGCCAAGGTCGTCTGCTTCGGGTATCCCCTGCATCCACCTGGTCGGCCCGCGCAGCGCCGCGATCAGCACCTCCCCAAGATCGCCACCCCCATCCTTTTCATGCACGGCTCGCGCGATCCGTTCGGATCGTCCGAGGAGATGACCGAGTTGGTGGGGTGGCTGCCACGCGCCACACTGTCAATCGTCGAGGGTGGAGACCACTCGCTGGCCGTACCGAGTCGCCAGGATCCGAAGGGCGTGGTCTTCGAGCAGGTACTCGATCGCGTCGCCAGATGGATGATCGACGCTCGCATATGATCGGCAAATGGCCGCGCCTTCTTCCCCTCGATCACGCAACCGCGCCGACATCGCCGACGCCGACAAGTGGGATTTGTCGGACATCTATCCCGACTGGCCCGCGTGGGAAGCAGACCTCGCTCAGCTCGACAGGCTGATCGACCAGTACGCCGGACTCAAAGGCACCATCGGACAGTCGGCCGATCGGCTCCGTTCGGCGTTTCAACTGAGCGACCAGCTCGGCCAGGTCGCCTACCGGGTCTACTTCTTCCCCTCGCTTCGGTACGACGAAGATCAGCGCGACAACCAGGTCAACGCACGCAAACAGCAGGTGCAGGCCCTGATGGCGCGGTGGCAGCAGGCCACGTCGTGGTTCAACCCCGAGTTGCTCACGCTACCGCTCGACACCGCGCGCGCGTGGATGGACGCCGATCCCGACCTGGCCGTCTATCGCTTCGCCATCGAAGAGGTCTTCCGGCTCCAGGAGCACGTCCTGAACGAGCAGGGCGAGGCACTCCTCTCGTTGTCATCCCGGCTGTCTGGCGCACCCGGCGAGGTCTACCTCGCGCTGTCGACAGCCGACGTCAAGTTTCCCGAAGTGACGCTCAGTTCGGGCGAGTCCGTTCCGATGTCGTACGGCCAGTACCGCGCCGTCCTCGCCACGAACCGCCATCAACCCGATCGGCGGGCGGCCTTCCTCGGCCACTACGGCAGCTACGCGACGAACATCAACACGTACGCCGCGCTCTATCACGGTGTCTGCCAGCGTGATTGGTTCCACGCGCGATCGCGGGGCTACGCCACCACGCTCGAGGCGGCCCTTCACGGCAACAACATCCCCCGCTCCGTCGTCGACAACCTGATTGCGACGACGCGCGCGGGCGTCGAACCGCTACGCCGCTACCACCGGTTGCGGCGCGCATCGCTCAAGCTCGATCGGTACTGCCCCTACGATTTCTCGATTCCCCTCGTCGACTGGGATCGCCGCTACGCGTATCCCGAGGTGCTCGAGCCCATCGTCGCTGCCGTCTCTCCGCTCGGCGACGAATATCAGGCCCGCATGTGGCGCGGTTTTCGCGAGCGCTGGATCGACGTCTACGAAAACGACGGCAAGCGCAGCGGTGCGTACTCGGCGCCCGTCTACGGTGTGCATCCGTACATGCTCATGAACTGGGCCGATACGCTGGACGATGTCTTCACGCTGGCGCACGAGATGGGTCATTCCATGCACACGATGCTGTCGCACGAGCGTCAGCCCTTCGTGTACTCGGACTACACCATCTTCATTGCGGAGGTGCCGTCGACCTTGAGCGAGGCACTGCTGCTCGAGCACATGCTGGCTCGCGCGACGGATCGCGACGAGCGGATCGTGCTCCTGCAGCACGCCATCGACAACATCACCAGCACGTTCTACACGCAGGTGATGTTCGCGGACTTCGAACTGGCCGCGCACACCAAGGTCGAGCGAGACGAATCGGTCACGGCCGACGTGCTGAACGCGCTCTACAAGGACTGCTTCGAGGCGTACTACGGCGACTCAGTGGACACCGAGGCGCTCACGCCCATCACCTGGGCGCGTATCCCGCACTTCTTCAACTCGCCTTACTACGTCTACCAATACGCCACCTGCTTCGCCTCGGCGGCGAAACTGGCCGCCGAGATCACGGGTGACTCGCCCGCTGCGAGAGCCGCTCGACACCGCTATCTGGAACTGCTCGCCGCTGGCGGCAGCGACCATCCGATGACCCTGCTGAAGACCGCCGGGGTCGATCTGGCCTCCCCCGACACCGTCCAAGCCGTCGTCGATCAGCTCGGGACCCTGGTGGACCGGTTGGAGGAGCTGGTCTGACCTGTCGCTAGAGTCATCTCCCAACGCTTGGATTCCAGAATTCATCGGACCGGATTTAGGGTCTGGCCGGTGGGACGCGCGTAAATCGATCTCGACTGATAAGACCTTATTACCCTGGCTGTTAGACAGATTTATCGCCGCCAATGAAATGGCTCCCGAGAACGGCACGGACCTTTCTTATGAGCAGGCCGGATTATGGGCCTCCTCGATAAACTCAAGCCGCAACCGCGTTGGAAGCACGTTGACCCGGCCGTCCGTTTGGACGCCATTCGGGAGCTGGACGATCCGGCGGAGCTCGCGCTCCTGGCCGAGTCGGACCAGGACCCGAAGGTCAGGCGGGCCGCGATTCTGGTCACCTCGGACCCCGCGGTCCTCGGCAGGATTGCCCGGGCTGATGGGGATGACGATGTGCGGGATCGCGCGGCTGATCGGTTGGTGACCCTCGCCAGTCGGAACGCGCCTGATACGGACACGGCGGCGGCCGGCATCGCCCTCGAAGCCGTGCGCGTGCTGACCGATCCGCGGCGTTTGTCGACGATCGCCAAGAGTGACGCCGCCGACGGCGTCCGCACCGAGGCCCTCGCCCGAATCACGGACGAGCGTGCGCTCGGCAGCGTGGCGCGTCACGCCAAACAGGAATCGACCGCGAGTGCGGCACTCGGGCGCCTGACCGGCGCCGAGGAATTGCTGGACGTCGCGCTGCACGCCGAAAACCGCGACGTTGCGCTGGCGGCGTTCGAGCGCATGGCCACGGCCGACATGGACACCGCGCAGCTCCGCTCGGTTGAAGTGCGTGCGCGCCAGAAGAATGTCAGCCGGCGTGCCCGCGCGTTGATTCAGGAGCGCGAGGTCGCCGAGGCCGCGCGTCAGACGGCCGCGCTCGAGCGCCAGCGCCGCGAGAGCATGCTCTGTCAGGCCGTCGAACATCTGGTCGAGCTGTCGGACGTCAGCACCGGACGCGCGGAGCTCGCGCGCCTGACGGAGTCGTGGCGCGCGCTCGGTGCGTCAGACGCCGCGGCGCTCGACCGCTTCGCGCAGGCATCGACCGCCGCGGAAGCGGCCTTCGTCCGCCGCGAGCGCGAGGCCGAGGAGGCCGCGGACCGTCAGCGCGCGCGGGCGGAAGCCATCGCCACCCGTATCGCGCTCTGCGAGCGTGTCGAGACGCTGGACGGCGACGATGTGCTGGCGCAACTGGTTCCAATTGAAGAGGAATGGCGGTCGCTTCTTCCGCTCGTCGGCCACGGCCCGGAGGCCGACCGACTGGGAGAACGATTTGCCCGGGCGGTCGCCGCGTGCCGTAAGCGGCACGAGATGGGCGCGCAGTTGGTCGAGACACGAGCGTCGCTCGAGACGCTCGTGACGGAAGCGGAAGGCCTGGCGTCTCTCGAAGACGCAGCCGCCGCGGAGACCCGCTGGCAGTCCCTCAGCCGTGAGGCACGCGGTCTGACCGCCGTTCTCGAAGGCGCATCGCGGCCGGCCGCGGATCTGACCGAGCGGCTGCAGGCCGTCGCAGCGACGTGGTCCGCCAAGGACATTGCGCGCGAAGCCGAAGCCGAGAAGGCACGGCAAGCCGTCGTCACGCAGCTGCAGCGGCTCACGGAGCGCGCGCGGCGCGTGTCCGACGCGGATTCGATCACGCTGCGCGAAGGCGAACGCCTGATGCGCGACATCACCGCGGGTCTCGAGTCTGCGGCGCATGCGGGCTCGTCGAGCGATCTCGACAAGGCCGCCGCTGCGCTTCGCACGCTGCAGGAAGCCGTCGCACCGCGCGTCCGCGAACTGCGTGAGCTCGACGAGTGGCGCCGATTCGCCAACGCCCAGCGCCAGGAGCAACTCATCGGCATGGCCGAGGCCATCGTCCTCTCCTTGAAGGCGGACGAGGAAGCGAGCAAGCCGTCGGATCTCGCGGCCACGGCGCGCGCCCTGCGTGAGCTGCACGCCGAGTGGCAGCTTGTGGCGGAGGCACCGCGCCAGGTGGCGCAGCGGCTCTGGGATCGTTTCCGGACCGCGACCGACTTCATCCGCGCCCGTTGCGAAACCTACTTTGCGCAGCGCCGTCAGGAACGTGCGGCCTCGGCGGATAAACGCGTCGCGCTCGTCGAGGAGGCCGAACAGGCCGCCGAGTCGACCGACTGGGCCAAGACTGCGGGGCGATTCCAGGAGATGCAGGCCGAATGGCAGGCGCTCGGGCGACTCGTGAGCGATCAGGATCGAACGCTGGCGCAGCGCTTCCGTGCAGCCGGTAACGCCTTCTTCGCCAAACGGCGCGAAGACCTGCTGGATCGCAAGAAGGTGTGGACCGAAAATCTCGCGCGCAAGGAAGCGTTGTGCGCCCAGGCCGAAGCCCTCGCGGATTCGACGGACTGGGACGTCGCCGCTTCGGAAATGAAGCGTCTGCAGTCGGATTGGAAGACCATCGGCCCGGTCCGCAAGAACAAGTCGGAAGCCATCTGGACGCGCTTCCGCGGAGCCGCGGACCGGTTTTTCGAGCGCTATCACCATCGTCACGAAATCGGGCTGGCCGCGAAGCTCGCGGATCGCGAAGCACTCGTCGTGGCCCTCGAGGCCCTGGCGGCGGTCGCAGAGGCGCCGTCGAACCTGGCCGAACAGGTGCAGCAGGTGCGTTCCACCTGGACGCGCAGCGTCCCCGTGCCCGTGCCCGGCATGAAACAGCTGTCGGAGCGGTGGCAGGCGGCCATGGGCCGGCTGATGACCGATCGGCCCGACGCATTCCTCGGCACGGATCTCGATCCGTCGACGATCATTCGGAAGATGGAGAAGCTGGTGCTGCGTGTCGAGGCACTGGCACAGGACGCCGAGCGGCCGCAGGCACCGAACGTGTCAGCCACGGAACTACTGGCAGCGAAGCTGCGCTCCGCCCTGGCGAACAACGCGATGGGTGGACGAGGCACGGAGGAATCCAAGGTGCGTGCGACGCACGACGCCGTGCGCGAGGCGCAGGCCGCATGGCATCGGCTGCCGCCGATCGAGAACCCCGAAGCGCGCGGGTATGCCGTGCGCTTCCGCGAAGCCTGCCGCCGCGCGACAGGCGAGGACCGACGGCCGAAACCGCAGGCGCCGCGCCAGGCGCCGAAGCAGGACGACCGGGAGCCGGCGACAGTTTAGGACACCGCGAGAGGTCGCGGAGGGTTACGTCCGGGGTGCGCCGAACACCCGATCGAAATTCCCGCCCATGATCGCCGACGCCGCCGCGGCGTCGGCGCCAATGTCCGTCAGCACCGCTCGCTGGCCTTCGTAGATCGGCCGCTGCCAGCCGCGCGGAAAAAACGACGAATCGGTCCCGAACAGGATGCGTGATGGGCCGGCGACCTCGAGCGCGCGCGCGAAGACGGACGCCATCGTAACGCCTGGAACCAGGCGGACCCAGCTGTTCGAGCTGGACGTGTCGAGCAGGATGTTCGGGGCGGCTTCGACGGCCATCAGCGCTTCGCGAAAGAACCCCGCACCGAAGTGCGGAATGATCACCGGCAGGTCCGGGTAGCGCGCGGCGACAGCGGCAACGGCGAGCGGATCCCCGAGCCGCAGATCGAATGGGCTCGGCAAACCGAGCTTCTTCCTTACTCCTACCGACAGCACACCGCAGTGCACGAACATGGCCTTGCCGTGACGCGCGGCCGCGTCGAACACGACGCGCGACCGTGGGTCGTCCACGGGCACGTGATGCATCGCCGGGAACAGACAGACCATGCGCAGGCCCAGCTCGGTGCATGCGCGCTCGACGCGTTCCGGCGCATCCGGCGCAGCGGGATTCACCATGAAGGCGCCAACGAATCGCTCAGGATGGCGCGCAACGGCGGCGGCCACGGAGGTCTCGTCGGCCGGCACACTGGCGATGAGCACCGACCTCGACACCTCGTGCCGATCGAGTTCGTCACGCCAGCGATCGGCCAGAGCCTCGTCAGTACCCGGTGCCTCCCATCCCAGACGCGCCGGCAACGCCACCGCCGCATCGCCCTCGACGGCAAGATCGCGCCCGAGCGTCCGCAGGAAACCTGCCGAGAAGAAATGCGTGTGCGCGTCGTTGAGGGTCATGCAGCCTGTTGGGAATTGGTCGCGTCACGGAAATGGAGCCGCCGCTCGGCGAAGAGGAAGTACGGCATCGCGAATGCGGCCACGAAGGCGGCGCCAGCAATGGCCCAGCGGAACCCGAAGGTGTGGGCCGCCACGCCGAAGAGCGACGCGCCTGATCCGATGCCCGTATCGAAGGCTGCCAGCATGGCGCCAAACGCCGCACCGCGCCGCCGCGCCGGCACGTGCGCCAGCACGTAGGACGTGAACGACGGCTGCATCAGGCCGAAGCCGGCGCCAAAGATCAAGGCGGCCAGCGCGAAGGAGAGGCGTCCGTTTGCAAGCGCGAGTACCACAAGGCCAATCGATGGCACCGCGAGGGCGCGCACGAGCACGCGCCGCGGTCCGATCGTGTCGAGCGCACGCCCGATCGTTACGCGGCCCACGATTACGGCGATGGCCATGCTCGTCAGGAACAGGCTGCGCGGCGAGACACCCAGCTCGTCGGCATACAGCGCGGAAAAGCTCGTCAACGCACCGTAGCCGAACGAGATCACCATCGTCGTGATCGAGAGCCAGAACACGCGCCACTCGACGTGGGCCCGGACGAATTCGCTGATCGACGCCGGCCAGCTTTCCGGTCCGTGACCCTCGAGCTGTGCCTCGACCCGATCATCCGGCAACGCCCAGGCGATGATCGCCATCAGCAGATTCAGAGCGGCCATCTCGAAGCACAGCGTGTTCCATCCGTGCCGGTAGACGAGAAAGCCAATGACCGGCGCCGCACCGGTCGCGAGCATGGTCGAGAGGCCCCAGTAGCTGAGTCCTTCGGCGCGCCGTGACGCGGGAATGGTGGCCGTCATGTACGCGCCCGACGCCGCAAGTAGCGCGGACCAGATGGCGCCATGCACGATCACGACACCAAGCATCACCCTGTAGTCGGTGATGAAGGCGTAGCTCACCGAGAAGACGGCGAGAACCAGGGACACCGAAATCAGCACGGGCCGATGGCCGATCCGGTCACTGATCACGCCGGTGAGCGGGCCGGTGCTGGCGGATGAAAACGTCAGGAAGCCGTGAAAAAGTCCGGCCACGGCGGTCGAGCCGCCGAGGGCCAGCACACGATACGGCGCAGTCGGCAGCAACTGGAAGACCGACGCAAACACCGTGAACGTGTAGCAGAACATGATGCAGAAGCGCGGCGTGAACAGCCGTTCCGGCATGGGTAAAGCAGTATAGCGAGACGGGGCGGGGTGAAGGGGACGAGGGTTCGAAGGTTCGAAGGTGCGAGGGTTCGAGGGTGTGCCTGTTAAGATCAGCACTTATGTCCGATCGTCCGTCCCAGCTTTGGAAAGGCATGCCGTCCGAGAAGCGCGTCGCGGCCGCGGAGGCGTTCTGGCGCGACACCGAGTCGCAGGATATTCAGGCCCAGCATGCCGAGGCGTTGGTCGCGCTGGCCAAGCGGCTCAACTTCCGGATGCGGACCCTGCAGACGCTTCCGGTCGAGCGCCGGGCCAAGCACCTGGCGCAGCTGGGCGAGGTGTCAGACCCGATCGCCACCCGCGCGCTCATCGCCTACCACTTCGCCACCAAGCGTGAGCTGATGGGCGCCTTCCTGGACGCGCTCGGCATCGCGCACGAGGACGGGCTCATCACCGAAGAGCAGGTGGGGCCGCCCAGCGCCGAGCGCCTGACGGCGGCGCGAGAGGCCCTCAAGGCCTCGTTCGACGCTGCCGACATCGACCTCTATTTGCGGACGCTTGCGTCACTTGATGGCGAGACGTGGGCGCAGCTCGTCGACGTGCTTGACCCGCCACATTGAGGCCGTCAGAGGGCGCCGTGGTACACGACTTGCTGTTTCGACCACGGATCGGTGGAAGACGTCCTATGGTGGTGATGGGCACACACGCGCGGTCCGTTCGGACGACGGCCTGGTTGCTGACGGCGGTGCTTGCGCTCGGCGCGACGCCCCTGGCCTCCGCGCAGGCCCGTCCGACGCCGGCGGCGCAGACCGACGGCGGTTCGCCGGTCTCTGAAGCCGATCTCAACCGGATCCGCAAGGCGCTCGACACTGCGCCCACCCTCAACCTCGACGAAAATCAGCTTCGTTACTACGTGCGAATTCTTGCTCGCAGGCCCACCTTCACGGACTTCATGAAGGACTACGACTTCAAGAATGGTCCGACGCGGCGCGGGAATCCGATGACCCACCAGGAATTTCTCGCGATGGTCACGCCCAAGGAGATGAACAGCTCGGGCGGCATCACGGCGATGGAGACGCTGCAGTTCGCGTTCACGAACTGGCTGGGGCAATCGCTCGTCAAGAAGGCGATCGAGGACTTGCGGAACGCGAAATCCGAGCGGGAGGTCCAGGAGATTCGCGATCGGATCGATCGCGAACTCGCGGCGCTCAGGCCTCCCGGCGGGAGCAATTAGCGAAGACGCCGTTCCACGGCGGAATCACGATAGACACCGCGCCGTGCGCCCGGGCCTGACACGCCAGCCGGATCAGCGGTCGTTCCTCGGCCGAGTCCAGATAGCCGAACACCTTCATTCGCCGGCGTTCGTCCCGATCGACGACCGGCGACAGCTTTTCTGCGCCGCCGAGCACGCCGATCCAGCAGGTGCCGCAGGACGCCGCGCGGCACTCCACGGGAATGGGGCCTTCGTCGGGCGTGCAGCGTGGGTCAGCCGCGTGGTAATCGCGCTTGTCCGTCCGGGCGCCGCTTGCGATTTCCTGACCCTCGATCAGCGTGAACTTTGCCTCGGGCTCGGCCTCGTCGAACGTCACACTCCACAGCTTGCGCAGGCCGCGCGTGAATCCGAACAACCCCTGCCAGTCGTCGCGCGCCCGGGCCTTGAGCACCTGGTGCGGTGACATCGCCCGCGCCCGCTCGCTGAGGTGAATGGTGCCGGCCGATTCGGCAAAGGCGTCTGGCCCGACCTGCCGCAGCGTCATCAGAAGCACGGCCGCGATCCCCAACAAGAACTCGCGGTCCACGCGCGCCGTCCGGCCGGCTGCCTCCGAGAAGGTGCTGACAAGGGCGGCCAGATCCTCCGGAAGTACGTCCGGCGGCCGCTGAATCGCAGCTTTCACCTGAGGCCAATAGCGGTGCGCGAACAGAAAGCGGTGTGACGAGTCGATCTGATCGGCCAGCCGCCACTTGCCCATGAGGCCCAACTTGCGGGCCAGGGCCGCTTCGTCTTCGGCTTCGGCCAGTGCCAGGTGCAGGTCGAGCGGATAGAACGCGAACCAGATTCGCGTCGCATTCCGGTCAATCGGGTGGATTTCGGCGGAAAGGGTGTCAACGGCGGCCCGCCACGCCTGAGCGTCGTAGCGGCAGAGCTGGGCGTAGAGCGCGTTCATGCAGCAGTCATTCTACCCGGCCTCGGCCAACGACGATGAGGGCGTCGCTGACCGGACGAGCACCCAGCGGATCGGAGGGTTTGTTCACGATCTGTCCCCTCACCACCATCGTGGTCGAGCCCCCGCCGTCCAGATTGAGCGCGTCGGTCAGCTGGAGGCGGTCAGCCAGGCGCTCGAGATCGGCGAAGGTCATGCCGACGCTGTAGGTTGGCAGACGGCCGTCAACCGCCGCCAGCCACACCTGTCCGCCGCGGTCGATGCCGACGAGGGTGCGCGGGTGCCGGGCGGCGGTGAACGCATCGACGGCCAGGCCCTCGGATTTCCAGTCACTCACCGCGATGCCGTCACGCCGCAGCAATCCGGCACCCGCCAGGATGTCGGAGGCGGACTCGAACGTCTCAGGTGGCAGCCCGCGGGCACTCTTCCAGGTCGTCGTCATGGTGACCACCACGTCTTCGGTCAGGGCCGTGAGGGCCGGAGGCAGGGTCGTGCCGCCATAGGAGAGCACGGCGCCATGCCGCGGGATGCGGCTGCGGCCCACCCCCGGCCGCATGGCGGTCACGTGCAGGGGCTGTCCGTCGAGCACCCACTCGGTGCCGGTTGGCGCGGTGTCCGTGTCCGCGT
>Ga0068860_100006995_pt1 | contig 11303 bp, 13 predicted proteins | sample KBSSwiS32_FD_66597 | JGI IMG/M metagenome (GOLD analysis project Ga0068860, IMG submission 66597) | Switchgrass rhizosphere microbial communities from Kellogg Biological Station, Michigan, USA - KBS Switchgrass S3-2 | ecosystem: Host-associated > Plants > Roots > Rhizosphere > Soil ... | reverse complement strand
TTTCCAGTTTTCGCTATCGCGCTCACTCCTGGTCTCATCAACGGCGCATCACCTACAAAGCCGAACACACCGCGGCCGGTACCAACTTGCGTTTCCTGGTCACCAACCTGGCGGGCTGCAGCCGTTCCATTTTTTCGTTTTATAACGATCGCGGGGAATGTGAGAACCGCATTGAGGAGTTTAAAAATGGCTTTGCCGCTGACCGCCTAAGCTGCCACCGCTTTCGGGCCAATGCCTTCCGCCTGTTGCTCCACAGTTTCGCCTATAACTTGGTCAACCTGTTTCGCCTGCAATGGCCTCCCTCGATGCGCTCAGCACAAATCGAAACTCTGCGCATTCAGTTGTTCAAGATCGGTGCGCGGATTCGTCAAACAGCTCGCTGTATCCGCATTCACCTGGCCAGCGGCTGGCCTTTTCAAGATCTCTTCCAAGCCGCTGCGCTCTGCAACTCTTCTTAGTTGGTTTTGGTCCTTCGACAACACACTCTCGAAACCGCCGGGCGGAGCTATCTAAAAATCAGTTCACGGAAGTCACAAATCGCTGTGACCCTCCCACTTGAGCGTCGCCAACAGCGCGCGATCCCCAATCCGGCATCACCAATTAGCAATCTGCGCTACGATTCTGACCGCTCATGAATTAACCAGACTAGCTCAAAGGGCCAAAAAATACCGGTTGGGTGGGACTCTTGCAGCAAGACTGCTCTTGCTATAGTAGCTGGATTCTGGATGGGATGAGTCAAGCACTCAAAACCAACTCCAAAAGGGGGCGCCCTTTTATAATTGCGTCGCATTATCGGACATGTGAGTTTTTCCGCGATTACACTTGTCCGATTTCAGCTTACCGGAAAAGCGCAGCAGGGCGATATTCGACTTGTTGATAAGTTCTTTCAAATCAAGCAGTCGTTCCGGACAAGTTCCTGGCCCTAGCGACGCGTCGAAGACGCAGTTAAGGCTTATCGGGAGTTAACCGAGTTCTGACCGCGACTCGCAAAAATGTTTGCGCTTGCTGAGATCAGGGGGCCAGTGCTGAGACTCCCTGCTGCCTAACAGTAGGATCCGGGTATACGCGGGCTAATCGGCCAGAGCTGAGCCTATCCTGCATTACCCTGGATTCGAGTGGGGCGAACAACAGGGCTCCTTCAGAAACCCTCCGCAATCCTTCACCACCCCATTGCCCCGTCATGATTCCCCATATCGAGTGAGCATTCGATCCCAACATCAGGTGACCGACTTCATGTGCAAGAACAGTGCCAAGAAGCCTGTGCTTGAGCCTCCTCTTTTCGGCCAGTCGTTGAACCCGGTCGTAGAAGATGTACCCATAGAAGCCTACCCCTTTCTCATCCAGCGTAGCGATACCGAGCACTTCAGGACGGTCACGGACTTGTGCGCTGATCGCGTGACGCAGGACCTTCACCACCAGATGAGTCGAATCTGCGATATAGCAACCGCTGGGTTGGATTTTCTCTAGTTTTGGAGAGCAGTTTAACCACACCGTCTCCACTCCAGCCTGGCGAAAAATCCGATGCGCGTCCCCCTCTGCTGCAGCCAGGAGTTCTGTTGGAACGTTGGCATAGTCGTGCACAGAAATAGTAAGGTCTGGCTGCAACAGCCTTGTGCCCGGTGCATCTTGGGCAAAACATGGACGAGAAAACAATAAGAACGTCAGTACCGAGCAAAGACCGAACTGTCTGTTCACGGTGTCACCTTGCCGGTGACTCTGCTTCCCGTGGCCAGGTACTTCAATGCTCTAGCGATTACGCACCAGAGAAATGTTAATGACGAGCTAAACTGCTTGGCATCTGCTGGTTACGGCTGGATGCGACGCGGCCTACCGATTCGTGTAGACTTCATTTCAATCGAAAAGTGATGTCCCTACAATCGCAGCTCCCGCAAGTCCTTCGCTTCGGCGTTTTTGAAGTAGACGTTCGGGCCGGCGAGCTACGCAAGAGTGGGGTCAAAGTAAGGCTCCAAGAGCAACCCTTCCAAGTCCTCTGTATGCTTCTGGAGCATCCCGGCGAACTGGTTACGCGGGAAGAGCTTCGTCAGCGGCTCTGGTCGGCGGACACCTTCGTCGACTTCGATCGCAGCGTGAATGCCGCAATCAAGAGGCTTCGCGAGGCACTGGGCGAATCCGCGGATACCCCTGTGTTTATTGAAACATTGGCCCGGCGTGGATACCGCTTCATCGCTCCGATCAACGGTTCTGCTCCAAGCAGAGTCGGACCTGCAGCCGTTACGGAGCGAACCAAATCATCGTTCGTGCATTCGTGGGCGGCCATTGCGTTGTTCTTACCGATCGTAATTGTCGTTCTAGTGTGGGTGGTCTGGCGGTATCCAGCGCGACCTATAGAGGTCATTGAACGCAGGCTGACCGCGAACTCCTGGGAAAATCCAGTGAGCAGCGCGGCAGTCTCTCCTGATGGCAAGAACATCGCATACACGGACAAAACGGGGATGTACTTGAAGCTGATTCACACTGGTGAAACCCACTCGGTGCCCTTGCCGACCGACTTCTCCGCCGTTGTGGACAATTGGTTTCCAGATGGCGCTCACCTCCTCGTCACTCGCAAGGAACAAAGCCGAAAGCCAAGTTTGTGGAGTATCTCAGTATTCGGAGGCTCCCCGCGTAAGCTGGTGGAAGACGCATCGGAAGCATCACTTTCTCCGGACGGATCTCATATTGCGTTCCTTCGCGCTGGATTAATTCTGGATACGCTGGGTCTAGAAGAATGGGTCGTGCGCTCCGACGGGACCGATCCACTCAAGGTTGCATCTGAGAAGCCTGGTACTCGGGTAGCAGCGCCAACGTGGTCTGCGGACAACAAACGAATTGCCTACGTCAGAACAAATTCGGGGTGGGCCGGGGGAACTAGTTCCGTTGAGGTGAATGGATGGCAGAAGGCACATGCAGAGAGCCTCTTTTCAAACAGTCGCTTGGGCCCTGCGCTCTTTTGGCTGCCCGATGGCCGCTTGGCTTACCAACTCGGTGACGATCCGCAAAACAAGAGCGTGTGGCTGGTGTCGCCTCAACAATCTTCAAACAGCCACATTCTCCCGGTCAGGATCTCGCGAGGACCTGGTGAGATCTCACAATTTTCTGGAAGCGCAGACGGGAAAGTATTAGTTCTCTTGAGAAACGATTCGCAGCCAACTGTCTACGTTGGCACGCTGGCGGCAGACGGCACGCGTTTGCTGGCGAACAAGCGGCTTACGCTGGACGATAACTTGGCACGCCCGTTTTCCTGGACACCCGATAGCAAGGCAGTCCTGTATGTATCGAATCGAAATGGCACTCCTCAGATCTTCAAACAAGCCATCAACCAGCCATTGGCGGAAACTTTGGTGACTAGCCCTGACGGACACTGGGTCAACCAGGTCAGATTGACTCCCGACGGTTCGGAGATCTTATACATCCTGGTTCCAAAATACGTTGGCCCTGAAACACCCCCTTCGTCCATTTTTGCCATTCCGATTGGCGGCGGAACGCCTCGCTTCATTCTAAAAGACGCCAGCATCGTGAACGTTCAGTGTGCGCGAAACCCATCAACTCTCTGTCTATATTCCATCATCAAAGGAAAGACGCTGGTTACGTTCAAGTTCGATGTGCGAACCGGTAGAAGTGCAGAGCCTCCGCAAATCGATCCCTCGTGTAATTGGAGCCTGTCACCTGATGGTTCGCAGCGGGCGGTCATCGTTGATAGTACCAACCAAGGAAAAATCTTACTCCGCTCCACCGCCACCGGAAAAACGCGTGAACTGGCCGTAAAAGGTTGGACGGGATTGGTGAACGCTGACTGGTCTGCAGATGGCAAAAGCCTGCTGGCACCTTGGCAAAGTTATGAGGGAGAAAACGCATTGCTGAACATCACACTCGATGGCAAAGCGTCGGTCCTGCTTAAGTCCAGAAATCAAGAAGTTGAATGGGCAGTTCCTTCACCGGACGGGCATCTGCTGGCTATAAACGAATTCACTTCTTCCAGCAATGTATGGGCAGTCGAGAACTTTCGATAATCCTCGGTGGTCAGTTGAAAACCGGCCAATGGTGTGGCCCAGGACGTGATTCTTATTTATCCCGCTTTCTCCTGATCAGGCAAGTCAGTTTTGGTTCTCCAACTCCGCGGTCCGCATTTGAGTACATGGCCATGATGGAGTAGACGGTCGAGAATGGCGGTGACCGCAGCGCTGTCGCCGAGCAGTTTGCCCCAGTCTTCCATAGCGGTTGGAAGTTAGCAGCGTGCTAGCGGGTTCATAACGACGCATGACGATCTCGAACACTTCACGCGTCTGCGTGTTACGGAACAGCAGGGCCGAAGAAAGGGCGAAGGAACCAGCGACTTCACATCTACTAGGCTTAGGATGCTGAAGCGACCGAAAAATACCGCTGAAGCAGTGCTAGCCCAAGAAAAAGGCGGTCTACGAAGCAGCGTGACCTGCAAACTCGCATTCTTAGCTCAAGAAATACCAATTGCATGGGACTATCCATCACGATTCTGGTTATCCGAGAGGGCCTAGCCTGGATTATTTACGAATTTGCTAGCGAAAAAAATAAGATGTCACCTTCTCTGATTCTCCGATGATGATGTGGCTTCGATTTCTAGGTTCATCCCGACCGGGCTCTTGCAAATGCTTCGATAAGAGTGTTGACATCACTTGCGTCGTTGTAAGGGGCGAGCGAGATCCGAATGCGTCCGCCACGTACGCCGCACACAATATTATGACCACGAAGACTTCCTACAACTGCTTGTACGCTTTCGCGAGGGTGTCCCAGTGAAATAATGTGTGGAGAGGCAGCAAGATCGCCAAGACTACGAAACGGTTGCCAACCATACTTGCTGGCGTCGCTAACCAACATTGCTGCCAACGTCCGCGCGTGTGCCTCAATTCGAGCTTGACCCAAGGACAACAACTGCTCAACTGCTACCGTAAGACCAGCCATGGAGGCATACGACATTGTTGATTGCGTATAGCGCCGCGCATCATTAGCCAGCGATACTGAGGTCGCATCAAATCCAAAGGGATCCGATGCGCCCATCCAACCCGGTAGGGGGGGTATTTGCTCAAGCAAAAGTGGCGACATGATCGCGAGTGCAACGCCTCCGTGTCCACCAAGCCATTTGTAGCCACTGGCAACGACGGCGTCAGCATCCCATGCCGCCGCGTCCACCCGCATCGCACCTGCCGCTTGCGTAGCATCTACAATTAAGCGTGCACCAACCTGGGCGGTACTTCGGCGCAGGCGAGAAATATCCACTACCGTACCGGTGGCGTATTGCACGCTGCTCACCGCAACTACAGCAGTATTCTCATCAATCGCCTCTATAAGTGTATCGGTCAGATTGCACGTAGGCTGGTCATCAACAAAGCGCACCCTATGTTCCTTTAGGGCAGCCAGGCGAAGCCAGGGCCGAGTTATTGCAGGAAAGTCTGATGTAACAGCCAGAATTGTGCTATTCAATCTTGGCTGAAGTAACCACGGAAGTTGCCCTAATATCTCACTTGCGCCCGCGACAATCGCGACTTGCGCTGAATCGCAATGAAGCAATCTGGCTGCGCGTTCGCGGAGCGTTTCACAGTATCCCACCTCATCGCTATCGGACATGTAGAGGTTGCCGTGCCTGGCAACATCGTCTATGAAAGTGTGCATTGCGGTCACTGCCGGTTGACCGATCAATCCCAGGGATGCCTGATTTAAGTACACACACTGACGGAGGGTAGGATAATCCGATCGATTAAAGGGAGAAGGCATCATTTCGATGGTGAACTGTTTGTGAGCGAGCAGATTCTAAACTTTACTGCTTTGGTTGAAAATGGCGAAAATTGTTGAGGGGCTGGAGAAGAAATCCCGGCCTAATGTCAGTTCAACGGAACACCCCTGACTGGGGTCTAGTTGAGTGCAGCCGGACAGATCGGTTCTCTCGGAGGGAGTATTGCCGGATCAAACGATTAGAGAAGGTGTTTGCGTCGACCGTTGAGCTGGCAACGTCTATCAGGAACTAGAGGAGCGCACACTCAAGTAACGGGTGTATCCTTCGGAAGAGAGAGGATCGCGTGAAATCTTGCATCCTGGTCCTACTTCTCTCGCTTTTTCTCATCCCCGTGGGTCGTTCTCTTGCTCAGCAAAGCCCTGACCCAAAACAAGCCAACATTATTGCGTACGCTCATTTCAAGGCTTTGACGCCCGTTGAACTGAATGAACTCTTGTCGAAGGCACAGTCAGGAGAGGCAGAAGCGCAATATTGGGTGGGCGTCCTCTACACAGAAGGCAGGGTACCGAAGAATCTGGCGGAAGGCGGTCGATGGTTGCTGAAATCAGTGGAACAGGGACATGCGCCTGCCCAATTCGCGTATGGGCTGTTGTCCAGGCTCGCAAACCCATCTATTGGAGAGAAGTGGCTGCGATGTGCTGCGGAGCAAGGCCACGCGGAAGCGCAGTTCTGGCTCGGAGTTGCTTACGAACAGAATTGGTTTGGAACCGTCGATATCCAGGAGGCAATAAGGTGGTACAGAAAGGCTTCTGAGGGTGGCAATCCTGACGCTCAAGTTGAACTTGGGCAAAAATATGAACACGGTGGAGGCATAGAACAAGACTATAGGCTTGCCGCAGAATGGTACCTCAAGGCGGCGGAGCACATTCCGGATTTGGGTGGAGCTGGTCAAGGAAGGAATAGCTTGGGTCTGCTCTATATGCAGGGTCTTGGCGTTCCGCAGGATTACGTACAAGCGTACTTCTGGTTTGGTCTTGATGGCACGGAAGGAAATGCAGCCGACGCCAGAGAGCATCTGACGCCGGCACAGATTCGTGGAGTGGAGCGGTTGATTGAGGAGTGGAAACAGCAGCATCGGCCAAGCCGTGAGCTTTTAGCGGCATTACACATCATGGAAGCCAGCTTCCGATAAGCCTGGTAAGGTTTTGCCTATCACCTTCTAGCCTAGACCTACAGGGATGAGCCAAAGATTGGTAACCCAGAAGGAGTTGCGGTACGCTGCTTTTTTATTCAGCGCAACGACGCTCGTCTGAGTGATCTCAGAGCGCTGACTAAATGCGAGATGCGAAAGCATAAAAAATAGAATTCGCATATTTCCCACGATTGGCACGCTTCTTTTTTGCGTGGTTGACAACTTGCCTAAGAGGCTTGCCAGGCGGTCTTAGTGCCAGTTCAAATCGGATCAATCTGGGAACAGAAGCGTCAAAACGCAGCATCCGAAGCCCGCAAAATGTCGGCCTGTTATTGGGAAAAATGAACCTTATTGCCGCCGCCGTCAAGAACAACAGCCCTTTCGATGACGTTGTGGGGCGTGGGATGAAGGTCGCCAAGGAACAAATCGTCGGGATGGTCGCGGTGGTGGATTGGTTCCTAAGCCAGTCTGACGCAGAGTTCGAAGCTGAGTTCCGCCGGCGCGCCGATCGCATTGCCGCGGCCCTCAAGGATATTCCATCCTTGAAATCAGAAATATTCATACCGCCGATTGCTAATAACGTACCGCACTTGCTTATTCGTTACGACCAGCAGCGAGTGAAAATCCATCCCAAAGAGGTCGCGAAACAACTCCGGACTGGCACTCCGAGTACTGAACTAAATCCTGCGACTGGCTCCACGGAGGCAAGCGCTGGCATTCCCAAAGATGCCGATAAGATCGTGGTGGGGTCTGGATGTTGGAACCTGGCAAGGATTTAGTCGTAGCGCGCCGCCTTCGAGATGTTTTGACGAAGGCGACAACGAGTTGATGTACGCTCAGGTGGCGAGCCTTTTTTTTGAGGTCGATGCTTTCTGGAAACGAGAGGAAGGAGCCTGTGCTTGTGATCTTGACTCCACTTGCGAAACTAGTGGTGATCGTCCTTTTTCTTCAAACGGCTGCTCTGTTCGCGGTGAGACAGTCACCGACTCCATCCCTTGACTTCGAGTACTACCGAACGCGCGTCGAGCCCATCTTTATGAAAAAGCGTCCCGGCCATGCCCGCTGCGTAGTGTGCCATGCCGGCAGCAACAATGCTTTCCGGTTGCAGCCTCTGCCGGCCGGGAGCACCAATTGGACCGAGGAGCAATCGCGGCGCAACTTCGAGGTGGTCTCGCGGCTGGTAACGCCTGGCGATCCGACCACGAGCCGCCTTCTGCTGCATCCGCTTTCGGCGGAGGCGGGTGGCGACCGCTTCCATAGCGGAGGCCGACAATTCGCATCCCAGAATGATCCGGATTGGCTAGTTTTGGCCGATTGGGTCCGCAACGCAAAAATAAATGCATCGACTAGGCGGTGAGAATCTCTAAGGAATCACCACCGTACCGTTGCGCTTGGGGACTTCACCCACCGGGATGATGGCCACTTGTTTTCGAGTCGTTGTGTCGATGACTGACACCGAATTTGACCCAGAATTGGCAACGTAGAGCTTTTTGCCGTCGGGAGTGAATGTGAGCCAGTCCGGTACCTCTCCGGTCTGGACGTATCCCAACACCTTTAGGTCGGGCAGTGAGTACGCAAAGACAGCATTCGCGACGGAGCTGTCGACCCACAGCATCTTATTATCTGGAGAGACGCCGATGCCGTGGGATGGAGCAAGTGCCTGGGTGGTTCCGCCCTTGGGTTCGTCGGGAAGTGTAATCCGAGCTACGACGGCGTGCGTCTTGAAGTTCACCACCGCAAACCCGTGAAGGCCGGAAAGCTGGACGAAAATGCGACCAGTCGAACCATCGGTGTCGCTTTCGAAAGCCATGGGGCGCACTCCGCTGTCGAATGGCAGCTCCCAGGCAGGCTGCAAGGCTTGTGCATCGATCACCGTCAGAATCTTTCCTACTACCGAGCCCGCAACCAGGAATTTGCCATCCGGCGTCACATAAATATTGTGCACGCCGCCCTTCACGGTCACGCTCTTGATGCTTTTTAGCGAGGCTGTATCGACGACCTCCACCGCGCCTGGCTCGGCCATGATGCCGACAAAAACTCGTCGTCCATCCTTAGAGATTGCTATGTTGTTGGGTCGGCCGCTGAGAGATGCCTTGCCGAGAACCTTCCCCGTCTTCGTATCTGTAGCCCACAGTGTGTTTTCCGCCTCACAGCTTATGTAGGCTCGGGATCCATCGGGAGCGAAGGCAACCCCATGGGGTGCTTCGATGTCCTTTACCTGCAACACGACTTTATTCGTCGCTGCATCGATGATCTCAACCGCATCGCCGGCACTGTTTGTCTGATAGATGCGGACCGTATTCGCTGCTAGCGGCAGTGCGAGGATGTAGCTCAGAGCGTGATATCTCTTCATGGCGGTACGCTCATTCCCTGGACGATTGCCCGACCTTAGCGGGAGTGAGTCCAAGAGTCAAGTTTTTGAGTCTGCGGTGGAGGCAGTCGCAATGAACCGACAGTGCCAGCGTGCATTTGTTCAGAATCGATCGATTGTGAGGTTTCTGCGGATAGGATAGCTTCTCTGAAAAAGAATACTGCAGACTGCGTCCAATACCCGCAAATCGGTGGTCTACGAGGTGCTACGAACGCTTCGAGCTAAGCTGGCCATCAACCACGATCTCTGGACACCTATTTGCTTACGTACCAACTGATTCTCAGCCCAGAGTTTTGCCTTCTCGAACGTCTGTCGGTCTCCCCATACTTCAGGATCCCAATGGTCTTCAATTTGCGCAAAAATCTCCCTTGCGGCCGCTTTATCACCGAATTTCGCGGCGAGTAGGGCAAAACGGTTCATCTTTAGAGGCGACAAGTCTAAGCCAGGCGACGCCTATCCGGACTACTATGCCCAAGTGGCGACCTATATCGCTATTATTTCAGGCCCGGCGCAGAGAATCGATCACACCGTTACAGCAAAGACCTTTCCGGTGATCGGGCCTGACGAAGACGGCGACGAGCCGTTCAACTATGTCGATACCGCTTCCAGCAGGGCGGAAATTGTCGAAGTCACGAAAGAGCTGGTGCTTCGGAAGACGCCATCCTCGGCCTAGGGGGCACGGGGTCCTACGTGCTGGACCTGGCAGCAAAAACGCCCGTGAGGGAAATTCATCTCTACGATGGGGACACGCTCTACCAGCACAACGCGTTCCGTTCGCCCGGAGCGCCGTCAGGCGAAGAGCTGAGGGCCGGGCAACCCAAAGCAACTTATTTTAAGAATCTTTACGCAAAGATGCACCGGAGCATTTTCGATCACCCGTTTATCTGGACGGCGCCAATATCGAAGAGCTACGCGACATGGATTTCGTTTTTGTGTGCCTCGACAAAGGCGCACCCAAGAAACTGATTGTCGAGAAGCTCGAAGAGTTTAATATCCCATTTTCTGATGCGGGCATGGGCATCCAGTTAAATGACAACACCCTGGGCGGGATTGTGAGAGTGACGACGAGCACCGTACAGAAGCGCGACCACTTCCGCGGCCGGGTGTCTTTCGAGGACGCACCAGCCGACGATGACTATTACCGTAACATCCAGATCGCCGATCTCAACGCACTGAACGCGGCTCTGGCCGTGATAAAGTTGAAAAAGCTTTTCGGCTTTTACCGAGATCTTAAATCGGAACACCACAGCCAGTTCAGCATCGATACCAACCTACTTCTTAACGAAGATCGGCCAGGATGAACGCCGCAATTGTCCTCAAGCATGAATTTGTAGACTTTATTCCCGATGAGCTGGAACAAGGGACGATTTACATCTCGATACGCTTCGCGACGGCGTCACACTTGTGTCTGTGCGGCTGTGGAAACAAGGTTGTAACGCCGATTAGACCAACGGACTGGACGCTCATCTTTGACGGCAAGACGGTTTCCCTTCATCCCTCCATTGGCAACTGGAGATTCCCCTGCCGGTCCCACTACTGGATACGAAACAACCATGCTAAATGGGCCCCGAAATGGACACTAGGAAAAATTAGTCGGGGCAGAAGAATGGACGCATCCGCAAAGAGGAAGTATTTCGGTAGGGACGAGGATGATGCTGGGCAGGATACCGAAAGTGTGCCAACGAAAGAAGAAGCCCGGGATATTGGGTCGAAGTGTAGGAAACGGTGAATCCTGTGCATGTTTGCGGATCCGCATAATTGGCGGCGGTGCTCGGTTGAAGCAGGTTCTTCGTAATATCCCAGATGATCAGCAAGAGTTTCCCGGCTGATTTGAGATTTGTGTGGTTCTGCTCGCATCTGCTTGGACTTGAACGTAGAACTATGACACTTTTATGACGCTCGATGTTTTTCGAGCGTTTCCAATCTTAGCGGGCTTCCCTGAACTAATATAGAATCAAGAGGTTAGCCGCCGTGGGCCCATAGCTCAATCGGTTAGAGCGTCGGACTCATAATTCATGGGCCCCTTCTGATCCGTT
>Ga0068860_100006981_pt1 | contig 11313 bp, 7 predicted proteins | sample KBSSwiS32_FD_66597 | JGI IMG/M metagenome (GOLD analysis project Ga0068860, IMG submission 66597) | Switchgrass rhizosphere microbial communities from Kellogg Biological Station, Michigan, USA - KBS Switchgrass S3-2 | ecosystem: Host-associated > Plants > Roots > Rhizosphere > Soil ... | reverse complement strand
CCTGCTGCCGGTCATAACTTATACGCGCTCACATTTTATTACGGGCAGGGCTGCAGCTATTCGTATGGTGAAGCAGGGCTGCGGAGTGGTTCTAATGCACACACCGAACGCAAGTAGAATTAGTCAGCCTTTTGTTGGTGGAATGGTCCCGGCGTGGGCATCAATGGAGGCGCTTTCCCGGTCGCAGTCCGTAGAATGGGGACAACAGAGTGTGCGCGCCGTTTGCCTGCTGACGACCGCGATTCCCGAAACCCCTTTGATTGATGAAGTGTGGGAAATACACGGAAAATCACATGACATTCCATTTGAACAATTTCATTCGTTCATGGAAAGTTTGACGCACAGAAAGAAATTGACCACGCTGGCCGAATTGACAAACGCTGCTGTTTTCGCCGCGTCTGATGAAGGCAGTGCAATCAGTGGAACGATCGTCAACCTGACGGCCGGAATGATCGTCAACTAAAGTATTTACGTAGAATTTTTTAAAAATAAAAACAATAATGTATGAATACAACAGACTTTACGGCTACTATTTCGGTAGATCAGACTCCGGAAGAAGCATTTGATGCAATTAACAATGTCAGGGGTTGGTGGATTGATGAAATTGAAGGCAATTCAAAAAAACTTGGCGACGAATTTGCGGTTCATTTCGCAGATATTCATTATTCAAAACAAAGAATCGTTGAGTCGGTTCCGGGAAAGAGAATTGTGTGGCTGATAACTGAAAGCAAACTCAATTTCCTCACCGACAAAAAAGAATGGGACGGAACTAAAATCAGTTTTGAAATTTTTGCGAAGGGTGATAAAACACAAGTTCGGTTCACGCATATTGGACTTGTTCCAAAGATTGAATGCTATCGTGATTGTTCAAATGCGTGGAAAGATTATATTACCGGCAGTCTATACAAATTAATTTCAACAGGAAAAGGCGAGCCGACTGTTAAGAAAGAATTTGGAGTGACGAGTCATTGAGGTTGAGGTCAAGGTTAAGGTTGAGCGCTTAACCTCAACCTTAAACATATTCACATTTTAAAAATCAAATCATGACTGATCAAAATTTTACCGCCACAATTTTGGTGGATCAAACTCCGGAAGTAGTTTTCCGGGCAGTAAATAATGTTCGTGGATGGTGGTCCGAAAATATTGAGGGAACGACTGACAAACTCAGCGGTGAATTCAGTTATCATTACAAGGACGTTCACGTCGCGAAAATGAAAATTGTGGAATTTGTTCCGGAGAAAAAAGTGGAGTGGTTTGTTGAACAGAACTATTTTAAGTTTACAAAGGATAAGAGTGAATGGACCGGTACCAGGATCGTTTTTGATATTTCAAAGAAGGGAAATCAAACGCAGTTACAATTTACCCATGTCGGATTGGTTCCTGCGTATGAATGTTATGATATTTGCTTCGATGCGTGGAGTAACTATATCAAGAATAGTTTGCGGAACCTGATCACGACAGGCAAAGGAATGCCGACTCCAAAGGACGAGGAGTTTGAGTTTAATGAAAAGTTGTTGGAAAAGGCAGACTGGAAATGATTGGCTGGAATCCAAAGAGCGGGGAAAGAGAGCAGAGAGCGAAGTCAACATCGCTTCCGCTCTTTTTCCGTGCTCTCTAAATTCCTACATTTTAGCGGCACTGTAATAATGATTCTCGCCCTCATCTTCAAACTCTTCAATTAAAGTAAGTCCTGATTCTGAAATTAAGTCTCTGTATTTTTTTGCGCCGAGTGATCGCGATTCCACTTCAGACATTGCGTCGAACCACGTGATTGGTTCAGGCGGCGATGTAAATATTAATTTTCCAGTTACATTCAATGCTGCTGCCATTTTATCTATTAAAATCAGCTGCGCCTCTTCCGGTAAAATAAACAGCAATCCCCACGCGATGATGGCGTCGAATGTTCGATTGAAAAAAGATGAATCTTCCGCGGCCTCGCAAGCAACAGGCGCATTTGGGAAGTTCTGGTGAAAAACTTTGGTTAATGTTGGAGACGCGTCGACTCCATAAACGATCATGCCTTCGTCAATCAATATTTTTGAAACAGGAACTCCGGTTCCGCAACCAAGATCAAGAACGACGGAATTTTTGGTTAGTGATTTTGCCCATTTGCGAACGGATGATGAACCAATGCCATTCACCGCAATGCCGCGACTCGTGGCAAAGATTTGTGAAATGCGTTCGTAGCCGTTGGATTTGTCCATTGAAATGTTATTTATCGAGAGAAAATTCACAATTGAAAAGCAACGCTTTTCTTAAATCAATTTATTAAAGTTAAATAGTCTTCCATGAAAAATTTCTCTGAGAAGAACAAAATAATTGAACGTATGCGTTCAAGGGAATAATTTTTTTATTTCGAATTTGAGCCAGTGATGAGCGCGCAAAAAAAATGGCAACTGAAATCATTCAATTGCCATTCCGGGTCGGGTGGACAAGATTCGAACTTGCGACCCCTTGCACCCCATACAAGTGCGCTACCGGGCTGCGCCACCACCCGAAAAAACTATCAAAAAAAAGTATTTGAGGGGCTGCAAATCTAACACTATTTCCCTATGCTAAAAAATACAAAAAGGAGCGTAGAAACGCTCCTTCGTAGTTACCATAAGTAACTATCTGCTTAACCATTGTTGCGAAAAGGTTTGACACAGGTTAATTTTTTTCAGAGCTGCTGCTGGGAATTTCCATAATTAGAAATTACGAATTTCCGAGCCACCCAATTCAAAAATCAAAAATTTATTTTACTACGTCGAATGTGAATGACTGACTGCCGGCTCTGCCCTCCCCCGTTATACCCTGGATAACCACCATGTATTTGCCCTGTTGGTCTGAACTGTAAAATGAAAGCTGCTTCTTTCCATGTTCATCCGTTTTTACATCGCCCGACCAAAATAACAAATTCCGGAAGTCTGGTACGCGGCTGCTGATCTGCTTTTCTGTTTCATAAACCGGAGAATAAAACTCCCGCTGCAATTGCAATCCTTCATATTCTACAACCAATGCATTCGGGTCGAGTTGGAATCCATCCATATCACCCTTATACGTGGTGTAGCTCACGATTCCGCTTGCGCTGATCGGACCGAGATAATAGCGCCGCGTCATGACCTCGATTTTTTTGATTTTTAACGGATCCATGTTAATAACCCTGTCGGCATCAAATACTGGAACGCCATCCATGAGAATCAGTGGATCATCGTCAAAAAATCCATGATATGGATTGTTGAAGTTGCGGAGAATAAATTTTTGCTTTTGTTTTCTCAACGATACCCCCGTTACATATTCGCGCATTACTTCTTCCATTGTGTTAAACCTCGTGTATTCATCCAGGAAAAATTTGTAATCCGGCACGCCGTAGAAAGCAGTAGTATCCTGCATATATGGTGCATCAAATCGCTGCAGGTAGTCGTTTGAATATGCATTCTGCACCTGCATGCCGATACTTCGTGACACGATATCATCACGTAAACTTTCAGAGATATCAATATCAGTAAATGGACGCGAAGAATATTTTTCCGAGAACGGATTTAGGATATCAATGCGGTAGCTGGTATCTTTCTGATTGTCGGCTTGCACAACGACTTCATTTGACCCATAAAAATTTTTCACATCATACAGAAGTTGCCCTTTTTTATTGCTGATTGAGCTGCTGATTTGAAATTTTGTTCCGGGTGATGATAAATATGTGACAACATTTTCGATCGGTTGGTCCGTTTTCTTATTAGTTATTCTTCCACCGATCACGTGTCCTTCGTATTCAGGAATGAATTCAAAGGCAACTTTATTTTGAAACACATCATCCCAACGAAACCTGCGCCAGCCATGGGTGAGCATGAGATTGTCGACAGCAGCATCAACTTCCGGCCCATTATTGTTGATATAATATTGCGGCGATTCGATAGTTCCCTGCAAGTCTGATGTAAGCCAGAAATAACTAAGGATGTCTGCGTCCTGGCTGTTAGAAAGTGAATCGATCCGATATACAGAAACGGACATATCACTGACCGCCGGCTTTGACTGATCCTTTGCGTCAATATTGATGTATATTTTTTTCCTGGAGGTGAATTCTTCACCATTCGCATTTGCGTTTATTTTTAAGCCAATTGGCTTTTTAAAATAAAGACGTTCGCAAACGGGTTGCCTCATCGAATTGAATACAGTAAGATGTGAAATGCCTTCACCCAATTTACTTTTCTCAATAGAGAAAACCGCTTTGCCATCGCTTACCGGCTCGGCTTCTGCTACCTTAACCGATTGTCGGGTGTGTGCAAACAGGAAAATAAACTGCCCAGGCATTGTTACGTTTGTACTAACGGTAACATGTATTCGATCATCTGAGATATTTTCAACATGCATCACGTAACCCTGTGAATATATGTTTGGCAACTCGCCTATAACGACGTTGCTGCTGCTGAGCCGGATAATCGCCCGATATTTTTTGCCGGCAGCGGGTGTAAAGGAAAAACTGCCAATCCCAAATCTTTGTGGTTGAAAACTGGCAACGGTATTATTCGCTTCATCCGTAATTGTGCCTTTAAAATCTACCCCGTTGCCTCGCCGGTCGGCGACGCGGAATGCAACCCTGCTTACAATGCCTTCAACCAGGTTGCCACCTTCCGGGAAAAAATGAATGTCATATTGATTTGTACTGTCTGCTGATTTTTCACCAAGGCTTTTGAGTGAGTTGACTATCGTCACATTCTTTTCAAAGTAAAACTCCTGGCTGAAATTTTTCATCCAGTTCGTGTAGGCGCGCAACCTGTAATTACCTGAGCTCAGGGAAAGCGGGATAAAGAAGGAACCATTTCCACTTCCATTTTTCATTGGGATCTTTGCTTGGAGAACTGGTTTGAGCTCTTTGTTTAAAACCTCCAGGTAAACAACTTTACTCAGGTCGAGTGGTTTGTTGAAATTGCCATCTACACAGTATATTTTAAACCACATAATATCCCCGGCGACATAAAATGGTTTGTCAGTATGCACAAAAACTTTTTCCTCGATCGCCTGTTCGTTGTAATGATCAAATTGCGTGTGCACATTACCGATAGATTCCGTTTGTGCAATCGCCTGCTGAAAACAAAAGAAAGCAACGAGAACCTGCAAAAGAGTACGATAATTTATGTCGAACAATATGATACGATTTTTTCTCATAGTCATTTTAGTTAGGGCCAGTATGGTGGTTTCGTTGTTGTTCCGCCATAGGTTCTGCAGTCGATACAAGTCGAATACGATCCTGAATAATCGGTCAGTCCGTGCGAACCAATTGGAATCAAAATATATTTACCAAAGTAATAATCTACGCTATCATGTGGAACGACAATCTCAGGGCAATCCTGCAAAGGGAGTATCCAAGGTGGTGACAACTGCGTGTTGTTGATGTAAATTCTTTGTTCAGTTATCGTAGACGCTGAAATGTATCCGAGAGCTTTCGCGTTAGCATCGTTAATGCAATGCATGTTACCGATTATTTGCGATGGAAGGAGATCAAACAATCCACCGGATAATTCCGTGCTCTTTTTCAGTTGTTGCCAATATTCATATGCTTCTTTTGTTAATGCCGCCTGCTTTACGAGGATGCTGTATAGCCTGCTAATTTTCATTGAACCGCTTTCTATAAATTGCACGGGTGCGCGATATACAATGTCATCGCTAAGTCCTGCCGTACTCGCTAACACCAATTCAGTTGAGCTGCGACTTTGCCAACATGTATAATAATCTTCATCAGGACTTCGCGGTTGAAGCTGCCCATTTTTATAGATCAGATAAGATGCAAATTTCGCACGGTATTCCCAGGTTTCTTCATACGTCCAACGATAATATATAGAGTTGTTATTCGGATCGTGTGTATTTACGTACACCTGCACTCCGTCGCCGTTTTGAATCCAATTCACGCTGTCAATTGCAGGCGTTTGTTTTGTTGAGACAGCATCTGATTCGTATTGCTTGCCGTCTAAAGTGGCTATGCGCAAAGTATATTTCTCTGTGGGATTTAATGGAAGATAATTGATGTTATAAATTCCATTACCACGATCTGAAAGCAAATAGCTGTCACCGCCGTCTCCCACTACCGTTACTGTTGCCCCGTTTTCAGGTGATTGAGAAACGCTATCTGTGAAACTTCTTGTCCTGCTCAACTTAATAGTAGTCGAATCGCCAACATCTAGCATGCCGTCTACGACAAGGTAGTTTGGATTGTTTTCAATTTGCGGTGGTGTATAGGGTTCTTTGCATGCAAAAAAACAAATTGCAGTTAAAGCTACTCCGAGATGTCTTACTATAGTCAGTTTTCCTTTCATGTATGCATTTAGTTTTGCCAGAATTCGGGTTGTTTATTTGTACCGCCGTGCTCCCGGCAGTCGCCACAAAAAAGTTGAACAACTTCGAAATTGCCCCTGTTGTCGGTACCCAGCGGAATCCAAAGATGGTTGGGTCTCCCTATATATTCAAAAGCCTGTGCCGGTGAAATGAAAGTGTGCGCACCAGGTGCAGCGCATTCACTAGTATATTTTTTATAGTCCCAATTATCAACGTCCAGGGCATTCACATAAATTCTTTTTTGTTCAACCGTACTGGCACAAACATATCCGAGAACCTGTTCACCAGGTTGCGATACACAATGCATATTGCCGCTGAGTTGGGATGGTTGAGCATCAAACAACGATCCCATTTGTTCTGTATTTTTTTTCACATTTGCCCAAAAATTATAGGCATCCTCGCTGATCGCATATTGTTTGATATTGATGCTGTATCTCATGCCCAATTTTTCTGAGCCGCGCGGGACGTCTGCAATTTTTTGTCCGATCACTATATTTTCAGAAAGTTTCGAAGTAGTGGCAAGCAGGATATCACTTGAATAAAAATTCTTCCAGCAAAAATATATCTGATCCTCGGGAGCGCGTCGGACCAGTGCTCCATTTACATAATCGAATAAAGATTGAAAGGCCGTTTCATATTTCCATGTTTCCACATAATCCCATCTATAGTAACGGGAATCGTTAGCGGCGCCATGAGTGTTCAAAGAAATAGTTACACCAACGCTGTCCTGTCGCCAGAAAACACTATCGATCGCCGGAGTATGAAATGCCCGCACCGAATCGGACGAATATTCTCTGCCATCATTCGTTTTTATATTTAAGCGATATAGGTCCTGTTCATTGAGATCGAGATGATCGACCGCATATTTACCATCACCTTGCTCAATGAAGGCATAGGTGGCGCCCGAGGGGCCGACCAACGACACATTTGCGTGCAATTCTCCGACGCGTGCCGCGCTGTCGAGATTTCTCGTTCTGCTGAGGATGATTACAGAGGAGTCATTACCGACATGCAATACGCCGTCCACGACAAGCAATCCCGGGTTTTGCCTGATCTCCGGCGGACTATAGAGCTCTTTGCAAGAGCCAATAAGCATAGCCGTTATAACGGTGACCAATATTCTATATGTGTGCTTTGACATTATATTTTTAATTAAGGCCAGAACGACGGTTTTACATTAGTCCCACCATGATCGCGGCAATCACCGCACATTAACGTGGTGTACAAATAAGTTCCAAGATCAGTCCCAAGAAATACATATCGCCTCGGCCTGTCGTCAGGAAAATAAACTTTAATACTGTCAGGATCGGTGAAGCCTTTATAGACGCACTCTTTCCAGTACGGCGTATATCCCCACGCAACTAAATCATTCTTGCTGATAAACATTCTTTGTTTTGTTACCGTACTTACCTGGATAAAACCAAGCACCGGTTCTTCCGGCGTGCTGACACAATGAATATTGCTGTTCAGTTGCGATGGCTGGCCGTCAAACAAAGTTCCCAGCTGCTCAGTATTTTTTTTGAGATTTACCCAGTACTCGTATGCCTGCTGCTCAATGGCAAATTGCCGGACATATATGCTGTATTTCTCCCCGATTTTCTCCGATCCTTGTGGAATAAATTGAATCGGATTCCGGTAAATAACATCTTCCGAAAGTTTTGCTGAAGAAGCGACTTCAATATCTGTGGAGGCTGACGACAACCAGCAAGTATAGATTTGATCAAAACGCGGCACGGGAACTCCGCCCTCAATATCTGCATACGTCTGGAAAGCCGTGTAATATTGCCACGTTTCGGAAAAATCCCATTTATAATATATCGTACTATTCTGCGGATCGTGCGTATTTACATACACGGTAACACCGGTATTATCCTGGCTCCAGGTGATGCTGTCGATTGCGGGAGTTGGTTTGACTGTTAACAGATCGGATAAATATTCTTTCCCGTCAGCCGCAATTATCTTTAGCTGGTATTGTTTCGTGTTATCCAGATTGAGCTGATCGATCACATATCTGCCACTACCCTGGTTGATAAGTGAAATCGTTCCCCCGGACGGATCGACGACAAAAACCTGGGCCTGTAGTTCAAGGGATGAGTTTACGGAGTCATTGAAATTTCTTGTTCGTGATATTTTTATAACAGTTGAGTCTGGTCCGCTAATAATTGTCCCATCCACCACTAAAAAGTGGTTACCCTGCGAAATAGCCGGTGGATTATATGGTTCTTTGCAACACATAAGCATGGCCGTTATAGCCATTGAAAATATTTTTAAAATCGTCGGTCTCATTCGAAATCATCTTACACAAATAAATTTTTACTTGCCTGCGCGCAGCTAAAATTTGAAATTATACGTGATTGAAGGTACCGCCGTCCCAAATATTGACAGCTTGTATCCGTTGATCACGCCGTTTTCCTCCGTGAAATAAATTGAATAAGGATTTTTTCTTCCAGTCAGGTTATATACGCCAATTGTCCACGAACTATGTTTGAATTTTTTTATCTTGTGATTTCCTTCAATATTCATTGAAAGGTCCGTCCGGAAGTAATCCGGTATTCTATATTGATTTCTGTCGGAATAGTATACCCGCTGCGAACCACCCAGGTCATAGATTGCAATTGGCAAAGTAATTGGCCTTCCTGTGCTGTATACGACATTCAATGAAATGCTAAAGCGATGATTGATCTTGAAATTGCCGACAAAGTTTAGATTATGCGGTTTGTCGAAATTGGCAGGATAATAGTTACCCTTGTTGATTGTTTCGCCGGCAAGCGGATCATCTTGTTGTAATAACGTCCTTGAATAGGTATAGCTGATCCATCCATTCAGTTTGCCCGACAATTTTTTCAGCATCACTTCCACTCCATACGCTTTACCTCGAGTCGCAAGTACATCTGTTTCGATATGATGATTCATAATCAACGATGCGCCGCTTTTATAATCAAGATAATTGTATATGCGTTTATAATAGACTTCGATAGACGTTTCAATTGTATTTGATTTAAAATTCTGATAGTATCCGAGTGAATACTGTTCGCCCGTCTGCGGCTTTATATTTGGATCACTGAGTTTCCATATATCAGTCGGCGAAATCGTCGTTGTATTTGATAATAAGTGAATGTATTGACGAAGCGTGTTATAACTTGCTTTAATCGATGCATTATCGGATACGCTAAATCTCAACGCAACGCGATATTCCGGACCCTGATACGTTTTGATGTTTTTATTTTTTGCGTACGATGTTGTATCGACAATAGTGCCGTCCGTCCGGGGCTGACCAGGAACATAACTGTAAACATCATGCGCTCCGAGATAATTAAACATCGAATAACGGATGCCTGCATCGAGCGATAATCTCGAACTAATGTGCCACTTGTCTCCCAGATAGACCGCACTTTCAAGGCCTTGTTCTGCCTGCACGTGATCAGGAACAACCAGCGATTTATCTCCTAATGGAGTGAATGAACCCGGATGAGATTGATAATAGATTGAGTTGAGTCCGAAACTGAGCGTGTGATTCGAATTGAGAGCATAGTTGAAATCTATTCTCAAATCTGTCTGGTTAATATCGAATGCAAGTTTATATGCGTTAACCGGGTTATTTGTACTTGATACGGAATATTCATAGCCATCATAACCTCCAGTAAATATTCCATAAAATTTGTTATTGAAATTGTGTTTCCATTTGAGGTTGGCATTTTTGTTTCGATACCTGTACACCGTGTCATTGTTCAATTTGAATTGGTCATTACTGATATAACCCGTGAGATATAAATTATTCTTTGAGTTTATTTCATGACTGATGCGCACGTTGGCATCATAAAATGAAGCGCTGCTGTTCTTATAATCCTCGTTTGGCAAAGTCTTCAATAACCAATCCGAATACGTGGTTCTGCCCCCGACCAGGTAGGTCGTTTTATCTTTCACAATCGGTCCTTCCAGTGTGAGCCTTGCCGTTAGAGGACCGATACCGCCGGATCCGGAAAATTTTTTCTTGTTACCATCGCGGGAAGTAACATCAAGGACAGATGCCAAACGACCGCCATATTTTTCGGGAATGCTGCTTTTGTATAGTTCAACATCTTTAACAACATCAGGGTTGAATGCGGAGAAAAACCCAAAGAAATGCGATGGGTTATAAATGGTGGCATCGTTAAAAAGTATCAGGTTTTGATCTGCAGAGCCACCGCGGACATTGAAACCTGTGCTTGCCTCACCTACTGACGTCACACCCGGTAGCGATAACACCGCTCGCAACACATCGGCTTCGCCAAATACAACCGGCACCTGTTTGATTGTTTTGATGTTCATTCTTTCAACACCCATTTGCATTCCACGTATGTTGGAGTTTTTTTCCGATATAACGGTGACTACTTTCAAACTTGCGACAAACTCCTGCAGTTCGATGTTCAATTTGCCGTCTGAGTGAAGCATGACCTGGCGCTTTGTATCTTTCATACCAACGCTTGTGATCTTTAATGAATGTCTTCCACGGGGAAGTGTAAACGAATAATATCCAAATTGATCGGTCGTTACGCCGATTGGCGGGTTATCGATATAAATAGCTGCGCCAATAATTGCCTCGCCGGTTTTCATGTCACGCACGTACCCGGCCACTGTTGCATTGCCCTGCCTATTGGTATTGCTCTTGTCTCCGACCTGGAAAAGTTTATTCTCTAAGGAGGATCTTACTTTCTCGTTCTGTTTTTCTTCTTCCTCAGAGTTGTCATTGAGCACAAAAGTGGCCGCAGAATCGTTTGTGGCTTTTTTTCGTACAAAAAAATCTTTGGGAAGTGCCGTTTCGATTCTAAAACGCCTTATCACAAAAACATTATTCTGGGCATCGATTGAATAGTGAAAATCGGTGTGGAGAAACGCTTCATCCAAAATTGCATTCAGCGGCTTGTTAGTAACTGAAAGATTTACGGTGAAACTGTCGAACTGGGAACTATTGAAATAAAAATGATAGTTTGATTTGGATTCGATGGCGCGAACGAATTCTTCGAA
>Ga0068860_100006979_pt1 | contig 11315 bp, 12 predicted proteins | sample KBSSwiS32_FD_66597 | JGI IMG/M metagenome (GOLD analysis project Ga0068860, IMG submission 66597) | Switchgrass rhizosphere microbial communities from Kellogg Biological Station, Michigan, USA - KBS Switchgrass S3-2 | ecosystem: Host-associated > Plants > Roots > Rhizosphere > Soil ... | reverse complement strand
TTTGCAACCCGATTTTGTTCTGCCACTCGAAGGGGCCATAGGGATAATTGGTCCCCAGCTTCATAGCAAGATCAATTTCGTCTATAGTACTGACCTCTTCCTGGAGGGCAAAAAAGGCTTCGTTAATGATCATACAGATAACGCGGGCAGCCACAAGGCCCGGCTCATCTTTTACAAAAACAAAATTCCATCCCAGGCTTTCGAATACTTTGGCAGCCGTCATTTTGTTATTGGATGCTATTTCCCATGTTTTCCTTTGAAGAAACCCCGGCCATCCATTTATCCTGCTGAAATTCAATGGCAACTTTTTTTGTTCCAGGGTTTCAATAACGGAATTAATAAAAACAGGCTTTCCTCCAAACTTTTCCATTTCCTGATCGATTAGATCGTCAGGTAGGTAAAATATAGCATCATATTTATCAACAGGCTCAGATGCTGAAAGACTTTTTGCAAAAACCAATTTCGCCTCCGGGTTGGTGTTCTTTGATGCAATTTCCCCTTGTTGCTCTACATTTGCCACGACGATAACCTCCATACACTGTTTTTTACAAAAATAGGTTTGTTAGTTGATGGAAAGTTTTGCAATTTTATTATCGTCATTCAAAAAAAATAGATGAATAAGCAAATCGTTAATACATCAAACGCGCCTGAACCGATCGGACCTTACAGCCAGGCCATAAAAGCTGCAGGGCTGCTTTTTATTTCGGGACAGGTCGCATTAAAACCGGGCACTACAAACCTCATTAGTTCTACGATATCTGAAGAAACTGAGCAGGTTATGAATAATTTAAAGGCAATTTTAACAGAAGCAGGACTTGGTTTTGATCATGTTATAAAAACCACCATTTTTTTAAAAGATATGAGTCTGTTTATTCCTGTGAATGAAGTGTATGGAAAATTTTTTGAATCCGGATTTCCTGCGAGGGAAACTGTGGCAGTCAAGGGCCTGCCTAAGGATGCAAATGTGGAAATAAGCATGATAGCAGCCGAATAATTAAACTAAAGAATTTTGAAAAGACAGGTAATCATTACATCCAGGGTACACAATTACCTGATAGATGCCCTTCAGCAAAAAGGGTATTCAATTCTGCATTCAGAAAAAATAAGTTACGAAGATTTAAGTGCTATTATAAGCCAGGCCGAAGGTATCATTGTAACAACACGGTTGCCAGTTGACAAAGCACTCATTGATAAAGCAAACCGACTCAGTTGGATTGGCAGGCTGGGCAGCGGAATGGAACTAATTGACGTTCAGTATGCGACCTCAAAAGGTATCCGGTGTGTAAGCAGCCCGGAAGGAAACAGGAATGCCGTGGCAGAACATGCGCTGGGTATGTTACTGAACCTTACCAATAAAATATCATCAAGCTTTGAAGAAATTAAAGACAGGAAATGGATAAGAGATGCAAACCGGGGTGTAGAACTTAATGAAAAAACGATAGGCATTATAGGTTACGGCAATACGGGATCAGCATTTGCAAAATTATTTTCGCCGTTTGACGTAACAGTGCTTGCTTATGATAAATATAATTTTGGATTTAGTTCGGGCTACATCAAGGAAGCCAATTTTGAGCAGGTTTGCAGGTATGCTGATGTAATAAGTCTGCATGTGCCCCTTACCGATGAAACGGAATATATGGCTAATGAAAAATTTTTTAATTCGCTGGAGAAATCACCTTATTTTATATCCACCTGCCGGGGGAAAGTAACTGACACCGTTGCTTTGCTGGCTGCCCTGAAAAATAAAAAAATTGCAGGAGCGGCCCTGGATGTGTTGGAAAATGAAAAATTTGAAAGTTACACAAGGGAGGAAAATCATCGGTTAAACTCGTTATTGGCACAGCCTAATGTTATACTCACGCCCCATATTGCTGGTTACAGCGTAGAAGCTTTTTACAAAATGGCAAAAATTTTGTTGAAAAAACTGGAGTTGGAATAATAATTCAATTTTTTTTTATATTTGTAATCATACAACGTCTCAATAAATATGGGGCGTTGTATTTTTTTTCGTTTACCCTAAAGAAAATTGTCAAATCTTAAAAATGAGGATATGAGCCAAATCAATTACGTAACTAAAGAGACATTTGGTCAAATGAAGGCTGAATTACAGCACATGAAAGGGGTTCAAAGGCCTGCAGCTTCAAGGGCTATTGGAGAAGCACGCGAAAAAGGCGATCTGAAAGAAAATGCCGAATATGATGCAGCGAAAGAGGCCCAGGGAATGCTGGAGGCCAAAATAAAACAATTGGAAACTATCATTGCAACAGCAAGGATTGTGGATGAAAATTCAATTGACACCAGCAAGGTTTCTATTCTTACCAAGGTTACCCTTACTAACCTGGCAACAAAGAAGCAGGTTACCTACCAGATCGTTTCAGAAAAAGAAGCAGACCTTAAACAGCAAAAGATTTCGGCGGCATCGCCTATTGGAAAAGGCTTGCTGGGTAAAGCCGTAGGGGAAACTGCCGAAATAAAAGTGCCCGCAGGAACGATAAAATTCTTAATTGAGAATATAACGGCGTAGGGAGTCAATAGTCAGTGACCAATTGGCAGGAAAACTTCAAACAATGATGATATGACAATTTTTTCAAAAATAATCGCCGGCGAAATACCCTGCTATAAAATTGCCGAGGACGAAAAATTCTTTTCATTCCTCGATATTAACCCACTGGTGGAAGGGCATACCCTTGTGATCCCTAAACTTGAGATTAATAATTTTTTTGATATACCTGGTGAATACCTTAAAGAGATTTTAGTATTTGCCAGGCCCATTGCAAAAGCTATAGAAAAGTCTTTTAATTGTAACCGGTGCGGCATAAGCGTTATCGGCCTCGAAGTTCCTCACGCACATATGCATCTTGTGCCAATAAGCAAAGCAGATGATTTGAATTTCACCAGGAAGAAATTAAATCCTTCGAATGAACAATTGAAAGCCGCGCAGGAAAAAATTTTAAAGAATTTGTAAGAACCTGTCGGTCCCTAAACCATTTTCATTGTCTACTGTCCTCCGGGTAGAATAATGTCCTCGCTTCATCTTACTCAAAACGGTACCAGGTTTTATGCTAATGGATAAAATTCAAAGCCGTACATATTTTTCCATAAAGATTTGAAAATTTGCCTGGTCATTTTATTCTTTGCGGGTTTTGCACCAGGTAGTCCTTCCAGCCATTTAATTTTTTTGATGTGTGGTTAACCGGTGTATTGCCCTGGAAATGGTGGCATACCGCTACTGCAATTGCGTCTGTGGCATCTAAATATTTTGGGCTTTCATCAAATACCAGGATACGCTGTAGCATTTTCAATACCTGTAGTTTATCAGCATTGCCATTTCCTGTAATCGATTGTTTTATTTTACGCGGGGAATATTCTGTAACGGGAACCCCGGCCTGCATAGCGGCAGCAATGGCCACACCCTGCGCCCTGCCAAGCTTTAGCATACTCTGAACATTTTTTCCAAAAAACGGAGCTTCAATAGCGAGTTCATGGGGCCCATGATCTTTCAGTAGCTCACATACTTTTTGATGTATTATCTGCAAGCGTTCATAAGCGTCTTTGCGTGATGAAAGCTTCAGCACATCCATCATTACCAGTGTAACTCCCATTGCAGAAACCTCAATCACCCCAAATCCCATCACAAGGGTGCCGGGATCAATACCTAAAATGATTTTTGACTTTTTATGCAATTGAAGATTATTTTTGGCCTGTATAACAATAATGTCGCGGCTTTAAAAAAATGAAAAGTTTATCTTGTACAAAGCTACATGATCCGTACTACCAAAAATATCAAAATAATATTCAAATATATTATTGCACCATTGTTGGGAGCCTGGCTTTTCTATTCTCTTTACAAACAAATAAATGAACAGCCAAATCTTCAGCAGTCAATCGATCTTATTAAAGAAGCTCCCTTTGGCTCACAAGCCTGGAAATTCTGGATTGTAATTGCGCTTGTTTTTATTAATTGGGGATTTGAAGCAAAAAAATGGCAGGTGCTTTTAAAAACGATTCAGCACCTTTCTTTTTTTACGGCCTATAAATCTGTTTTGAGTGGGGTTACTCTTTCTTTAAATACCCCTAACCGCATTGGGGAGTATGGCGGGCGTATTTTATACGTGCAGGAAGGCAGCAGGATTAAAGCAATTTCACTATCGATTGCGGGAAGTATTAGTCAACTGATTATTACTTTAATAATAGGTTGCGGGGGATTAATACATCTCATTTTTTTCCGGGACAATAATCAGGAATCAATCATGGGACTTTCTGTTTTCTGGCTCAGGACTTTATTATTATTATCTTCCGGGGCTTCAATGATAACAATTTTATTTTATTTCAGATTGCCATGGCTTATTAAACTTGTTGAAAAAATTCCGGCAGTGGCAAAGTATGTTCAGTATATAAGTGTGCTGGATGGATTTACTCCCAAATTATTGTTAAGGTTACTTTCGCTTTCTTTCTTTCGCTATCTTGTTTTCATCATTCAGTATATATTACTGTTGCAGGTTTTGCATGTGGAAATTTTATGGGTAAATGGGTTCTGGACTATAAGTATTCTTTTTTTGATGCTCGCTATTGTGCCATCATTTGCAGTTGCGGATCTTGGAATAAGAGGAAAACTAAGCACGGGGCTCTTAACCTTTTATAGCTCTAATACTCTTGGAATTATTGGCGCTACATTTGGTATCTGGTTCATAAATTTATTTATACCGGCCTTATTGGGAAGCCTGTTCATATTAAGCATAAAATTTTTAAAGACAAATAATACAGATTGAGAGCAATTACTACAGTTTTGATTTTACTTTTTGCATTTACAACGAGGGCGGGGGATGAATTCTGTGGCATACGCAATGCTGCGTTTAACGCAGGCGAGGTGGTAACTATGAGGGTATATTATACAACTTTGGGAATGTATGTTGGTGCCGGCGAAGCAGTTTTTACTACCACCCTGGAAAAATTTAATGGTAAAATTGCTTACCACTGCACCGGAACGGGAACCAGTTATTCTTTCTTTGATAATTTTTTTAAAGTACGCGACAGGTACGAAACCTATATAGATACCTCTACAATGCTTCCCATTAAGTTTGTCCGGAATGTAGATGAAGGAGGATCAAAAATTTATAATAATGTTACTTTCAATCACAAGGCTGGCACAGCCGTAAGCACTAATGGCGTCTATAAAATAACTCCCTGCATACAGGATGTTATTAGCGCAACTTATTACGCAAGGAATATTGATTTCAACAAATACAAGCCCGGTGATAAGATCCCGTTTGACATGTTCCTCGATGATGAAGTATATCACCTGTACCTGCGCTATGAAGGAAAAGAGCATATTAAAACCAAATACGGGAAATTCCGGGCGATAAAATTCAAGCCCTTACTCATTAAGGGAACGATTTTCGAGGGTGGTGAAAAAATGAATGTGTGGGTAAGCGATGATGCCAATCATTTACTCCTGCGTGCTGAAAGTCCGATTGCCGTTGGGACTATAAAAGTCGATATGATGGGATACCGTAATCTCCGCTACCCGCTTACTTCATTGGTAAGTTTCAGGTAAGAATTTTATATCTCCGCCAGCAGGAGAGTTTCTTTACTGCGTACACCCTTCTCAGTTAGTTGCAGGTTACAGCATTCAATTTCAGGGTCGTGTTCAAAAAAAAGGATATAGTTTTTTTGCAGGGCTTCATTGAGGAATGATTTTTTTTCTTTGAGGGTTTCCAGCGGCCTGGTATCGTAAGCCATTACAAATGGAACAGGTATGTGTGCCACTGACGGTAACAGGTCTGCCATATAAACAATTGTTCGATCTTTGAATTGTATTTGAGGAAGCATCATGGAGTCAGTGTGGCCGTTTACAAAACGAACCCGGATATTTTTTGTAAATGCAATTCCATCTTCAGCATCGATAAATTTTAACCGCCCGCTTTCTTTTACAGGCAATATATTTTCTTTTAAAAAACTGGCTTTTTCACGGTCATTAGGGTTAATAGCCCATTCCCAGTGTTTCTTATTGCTCCAGTATGTCGCATTTCTGAAAGCGGGTACTAATGCATCACCTGATTTTTCAATAGAGCCGCCGCAATGATCAAAATGCAGGTGAGTTAAAAATACATCCGTGATATCTTCTTTTTTAAACCCGTATTTCTCCAAGGATCTTTCCAGCGTATCATCCCCGTTCAAAAAGTAATGGCTAAAAAATTTTTCGTGCTGTTTATTACCCATGCCATTATCAATAAGAATTAACCTGCCATCATCTTCAATAAGCATGCAACGCATTGCCCAGTTGCACAAATTATTTTCATCCGGAGGATTTAGTTTTTTCCACATACTCTTAGGTACTACTCCAAACATGGCCCCGCCATCCAGCTTAAAGTAACCAGCATTTATTGAAAATAGTTTCATTAAATATTTTTTAGACACTTATACCGGCAGCCTTATCCTCTAAGGCAAGCTGTTTTTGTTTCATCAGGGCAAAATATAAAATAATAAACCCTATGATAAAAAAACACATTACTACCAGTACTGAATTTTTCATGCTGCCTGTTAGTTCTTCAATTCTTCCAAAACTAAACATGCCAATTACTATTGCAATTTTTTCTGTAACATCATAGAAGCTAAAAAATGAGGTTGTATCTTTTGTGACAGGCATCAGCTTTGAATAGGTTGACCTGCTAAGAGATTGTATACCCCCCATTACAAGGCCTACCGCCACAGCAAGTACATAAAAATACATTTCCGCATTAACTCCCTTATCGCTGATTGTTGCGATTTCATAAGCAGCCAAACATACTAATATCCAGATGATAACTACAGATAATAATGTTTGAAAATTTCCGAACTTTTCAGAAAGCTTTGCCATGATATAAGCCCCGGCAATAGCAACTATCTGAATAATCAGGATTGTAATAATCAGGTTGGCAGTGGGCAATTTTAATTGTTTGCTTCCAAAGAGGGTAGCCACCAGCATAATCGTTTGCACACCCATATTATAAAAGAAAAAAGCCAGTAGAAATCTTTTTAAAACCAGCAATGTTTTCAATTGTGTGAAAACTTTTTTCAGCTCAATAAACCCGTTGGCAAAAATATTTTTTTCCGGACGGAAAGCTGCAGGAGTGCCTTTCGGCATTACATTGAGGGTAATTTGCGCAAAGCCAAACCACCAGATTCCCACCAGCAGGAAAGAAAAACGTGCAGGCAGAGTTGCATCATCCTGCATACCAAACCATCCGGGTTTAAATACAAAAACAAGACAGGTAAGTTGTAAAATCACACTGCCTATATAGCCCATTGCAAAACCTTTTGCACTTACTTTATCCCTGTCCTGGGGAGCTGCAATTTCGGGTAAATAAGAATTGTAAAAAACAACGCTGCTCCAGAAACCAATACAGGCCGCCATTGTGCACACAATTGCTATCCAGATTGTATCCGCTCCTTTAAAAAAGAAAAGCAGGCCGCAGGAAATGCTGCCAAGGCTACAGAAAAACCGTAAGAAAACCTTTTTGTTTCCTTTGTAATCTGCTATTGATGAAAGAACAGGCGACATAAATGCCACGATAAGAAATGCTACTCCTAACACGTAATCATATAGTGCACTATTTACAAAATGTCTTCCCAAAAAGACCACTTCATTATTCGTGTTATTTGCAGTTACACTTGCATAATAAGCGGGAAAAATAGTAGACGTGATTACGAGGCTATAAACTGAATTGGCCCAGTCGTACATGGCCCATCCATTCACAACTTTTTTAGAAGCAGTTTGCATATGTAAAAGAATGTTTCCTCAAAATAGTATAATTTCCTTGTAAGGGTGTGGAATTATTGTTATGAAACAGGTAACAAAATACCAGCTACTGATTCAGGATTTTAAAAAGCCCGTATAAATCATAATGAGCAATGCGATGCCTAATACTACCCTATAAATCCCCCATAATCTGAAACCATATTTTTTTAGCATGGTGATAAAAAACTTTATGGCAATCAAAGCAACTATAAAAGCGATGACGTTTCCTATGGTAAGTATTTTTATCTCTTCTGAGGTGAAAGCTCCGTAATCTTCGATGTATTTATACAACGAATAAACAGTAGCAGCAAGCATAGTAGGCACGGCCAGCAAAAAGGAAAATTCTGCAGCAAGACTTCTGTCAAGTTTTAGGCTCATTCCCCCGATTATAGTAGCTGCACTTCTGCTGAGCCCTGGAAAAACAATAGCAAGGCACTGGTAAAATCCGATTTGAAATGATTTCATCTTTGTGATATCCTGCTCCTTATGTACCTGCGGGTTTTTAAACCAGTCATCGACAAATAATAAAATCACACCACCTGCCAGCATAATGATAGCAATGACAATCGGCTTTTCAAGAATACTGTCAATATATCCCTTAAAAAGTTTGCCAATAATCAGGGAAGGGATTACTGCAATAATTAGTTTCGTATAAAAACTGAGCCGGCTGAAATCAAAAAACTTTTTCCAGTAAAGGACCACTACCGATAGAATTGCTCCCAGTTGAATTGCTATAGTGAAAACTTCAGTGAATTTGTCAGTATTACTTATCCCTAAAATATTTTCAGTAATACGCATGTGCGCCGTCGATGAAATCGGAATAAATTCCGTTATGCCCTCAACGATAGCAATGATGATGGATTCAACTATTGTCATTTATAATTATTAACCGCGGTAAACAATTAACAAAAAAGGCGATGATAAATCACCGCCCATATTATTTTGCGTAAAATTATTTTGGCCTTTTCATAATTGCAAAAATTTCTACCAACAGGCCGGCGACTATTAATATAGGCGCAATTGTTATACGAATCGGGCTGTACACGTCTTTATCACTAAATACATTAGGGTTGCTGCTTTTACCTCCTGCCATTAAAAAAAATCCGAGCGCCATTATCACCAATCCAATCACCATCCATTTATAATTTTCTTTTGTAAAAAGAACATTTCCGGTGGAGGGATTTTTCGCAGTAGCCTTTGTCGCAGGGGCTGTTTCTTTCTTAGCAGATTGTGCTTTCATTATAAATTTAAATTTTGCAATATTAAGATATATGAAATATTATTAATTAGTATAAATCGTCCAGTTTCATTTTCAAATATTTCAATACTGACCTGTGCGTGCTGAAAAGCGTTATAAACAGGCCCAAAACAATGATGCCTGCAAAAATCAGGAGCATATTTTTTGTATCATGAAGGACTTTCAGGTAAGGTACGAATTTCTCAGAGAGGGCTATAAAACCAATCATAAGCCCGATGGCAATGCCCGATGAAATCAGGCCATTCAATATGGCACGGCCATCTAATGGCCTGGAAATGAACCATCGTGTTGCGCCCACCATTTGCATAGTTTTAATAAGGAACCGGTTACTGTACATGGCCAGCCGTATGGTATTATCAATGGAAACAATTACCAACACCGATAATATTACCGCGACTACCAGCAAAACAAGGGTGCTCGTTTTAACGAACTGGCTCACCCCTGCAACAGTTTCTTTCGGGGTTTGAAACTCCGAAATCGTTGAAGGAAAATTGGTGAGGAGGTAATTTTCAAGTCTGGCCAAACTGTCTTTATCTACATAGTTTGCCTTCACAAAAAAATCGATACTCTCCGGTAAAGGATTGCTGATTGCCAGCTTTTTCCACAGCGTATCATTCTCTTTATTATATTTTTCAAGGGCCTTTTCACGCGTAATATATTCCACGTTCACCGCATAAGGCAGCGATTCGATATAACTTTTTAAAGTATCGATCTGATTTTTATTTGCTGTTCGGTATATATAGGCATGTAACTGGATATTTTCTTTAAAATAATCACCTGTTTTTTTAATGTTCAAAAAGATCCAGCCCACTACTCCGAAAAGAAATAATACAAGAGTAACACCGATGATGGCATATACATAGGAGGGTTTTCCTTTCTTAGCCGATGCTTTACCAAATTGAGCCATAGTTAGAAATGATAAGTTTATTTGAAGTACCCATGCTTAATGCAGTTCGCAAAAATAACAGTTTTTGCATAGGTTTAGTATTTTTGCATAATTACTTAATGATTGCTAATGTAATTTACATCGGCCATTGAAGGCAAATAAAGTAATGAATAACATTTCTTTCACAAATAAATATAGAGGCCTTTTGGCCTGTATCCTTTTGTAAGCAATTTTGTTTTCAAATATCATTCTGGGCACGGGTACTAAATTGCAATAATGAACAACCAGAGATACGTATAAAAATGGAATACAATTTCAGAGAGACAGAAAAAAAATGGCAAAAAAGCTGGATGGAATCCGGTGTTTATAAGGTAAGCAATACATCAGATAAGCCAAAGTTTTATGTGCTCGATATGTTTCCCTATCCAAGCGGTGCAGGGCTGCATGTGGGGCATCCACTGGGCTATATAGCCAGTGATATTTATGCACGGTATAAAAGGCTGAAAGGATTCAATGTGCTTCACCCGATGGGCTATGACAGCTTTGGATTACCTGCCGAGCAATATGCATTGGAAACAGGTCAGCATCCGGCAATTACGACTGAAAAAAATATTGAAACTTACCGGCAACAACTCGATAGCATCGGCTTTAGCTTCGACTGGAGTCGTGAACTACGTACCAGCGATCCAAAATATTATAAATGGACGCAATGGATATTCCTGCAGATATTTAATAGCTGGTATGATAAAAAGCAAAATAAGGCCAGGGGTATCGAAGACCTGGTAAAATTTTTTGAGGAAAATGGAAATACGGTCGATAACGGCCAGCGGCAAACGCAAAAAAAATTCTCTGCGGATGAATGGAAAAGTTTTTCTGAGAAAGAAAGGCAGGAAATCCTGATGGATTACCGGCTTGCTTATTCAGCGTATGGCGAAGTAAACTGGTGCGAAGCCCTGGGGACGGTTCTGGCAAATGATGAGGTCATAAACGGGGTAAGTGAACGTGGTGGCCATCCGGTAGTAAAAAAGAAGATGAGGCAATGGTATTTACGTATTACTGAGTATGCCGAAAGGTTATTGGAGGGACTTGAGATGGTTGATTTTACGGATGCCATGAAAGAAATGCAGCGAAACTGGATCGGGAAAAGCGAAGGGGCAGAGATGGAGTTCGAAGTTCGGAGTGCGAAGTCCGGAGTTGAAAGTTCAGAGTTCGGAGTTCGGAGTTGGGACTTAAAAGTGAAAGTATACACTACGAGGCCCGACACCATCTTTGGTGCAGACTTTATGGTACTTGCGCCGGAACATGAACTGGTAAATCAGATAACAACTTCTGAACAAAAACAAGAGGTTGAGAAATACCTTGAATATGTTAAGAGCCGCAGTGAACGTGAAAGA
>Ga0068860_100006977_pt1 | contig 11318 bp, 10 predicted proteins | sample KBSSwiS32_FD_66597 | JGI IMG/M metagenome (GOLD analysis project Ga0068860, IMG submission 66597) | Switchgrass rhizosphere microbial communities from Kellogg Biological Station, Michigan, USA - KBS Switchgrass S3-2 | ecosystem: Host-associated > Plants > Roots > Rhizosphere > Soil ... | reverse complement strand
TGACCAGCCAGAGCGGTTATCTCACCGACAAGGCGAGCGGCGCACCGATGACGCTCGCGATGAACTTCGTGCGCACCAACCTCGCGGCACTCGGCCTGGAAGCGGCCGATCTGCAGGGCTATGCAGTCACCGACGTCGTCTATTCGAAAGTGACCGGCGCCACGCACGTCTATCTGCAGCAGCGGTATCGCGGCATTCCCGTGTACAACGCGCAGCTGCATATCAACGTGAATCGCGACGGCCGCGTCATCAGCGTCAACAATTCCTTCCTGCCGGGCATCGCGCGCGCAGTCAGCTCGTTGTCGCCGCGGATGCAACTGCCCGCCGCGGTCAACTCGGCCGCGCAATTCTCCGGGATCGCAGCGCCGGCACAGCTGCAGGCACTGCAAACGCCGCGCGGCGTGCAGCAGGAAACCAGCGTCCCGCAGGCTGGCATGTCGCTCAGGCCGATCGCCGGCAAGCTGATGCTGCTGCCCATTCGCCAGGGCGAAGCGCGCCTGGTCTGGAATTTCCAGATCCACACGCTCGATCAAGAGCATTCCTGGGACTACACGGTCGACGCCAACAGCGGCCAGGTATGGACGCGCTTCGACTGGGTCGCCGGCGACCAGTACCGCGTGTACCGCAACCCGGCCGAAAGTCCGAACCATACGAGCCCGCTGCCGCCCTCGGACGGCCGCGTCCTGGTCGTGAATCCAGCCAACACGACCGCATCACCTTTCGGCTGGCATGACACGAATGGCGTTGCCGGGGCCGAGTTCACCACGACCCAGGGCAACAACGTGCAGGCCTACACCGACGTCGATGCGAACAATTCTCCGGACGCGGGTTCCAGTCCGAGCGGCGGCACCGCGCTCAGCTTCGACTTCCCACTGAACCTGACGCAGGCACCGAGCGCGTATCGCCCGGCGGCGGTGACCAACCTGTTCTACTTGAACAACTTCATCCACGACGTGCAGTACCAGTACGGCTTCGACGAAGCCGGCGGCAACTTCCAGGTCAACAACTACGGCCGCGGCGGACTCGGCAACGATTCCGTGCAGGCAGAAGCGCAGGACGGCGCCGGCACCAACAACGCGAACTTCGGCACGCCGCCGGATGGCCAGCGTCCGCGCATGCAGATGTTCATCTGGACCAGCCCGAACCCGGACCGCGACGGCGATCTCGACGCCGGCATCGTGTTCCACGAATACGGCCACGGCATTTCCAATCGCCTGATCGGCGGACCCGCCAACGTCAACTGCCTGACCAATCGTCAGCAGGCTGGCGAAGGCTTGTCTGACTGGTGGGCGCTGGCGCAGACGGCCGAAGTCGGCGATGCCGGCACCGATCCGCGCGGCATGGGCACGTACGCGCTCGGTCAACCGACGTCGGGACTGGGTATCCGCACGCAGCGTTACAGCACGGATCCCGCGGTCAACACCTGGACGTACGCGAGCATCAATGGCATGGCTGTGCCGCACGGCGTCGGCTCGGTGTGGGCGCAGGCAGCGTGGGAGGTCTATTGGAAGCTCGTCAACAAATGGGGCTTCGATCCGAACTTCTTCAACGCCGCCGGCAGCGCCGGCAATCAGCGCATGATGCTGTACGTGGTCGAAGGCTTGAAGAACACGGCCTGCAATCCGACCTTCACACAGATTCGCGACGGCATCATCCAGGCGGCCGTCGACAATCATGGCGGCGAAGACGTGTGCCCGATGTGGGAAGCGTTCGCGGCCTTCGGACTCGGCACGAATGCTGTGAGCGGCGGCGCCAACAGCACGACGCCGACCAACGGCTTCGCAGTTCCAGCGTCCTGCCAGGGTGGCGGCGGCACGGTCGTGTTCAGCGACGACTTCGAAACCAATCAGGGTTGGACCACGAATCCGAACGGCACGGACACCGCGACGACCGGTCAGTGGGAGCGCGGAAATCCTGAGGACACCAACTCGGGCGGCGCGAAGCAGCTCGGCACGACGACCAGCGGCGTGAACGATCTCGTCACGGCGCGCCTGGCGGGTGCGAGCGCGGGCGTGAACGACGTCGACGGCGGTGTCACTTCGATCCGCTCGCCGGCAATCACGTTGCCGTCGACCGGCACGCTGACGCTGACGTTCAATCAGTACCTGGCGCACGGTTCGAACGCGACGAACGCGGACTTCCTGCGCGTGAGCGTGGTTGGCACCACGACCAGCGTCGTGTTCCAGCGGATCGGCGCAGCGGCGAATCTCAATGGCGCGTGGGCCGCGGCCTCCGCGAACCTGACGCCGTTCGCCGGCCAGACGATCCGTCTGCTGATCGAAGCGGCTGATGCCGGAACGGCGAGCCTGGTGGAAGCAGGCATCGACGACGTACGGATCACGCGGCAGTAAGATTGGAGGCATGATCGGTCGATACCTGGTCTCCATGTTGATCGCCGTCGCGCTCGCTGCCTGCGGGCGCGACGGCTCAGCCGCCACTCTGAACGCACCCATCCAGCTCGCGCCTGGACAATCGGCCGTCTTCGACGCTGCGGACCTCGAAGTGAAGTTCGTCAGCATCGACGCGGACTCGCGCTGTCCGAGCGATGTCGCTTGCCTGTGGGCGGGAGAAGTCGTCGTGCGGCTCGCCGTGCGCAAGGACCGGCGCACCCGAGAGCTCGCGATCAAGGGCAATCAGAACCTGCCGCTCGAGGGCTTCGTCGTGAGCGTGCTCGAGGTGCTGCCGCCACCGAAGTCGACGCAACGAATCGCGCCGGCCGACTATCGCGTGACGCTGAAAGTCACGGCCAAAGCCCCGTAAAAACCTGTCTGTAATCGGCGTCGACTTCTGACGCTGCGCGCCGCGACGTCGCGAGGTGACATTCTGCGTCAGTCCTTAAGTCAACTGCGCCTGCGCCTAACTCGTTGTTATTCCAACCAACGACAGCGTGGCACGCGGGTTGCAACGCCACAGGCAAAGTCTCATCACAGGTACGAAGCAGATGGCGACGAAATGCGAAGTCTTCGGGTGGCTGCTGGTCGACGATGCGGCCCGCGTGCTGGTCCGTGAAGAGAGCGGCCACATCTCGCTGCAATCCACCAAGCCGGAAAGCGAACCGGGCCACTGGTCGATCCAGACCGGCTCGTTCAAACGCGGCAAGCCGATCGTCGATCCGGTGACGGGTCAGAGCCTCGGCTACGAAATGGAATGGGTGTCGAGCCCGCTCGCTTCAGTCTGAGCGGGTCGCCACACGAAAGATCGCCGTGTGGAAAATCTCCGCGGCGACCTCGCCACGCACGACATACGCCACGTACAGCTTGATGAACTGATGTCCCTTCCGCTCCCACCTCTCGAGCGGCACCGCGCGCACTTCGATCTCGTCCCCGACGCGCAGTAGCTTCCGCAGACGCAGCTCCGAGCCGGTGTGTATCCACGCCGGCATCACGAATCGCCGCACCAGCACCTGGTTCGCCTGCGACAAGATCGCATGCGGATGCAGCGTTCCCTGCTGAAACAGCTGCGTGTCATCGTCCACGCGCGCGGCGTACTCACGATTGAGCGCGTCATCCGGCTTCCACACATAGCGTGCGAACGGCTCGTCGACGTGGACGGTGTCCCAGGTGATCTCGACGCGCGCATCCGGCTCGGTCGGACCCGACACGTGCGCGTGTGAATCCACCGCCGGCTGATTCGCTTCGATCCTGCACTCCAGCGTCGCGAGCAACACCCCCGCGCTGTTCGTGCATTCCACAGCGAGAGTTTCGGTGCCCGTCTCGCGATCCGTCACCGAGATCGTTTCACCGTGGTAGGCGGGTTTGACGAAGCGCGTCGTTACCCAGCTGCCGCGCAGCCAGCGCTCGCCGAATCGCTGTGTCAGCGGCCATGCGAGATGGCCGAACACGGTGACTCCAGGCACCAGCGCTCCGGTGAAGCCGAAGCGCTTCGCGATGTCGTCGCTGTGAATCTTGTTCTCGCTCGCTTCTGCAAAATTGCGCGCGATTGCGCTGTGGACGGCCATGCTCAGGACTCCCAGGCGTCGCGCTGAAGCACGAGGCGATAACCGTCAGGATCTTCGAACGTGACGCCGAGCCGATCCCAGTAGGGATTGAATGCCGGCACCGGCTCGTAGCCCGCGCGCTTGAAGCGAGAAACTGCAGCCTGCCATTCAGCCGCGTCGGGCAGATAGAACACCAGCAGATTGTCCTGAGTCGGCGCTCTGCCCGCACGATGACCGTGCGCGCGCGTGAACTCCAGGTGATACGGCGCGCCGGGCTGTCCGAGCATCACGCCATCGAAACCGTCGTGGTCCACGAAGCGATACAACTCGACGAAGCCGAGCCCGTCGCGATAAAACTTCGCGACCGCTTCCAGATCGTCGGTCGGTCGCGCCACGCGCAGCTTGGTCGTCGGCCTCATATCAATATGTCCCGCGCTGAATGTACGGCACCTGCGCGAACAAGCGGCGCTCGCCGCCGCGCGGGTCTTCTGCAAGTTTCGCTTCGACGTCGAACAGCATCGTCGCCCGCGTGCTCAGATCGTACGGCCGCCACTGCGGCAGCCCGGCGTGATTCGGATCGCCACTGCGCGCGAATGCAACGAATGCGTCGCTCATGCGATCGGCAACCTTCTGCGCCGCTGCATCGGTTCCAGTGAGCGAGCCCGGCTGCGCGATGTTGTCGAACACGAGCGGGATATCCATCGTATGCATCGCGCCGTAGCGGCCACCGTCGAGCGGCGATCGATAGTCGAGCTGGTAAGCGTAAACCGGCGCGCCTTGCTGAGCGCGCAATTCCGCCTCGATGATCGCGCCACGCCAGGAACGTCCCGCTGTCGTCGCCGCGAAAAATACTTCCGTCGGCGTGTATTGCGGATACATGCGCCGATACTCCGCGACCACATAGTCGGGATCGATGTCGACCTGCAATGCGCGCAGCAATCGCTCGGGCAGCTCCTTCCAGCCGAGCTCGAAGATGCCAGGATCGTTGCCGTTGAATGCGCGGGTCTCGTCGCGTGTGTTGCCGATGATCATGGGGATATTCGCCGCCGGCGGCGCATCGGGATAGAACGGATGCCGCGGCAGCGTCACTTGATCCAGCACCGGTCCGAAATACAGCGACCGACCAGCAAGCGATGGATCGTTCGCACGCGTGGCAGCGACCAAGGCAGCCGTATCGATCGAGCGAAGGCGTTCCGGATCGACCTTCAGCGCCGCGAGATACGCCTCGGCACGCTGTGACGCACCCCGCGGGCCGGACGCCGTGATCTGCTGACCGCTCATCGTCGCGACACGATGAAACAGGCCGCGAGCGGCCGGCATCGCCAGCAGCGTCGCTATCTTCGCGCCGCCGCCCGATTGCCCGAACAGCATCACCTGCTGCGGATCGCCGCCGAACTCCACCGCGTTGTCGCGCACCCAGTTCAGCGCGAGCACGAGATCGAGCAGCCCCACGTTGCCGGAGGCCGCATACTCCGCGCCCGCGAGACGGCTCAGATAGAGATGACCGAATGCATTCAACCGATGGTTCGCGGTGACGACGACAACGTCACCGCGCAGACAGAGCCGCGTGCCGTCGTAGAGCGGGCTGGAACCCGAGCCGCTGCTGTATTCACCGCCGTGAACGTAGACCATGACGGGGCGCTTGCCGCCATCGCGCAGTGCCGGCGTCCAGACGTTCAAGCTCAGGCAGTTCTCGCTGACCGCTTCTTTCGCGTCAGGCTGCGGACATGCCGGACCGTAGTCGAGCGCATCGCGAACCCGCTGCCACGGGGTCGCCGCGATCGGCGGCAGGAATCTCCGAGTCGCCGAGTCCGCGCCATACGGCACTCCCTTGAAGACGTTCACGCCGCGATCGAGAACGCCGCCGATCTTCCCCGCGCGCGTCTGCGCGACCACGTGCTGCGCACCAGCCGCGTGCGCCGAGATGGCGAGACTGCTCGCTGCTGCCAGGCAGAGGAATTGACGTCTCGATGTCATGAACTCGCAGCGTAAACCTTCGAGCAGCACTGCTGCCACTGATGTGGCACCATTCCACGCCCGGCGTCGGATGCGCCACTGACCTGCGAACCAAAGTGATCGTTCATCTCATCGACGGCACCTACGAGCTGTTCCGTCACTTCTACGGCCTGCGTCGCTTCAGCAAGGGAGCGGACAAGCCGTTCGGCGCCGTCGTCGGCGTGCTCAATACGGTGCTGGAAACCATCGAGGGCGGCGGCACGCACATCGGCGTCGCGACCGATCACGTCATCGAGTCGTTCCGCAACGAGCTGTGGGACGAGTACAAGACCGGCGATGGCATCGAGCCGGCGCTGTGGGCGCAGTTTCATCCGCTCGAGGAGGCACTCGCTGCCATGGGCGTGGCCGTGTGGCCGATGATCGAGCTCGAAGCCGACGACGCACTCGCTTCGGCCGCGGCACTCGCAGCGGCAGACGAGCGAGTGCAGAAAGTATGCATCTGGACACCCGACAAAGATCTCGCGCAGTGCGTGGTCGACGATCGCGTCGTGCAGATGGACCGTCGCGCGAAGGCGATTCGCAATGCCGCCGCCGTGCGCGAGAAGTTCGGCGTCGATCCAGCCCTGATCCCCGACTATCTCGCGCTGGTCGGCGACACGGCCGACGGCTATCCCGGGATCGACGGCATCGGCAAGGCTGGCGCCGCGCGCCTCGTCCGGCAATACGGCCCGATCGAAAATTTCCCGCCGACGGTCCTGGGCGAGCAGCGCGAGCTCGCACTCTTGTTCAAGAAGCTCGCGACCCTGCGCACCGATGCTCGCTTGTTCGCCAACGTCGACGAGCTGCGCTGGCAAGGCCCGCGCGACACATTCGCGGCGATGAGCAAACGCCTCGGGGATGATCGCGTGCTGGCGCGGAGCCTCAAGGCGCCTCGCTGAGCCGCGCGGCGCGCATCAATAGATAGTTGCGCTCGGGGACGCTCGTGGTTCGCGTCGCCGCCTGGCGGTACAACGCAATCGCTGCCTCGCGATCGCCGGCTCGTTCCAGAAGATGCGCGCGCACCGCGACGAGTCGATGACTGCCGGCGAGCCGTTCGTCCTTATCCAGCGCTTCGAGCAGCTCCAGCCCCGCCCGCGGCCCGTCGACCATTGCAGTCGCGATCGCGCGATTCAGCGCGACCAGAGGATTGTCCGACATCCGTTGCAGCACACCGTACAGCGCAAGAATTTGCGGCCAGTCGGTGTCCTCGGCGCGCGGTGCCTCGTCGTGCAAGGCCGCGATTGCAGCTTGCAACTGATACTCCCCGGCGGGCGCACTCGATAGCGCCGTACTCACGAGCGCAACCCCTTCCGCAATCGCTTCCCGATCCCACAGCGATCGATCCTGTTCGTCGAGCGGAATCAACTCGCCGACCGGACCGGTGCGTGCCGCACGACGCGCATCGGTAAGCAACATCAGTGCGAGCAGACCCGCGACCTGCGCGTCGTCCGGCAGCAACGTGCGAACGGCGCGGGTGAGCCGGATCGCCTCGTTCGACAAATCCGTGCGATGCAGGGTCGGTCCGGAGCTCGACGTGTAGCCTTCGTTGAAGATCAGATACAGAACGTGCAGCACCGAGCTCAAGCGCTGCGCGCGCTCCGCTGCGTCGGGCATGCCGAACGGAATGCGCGAGGACTCGATGCTCTGCTTGGCGCGACTGATCCGCTGCGCCATCGTCGCTTCCGGCACGAGAAAGGACTTCGCGATCTCGGCCGTCGTCAGGCCGCCTACCGCACGCAGCGTGAGCGCGATCGCCGATGCCGGCGAGAGCGACGGATGACAGCACATGAACAGCAGCACCAGCGTGTCGTCGGGATCGATGCCGGGCTCGGCATAAACAGCCGGCGCGACGACGACCGGCACCTCCTCGACCGCGACGGTCTCGCGATTGCGACGGGAGATCTCGCTGCGCACGTGATCGGTCATCCGTCGCAGCGCGACCTGGATCAACCAGCCGCGCGGATTTTGCGGAGCGCCGTCGCGCGGCCATTGCGAGGCAGCGGCGATCAGCGCTTCCTGCACGGCGTCCTCGCAGGCAGCGAAATCGCGAAAACGTCGCAGCGTCGCGCCGAGCACTTGCGGCGCCAGGTCGCGCAGCAGCTGCTCGGTTCGACGGTTCAGCGACGCGAAGGTCACGCTGTCTCGGGCGGCCCGCTCATCACCTGGCGGACTTCGATCGCCATGTTGAGCGGCTTGCCGCCCGGCCCGGGCGCCGCGGAAGCTTCGGCCGCGATCTGGTACGCGCGCTCGGTACTCGCGACGTCGACGATCCAGTAGCCGGCGAGAAACTCCTTGGATTCCGGGAAGACGCCGTCGGTGATCGGCTTGCCGTCCTTGCCGGCGCGGACGATCTTGGCCTGCGTCGGCGCGTCCAGGCCTTCGGCGCTCACCAGTTCGCCCGAAGCCGTCAGCTTCTGCGAGAAGGTGATCATGAAGCCGATGTGCGCCTCGATCTCTTTCTGCGGCCAGCTGCCGAACTGCTCGTAGGCGTTGCGCGGGCCGTTCATCATCAACATGTACTTCATGACAGGGCTCCTGTTCCGGTAGGCAGCTCGACATGAGCCGCTTTCATCCCCTAGTCGGAGCCGCAAGCGGCTTCTCGACATCGCCGCGAGGAATTTTAGCGGGCCTACCAACGGGGGCGAAAATAGCTATCCATAGCGTGGTCCGCCCCGGCCCCGAATCGCCATGATTGCTCCATGGGCGCCGTCATCGCCGCTGTCTCGAAATATCGCGTCGACAACGTGCCGCTGCTGCTGCAGCCGTTGTTCATGCTGTACGGCTTCGGCGTCGGCCTGGCGCAGTTTGCGTACTCCTGCCTGATCCATTGGACCTGCCGCATTCGCTACGAGGGTCGGGAGGCGCTGGCGGCAGATCGCAACTGCATTTATGCGGTGTGGCATGGCGACCTGCAGTCCTACTTCTGCGTGTTCCTGCAGCATCGGCAGCACTCGTGGATCATGCATCCGAGCTGGCACTTGAAGCCCGTGCAGATCTGCATGCGCCTGTGCGGGATCGATCGGATCATTCTTGGCTCCAGCGGCCACGGCGGTCGCGCGGCGGCGGAACGGCTGATGCAGGAACTGCGCGCGGGGCGATGGTCGGGCATCGCGCCGGATGGCCCGGCCGGTCCGGCGCGCGTTGCCAAACGCGGCGTCGGCCACATCGCTGCGCAGACGGGCGTGCCGATCGTGCCGCTGCGCTTCACGCTGTCGCGTGCGCTCGAACTGCCGACCTGGGATCGCAAACGGCTGCCGCTGCCGTTCTCCACGATCACGCTGCGGTTCGGTCGGCCGATCGCCGTCGATGCTGGAAATTTCGAAGCGGCTATTCGCGAAATGGAGGCGGCCCTTTAGGTAGGCGCGTCATCGGTCGTGGGCTAGTATCGGCCTTCCCTCGTTGGAAGCCTCCGGAGACGCCGATGACTCGCACGACCTCTTCACATTTATCGCGCCGTGACGTTCTGCGTGCTGGGATTCTCGGCGGTGTCGCGGTGGCTTTGCAGCCAGCCTTGCGAGCGCACGCTGCGGACAGCACGCCGATCCTGAAGGCGATTCCCGCGACGGGCGAGAAGATTCCGGTGATCGGCCTGGGCACGAATGCTTACGGCGTGACCGATAGCGCCGAGCTCGCCTCGCGCAAGGAAGTCTTACAACGCATGTCGGGACTCGGCGGGCGCGTCATCGACACCGCGGCGGCGTACGGGCGCTCGGAGGAAGTCATCGGCGAGCTGCTTGCGGGCCTCGGCAATCGCAAAGACTATTTCCTCGCGACCAAGACGCCGATGGGCTCGCTCGGCGACATGAAGGGCGCGATCGACGAATCGTTCCGGCGGCTGCGCACCGATCACATCGAGCTGCTGCAGGTTCACAACATGAATGACGCGGACAAGCAGCTGCCGGCGTTCAACGAGTACAAGCAGGCGAAGAAGATCCGCTATCTCGGCGTCACCACTTCGCAGGACGGGCACTACGAAGAGATGGCGCGCGTCATGCGTGCCCACAAGCTCGACTTCATCCAGGTCGACTACTCGCTCGGCAATCGCAGCGCCGAGGAGAAGATCCTGCCGCTCGCGCAGGAGCGCGGCATCGCAGTGCTCGCTAACGTGCCACTCGGCGGCCGACGCGGCTCGCTCATCTCGAACATCGGCGACAAGCCGCTGCCGCCGTGGGCGAGCGAGATCGATGCGACGTCGTGGGCGCAGCTGCTGCTGAAGTACGTCGTGTCGCATCCAGCCGTGACGTGCGCGATCCCGGGCACGACGAAGCTGAAGCACGCCGAAGACAATCAAGCCGCCGGCCGCGGGCGACTGCCCGACGCCGCGATGAGAAAGAAGATGGAGCAGTTCTGGGAGTCGGTGGCCTGAGTCGACTGGTGCCGACTGGTGCCGGGGGAAGAAAACAACTCATAAGTCAGCACCGCAGCAATCCGATGCTGCACTGCTGAGTTATGAGCCGTGATTTTCCCCCGGCACCATCCTACTCGCGTGAGTAGACGCCGGCTTGGTCCATCGCGCGGGTCATTGCTGCGAGCCTGGTCGTAACGTCGGGGCTCAACTGAGCGCGGGCGGCGAAGTCGTTGACGTTCAGGAACAGGCCGGCGCTGCGGCGACTCTCCAGCAACTTTGTAGCTGCAGCCTCATCGACGCCCGGCAGCTTCAGCAGCTCGTCGCGCTCCGCGGTGTTGAGATTGATCGCGGTCTTCGCTTCCTTGTCCGGGCCGCCGACCGGCGCGTCGCTCAACAGCCAGATGTTCGGGCCGAGCGCGGCGCCCGCTTTCTCTGGATTCTTCAGGACTGCCTCGCGCAGCTCGGCCATCGCCTTGCGACAAGCCGTCAGTTCGGCGACGAACGTCTTCATGTCCCCTGACCTGCCGCGTGCCGCGACGCTCTCGACGCGCGGCGTGAGACTCGCGTCGGCCGTCGCGCCGTAAGTCGTGTCGAGCAGAATCGTCAGCACCCGCTCGCTGTCCTTTGGAAACAGCGAGCGATGCGCAGCGACAAGTTGCACCATCAGCGGCGCATCCGCCTTGGGTTTGAGCTTGTTGAGCGCAGCGAACGCGTCGAACATCGCACTGTAGCGCGCGAGGAGCGCACGCTGGTCCCCCGGCCCCGGCGCGAGCCAGCGATAGAACAGCGTCGCGACGACTCCTTCGGACGCCAGCATCTGGTTGCCGTTCTTCAGGCGCTCGACATCGAACAACGTGCTGCGCTGAGTCGAGTGCTCGGCCCCTTGTGGTGCTTGCAGCTGCACGAACCAATTGCGTCGGACGCCGTCAGTGCGCGCGGCACGATCGAGATTGCTCAGCCAGTAAGGCACGAGCGGCTTGAACGTCAGGCCGAGATCCTCGTCGTGCAGCGTCGTGTTGTGCGTCAGCCGGCGCACGA
>Ga0068860_100006976_pt1 | contig 11319 bp, 10 predicted proteins | sample KBSSwiS32_FD_66597 | JGI IMG/M metagenome (GOLD analysis project Ga0068860, IMG submission 66597) | Switchgrass rhizosphere microbial communities from Kellogg Biological Station, Michigan, USA - KBS Switchgrass S3-2 | ecosystem: Host-associated > Plants > Roots > Rhizosphere > Soil ... | reverse complement strand
ATTGGGAAAGATAAAAAATATGGATATGTTTGGAAAAAACATGTGAACCTTACATTACAACATCCATCCGCCAATCATTTTCATGGTAAAGTTTATATATTGATGAATGGAAGAAGTCTGTCTGTCACAAGTGAATTTATTTCGATGGCGAATTTTTATAAACGTGCTACTTTCATAGGAGAAGAATCTGGCGGCGCCTATTATGGGAATAACAGCGGTTTCTTTATCGTCGGGCATTTACCAAATTCGAAATACACTGTTGGCATTCCACTATGGGCATATTACATGGCAGTATATAAACCGGAATGGAAGAATCATGGAACGTTGCCAGATCATGAAGTAATTCCCTCGGTTGATGATGTGATTGGAGGCAAGGATGCAGTGTTGGAATATACACTTAATTTGATCAGTGAAAGTTGACTGCTAATAGTGGGCGGCAGGCAGGCTTTTAATGGAAATTTACCCTATAGTCTGTCAGCTTTCTACTGCTATCTGCAAATTGAAAACTCAAATGACTCGACTCAACGACAAATGGTTTCGTCTCGTCGGCATTCCTCTGGGTGCGCTCATGGGGCATATCATTTTCTACAATCGCAATATAACGGGCGATGAAAGATTTGGTTTTTGGACGATATATTTTATTTCATTGATAGAAACGGTGATCGTATGGGAATCGATCCGTTTCGTGATCTTATATTTCAGAAAAAGATTTCCGGGTCTTGACCAAACCAGGAAACGTATCACAGGTATGTTGATTGCTTCCGTCCTTCTGACATTCGTGATCAGGACTCTTAATATCTGGTTCTACGATAAGACGTTGTTATGGGGATACAGGTTCCCGTTAGAAGGATATTTGCATGGCGTATTTGTTGCAGTATTGCTGGTCATTATCATTGGAGGGATTTATGAAGGGATATACTATTTCTCCATGTGGCATCGTACGTCACTCGAAGCTGAATCTTTAAAGAAGCTTCATCTCGAAACTCAACTGGATTCCTTGAAGACGCAAATCAATCCGCATTTTCTGTTCAATAATTTTGGTTCATTGGCTTCCCTGATCACGGAAGATCAGCAAAAAGCAGTCGAGTTTGTGGAGGAATTATCCAGTGTATACAGGTACCTGTTAAAGGCGAATGAAAAGACGGTGACGACTCTGGATGAAGAATTGAAATTTATTCACTCATACTATCAGTTAGTTAAAAAAAGATTTGCGAATGGTATCGTGATAGTACAGGAAATCGATCCTGCCGCTCTTCAAAGTGGAATTCCTCCACTCACGTTGCAATTGCTTGTTGAAAATGCAATAAAGCATAACGCCGTATTGCCAGATAAACCACTGGGCATTACCATTTCAACTATTGGATCGGATACTTTATCCATTGTAAATAATATCCAAAAAAAGAGCTCGCCCGTAGAATCAGGTAAACTTGGTTTGAAAAATATTACCAACAAATATAAATTGCTCAGGCAGCCGGATGTCAAAATAGAACAAACGGAAAAGTATTTTAAGGTGACTGTACCTCTTATCAAAACTATTTAAGATGCAGGTGTTGATTGTAGAAGACGAATTATTATTAAGCAGGAGATTGAAAAATCTTTTATTCGAAATAGATAGCAATATTCAAATCGCCGGTGTCACAGCCAGCGTGGAGGAAACCGTTCGATGGCTCCGGAACCATTCATTGCCGGAACTTATCTTTATGGATATTGAATTGGGCGACGGAAAATCCTTTGATATTCTGAAACAATTAAAGATAGACGTACCTGTTATTTTCACAACTGCATACGATGAATTTGCATTGCAGGCGTTTAAAGTGAACAGTATCGATTACCTGTTGAAGCCGATTAAAAAAGATGAACTGCAAGCTGCAATTGACAAATTCAAAAAATTCAATCGCCCTGCTGGCGAAGATGAGACAACTTCTAAAATCGATATGCTACTGGAGGCACTGAATCCGCAAAAGAATAAATTCAGGGAGAGATTTTTGATCAGGAAGGGACACAAGATGATTTCCGTTGATATCAAGTATGTAGCGTATTTCACTATTCACAATACACTTAATTATCTTATTACGTGCGACAAGCAACGATTTATGATCGACTATACACTCGACGAACTCGAAGCCATGCTCGATCCGTCCATTTTCTTTCGCGCTAACAGGCAATTCATACTCACGCGGCAAATTATTCAATCAATTCTTCCTTGGTTCAATTCCAAATTAAAGGTTGAGTTAAATCAACAAACTGATGACGAAATCATCATCAGCCGCGAAAAAGCAAAGCAATTTAAAGAGTGGATGGGGGAATAAAGTCATCAGGCATTATACGTGGCATCATTTTTTATGCGTTATAGGCGAAAACAACCTTTATGAAGATCAAGTGGCAGTTAATGCTGCTCCTTTCTTTTTTCTTTTTGATTGGTGCATGGGAAATGGTTAATGGCGTCTATGAAACTGGAATTTGGACAGGAGTACTCAGAATAGTAGCAACACTCGGAACGAGCATCTTTTGGATATCACGTCCCGCAGCTAAAAATTAATCGTAAACATACAACAACATGAAAACGCTCGGAATCATTTTGATCGTTCTTGGCATAGCCATGATCGTTATAAGAGGATTTTCTGTACAGACAGAAAAAAAAGTTGTTGATCTCGGCCCCGTCGAAGTCAACAAGAAAGAAAATAAATGGATCGGATGGCCAACCTATGCCGGCGCAGTCGTCGCGATCATTGGCGTTGTGTTAACAATTTCCGATAAAAAAAGATCAGCCTGATAAAAGGTTGTGGAATTTAATACTCACCCGCTGGTATAGTGTTTGTATTTATAAACCTGACATACCTGTAGGGGGATATGTCGTCAATAGGAAAGCCCGGGAGTTCCCGAGGCTTTTCTTATTTAGATGGCATAGTATTTTAAAATCGTACATAAAAGATGTATGAAAAAAAGTTTTTTATGCGCGGTTGTGATATGCGCAATATTCATTGCGTGCAATGCGAGGAAATTGAATAAAGGCTCATACGAAGGCTCTGCAAAAACTTCGGGTTACAACATCGATACACTACCACCACCATATGCAACCGGCTCCGCAAAAAACTTCAGTGATGTTAAAGGTTGGAAAAACGGCGAAATGCCGAAGGCGCCAGACGGTTTTGCTGTAACAAAATTTGCTGATGGTCTTGACCATCCGCGTTGGATTTACATCGCAGGTAATGGAGATGTTTTTGTTGCGCAATCGAACACGGTGTTAAAAGGAATTAAAAAATTTGGAGCTAAAATTTCTCGCAAAATCAAAACGCAACATATTGGTGAAAGCTCCAATCAGATTATTTTATTGAGGGATTTTGACAAGAATGGCGTTCCGCAGAAGAGATATATTTTCCTTGATGGACTTAATCAACCATTCGGAATGTTGATTCTGAAAAATCATTTTTATGTTGGTAATACCGATGCACTGGTGCAATACAATTATCACGAAGGGGATACGGCAATCAAAACTCCCGGAAAACAAATTGTCTCACTGCCTGCCGGAAAATTTAATCGGCATTGGACCAGGAATATTATCACGAATCATGCGGGAGACAAAATTTATATCGGTGTTGGATCCGGAACAAATGTAGCAGAAGAAGGACTTGCCAATGAAATCAGACGTGCATCGATACTCGAAGTAAATATTGATGGCACAAACGAAAAAATCTATGCCAGTGGACTTCGCAACCCGGTTGGTATGGCATGGGCGCCCGGTACAAATACATTGTGGACCGCCGTGAACGAACGTGATGAGTTGGGAGATGAATTGGTTCCGGATTATTTTACTTCTGTGAAAGAAGGTGGCTTTTATGGATGGCCTTTTTCCTACTATGGCCAACATGAAGACCCGCGCATGAGCAAGGTGCAGAATCCTGATCTGGTATCGCGCGCGATCGTCCCGGATATTCCAATCGGATCACATACAGCTTCTCTTGGATTGGTCTTCTATGAAAAAAAATCTTTTCCTGCTCATTACCAGGGAGGAGCATTTATAACACAACATGGTTCGTGGAATCGTTCAGTGATCTCCGGGTATAAGGTGATTTTCGTTCCGTTTAAAGATGGCAAACCGTCGGGAATGCCCGAAGATTTTCTAACCGGTTTCGTCGAAAACCTTGCAAACAGCGAGGTGCATGGTCGCCCGGTAGGTATCGCAGTCACAGATGATGGTTCATTGCTTGTGAGTGATGATACGAGTAATACGATCTGGAAAGTCACAGCCAGAAAATGAGCTGAGAGTTGGCATTTGTTGGAGGAGGTCGTGCTCTGTAAGAGTCTTCTAATTCAAACGACAACAACGACGGAAAGTATCTCACCGAAAAAAATGCTTCCTTCGCCGCCTTTAAATCCCGATCAACCGCAAAACAATTGTTTACCCACCATCAATCTGTTAGTTTAGCACTTTGTAATGAGTCAGGCGCTAGTTGCCTTTGCCGGCAGCTAGACATTACCGTTAGTTTTTCATCATAATTAATGTTCATGGATAACCACAATCATGGAATCGTGCTACAGGTAGAATCACTGAATATCTACTATGGAACTTTGCAAGCGGTAAAAAACGTTTCGTTCGAAGTCAGACGCGGTGAGATTTTTGGATTGCTCGGCCCAAATGGAGCAGGTAAAACGAGTACGCTTGCCGCCGTGGAGGGACTCCTCGAGCCAAAATCAGGAAATATTTGTGTGGCTGGGTATGATATTCACGAGAAAAAAAGGTATGCCCGTGCAAGCATGGGCGTGCAATTGCAGGCGACGAGTTTTCAACCTGAATTGACCGTATCGGAAATTATTATGTTGTACGCTGGTGTGTATGGAGTTGAAATGCCAAGGGAAAAATTGGAATCTATTTTAAAAGGAATCGAACTCAATCATGCTGCTTCGAAAAGATTTGGTGAGTTGTCGGGTGGTCAGCAACAACGCGTGTCATTGGTGATTGCGATGATTCACAATCCACAACTCGTCTTACTCGATGAACCGACAACAGGTTTGGATCCGCAATCCAGGCGACAATTGTGGTCACGCATGGAAGCAATGCGCGCAAATGGCCACGGAATTCTGGTCACCACGCATTCTATGGAAGAAGCCGAGGCTGTATGCGACCGTGTTGCCATCATTGATCACGGGCAGATTATTGCAACGGATGAGCCACAACGATTGATCGATCTACATCGTAATGTACCTGCTGTAATCGAGGCATCACGAAAAGGAAAAATTACATTGGAAGATGTCTTCATTGGGTTAACCGGCACTGATATACGATCCTGATCTTAATAAAAAAACAACTACGATTAATATGGAAACAAAAATTCCATCTACGTCAAATGTCATGAGCACTTTACTGAGAGCAGACCTTACAACGCAATGGCGTAATCGAAAATCGGTCATCATGGTTTTGCTCGTGCCGGTTATCATCTGCATTTCATGGAAAAGCCTCGTCGATAAATTAGGGGGTCCTTTTGTACTTGCCAATTGTATAACAGTGGGACTTACAGCGATCGGACTAATGGGTTATTCGAATTCAATTGCGAGGGACCGTGACAAGGGAATTTTTCAAAGGCTACGGGTAGCTCCCGTGCCTTCATGGTCGATCATGATAAGCAGATTGATCGTACAGTTATTCATGATATTACTTGTTACAATTGCAGTTTTTTTTGCCGGTTATTATTTTGACAAAATCACAGTTTCTGCAAGCGGCTATGTGTTGAGTTTCGTCTGCGCTTTAATAGGCGGAGCACTTTATCTTAGTCTCGGGCAAGTGATCGTCGGACTAATCAAAAATCCCGAAACTGTCAGTTCGACCACACGCCTCGTGTATTTTGCCTTTATAATGATCGGCATGTTTGGTGAACTTGGATTACTAGGAAAACAGATTGGTGAAGCGGTTAAGTGGTCGCCATACGGGACGGTAAAACATATCATATCAGATAGTTTGCATCCAGCCACGTGGGATGTGCATTCTTCAGTGGCTTTATTAGTGACGTTTGGGTATACGCTTATTTTTACCGTGCTGGGTATTAACTGGTTTAAATGGAACTCGCGTTGACGGGTTATCGAACTATCGCTGATGAACAGCCGAATATTTGTTTCCTCTGTAAGACGGCTATGTCATTTGACCGACGCTCTAAATTCCCGGGCACATGTAAATTTGCTGCATGATCAGACACTTCAAATCAATTCTATTTTGTCTTTCTTTTATTTTGCTTTCAATATGTGTTGTGCATGCTCAGAAAAATTTAAAAACATATCGCGCGGTTATTCAAAGGCCCGATGGTAATCAGATTCCGTTTTTGCTTTCAGATTCAATCAGCGGTCAAAAAAGATATTGGATCATAAGGAACGCAAGCGATCGTCTTCAATTAAATGATGTCAAAACAGTGGGGGACAGTGTCATTGCTTTGTTTCCGGTGTTTGAATCACAGTTTCACGTTTCGGTTAAAAAGAACGACGCGTGGGAAGGTTTTTGGTACAAGGGTGCTGCGAACGGTTTAGCTACTCAATCGTTGAGTATTTTTCCAAATGAGAATTTCAGGTTCAAACCAAATCCAAAGAAACCGCTTTATAATATAAGCGGAAGATGGTCGGTTACATTTACACGAGCGAATAACACTACGCGACAAAGTGTAGCGGAATTTGTCCAGGATGGAAACAAAATCACAGGAACATTTCTCAATCGCTCGGGTGACTATCGTTATCTCGATGGAATTGTTTCAGGCGATTCTTTGATGTTGTCGATTTTTGATGGCAGTCATGCGTACGCCTTTTACGCAATCATCAAAAATGACCATGAGATCAGCAATGGATTGTATTGCTCGGGTACCGCGTTGAAAGAAAAGTGGATGGCTTACAGGAACGCCGATGCAAAATTGCCTTCTGACCCAACCGAGTTGGCCGTTAAAAAAGATTCGAATCACTTAAACTTTTCATTTCGCGATCTCAATGACATGAAAATTTCAATTCGAGATGCAAGGTTTAAAAATAAAGTAGTCATCATTCAACTGCTTGGCTCGTGGTGTCCAAATTGTATGGATGAAACTGCGTTTCTAAGCGAATACTATTTAAAAAACAAAAATCGTGGCGTTGAAATTGTGGGACTCGCCTATGAATACAGTGAAGACTTCAATCGATCAAAAAAGAGTGTGCAGAAATTCAAGGATCGCTTTCATGTAGAATATCCATTGTTGATAACAGGTGTTACTGCAAATGATTCGCTACGGGCAGAAAAAACATTACCACAATTAAAGAAGATCGAAAGTTTCCCGAGTACAATATTTATTGATAAATTAGGAAAGATCAGGCAAATTCATACCGGATTCAACGGTCCGGCTACCGGTGTCCACTATGACGAAGAGAAAAAACATTTTGAAACAACGGTCGATGAGTTGCTTGAGGAAAGAATAAAGTAATAAGAATCTTTTCTGATATCACGGACTTTCATCCGCGATGAAATACACATGTTACTTACCGGCGATTAAATATTTTGGAGTTCCATACACATTTCCGTCAAACAGTTTACTGCTTTCTTGAATAGGTGTGGATCATTGATCAATGAATTTGCGATCCTGATTGTCGGAATTTTTTCTTTGTTCCACGAGTGGAAATTCCGGAGGAGATCTGTCAACGCCTGGTCGGCATCATGATGATCGCGACCATCCACTTCGATATACAATTTGCCCGGAATCGCGATATCGATCGTTTTAATACCATCAGAATATTCCAGAACGGCCGGAACCTTGTTGATCCTTAGTGCAAGAAACAACGCTTTTGCTTCCTGTGTCGAAGTTGATTCGTGAATAAGGATTTGGTGACGGATGCACAGAGGTACGCCATATACCTCCTTTGAAAAATCGCTGACGCCTTTTGTAATTGTTTTATCACATTGCAGGCAATGGTAAAAATCATTCATAGGATAAGTTTAGGGTATAACGTCACGTATTTTAAATTATTTTATTATAGTTCAGAATCGCCGTTGGAACTTTGAGTCAAAACCACTCTAACAGGTTTTTTAATCCATTTATCGAAGAAAATAGCTTGCCAGTCGAAATAATTTTCTATAAGTATTTTTTAATTACATATTTGCTATACAAATCCTTTGAAACCCGTAGATATCCAATCCTGAAAAACCGAAATCTTATCCAATCCTTTGAATTATCCTAGAGCCGTACTCAGATAATTTCAACAGAAGTTTATGCAACATATTTTTCTGGGTAAGAATGAGCCGCACGCAAGTGCGGCTTTTTTTGTTTCGTGTGAGTTAATAGCAATAGGGTTTGTCAACCGCCTACTGTAGACATTAAATAGAACTTAGCAAGATTCCTAAACTAATTTCTTTTTCCTCCAAATAATTTTGTTCTAAACATATATTATGAAAGAGCAATTATTAAGTACGTTGGAAAATTCGCGGAACTATACTATGGCAGTTGCTAAAGCGATGCCTTCAAACGCATATGACTATAAACCGGCGGGTGCAGGCTGGAACTTTCTCGAGTTATTGCATCACGTCGCATATGGTATTCAATGGTGGGAAGACAATTTTGTAAAGTCTATTGAGACGGCCTGGAATCCGCCACCACCGAAACATGATAAAAAGGAAATCGATTCTTATCTCCGGAATGCATACGATTCACTGGAAAAAACGATATCGACGTCTACGTTGACCGATCACGTTGTGCAGGGATTTCATGCAACTATCGATCACATAACTCATCATCGCGGGCAGGCGGTCATATATCTCCGCTGTAAAGGAATCAATCCACCTGAATATGTGTTTTAGCGCAACACATATTTTTTGTTTTGCACAAATACTTTTACTAGTCCCGCCATCCATTGCAGACACTAACAGCGCTCGGACAATTAAAGGCATTTCGAATCTGCGATCCATTTACCCCGCCATCGGTCTTTTCGACCGCCGACGGGGTTTGCCGTTAACATTTAAACTATATAGATGAATCGACTCTTATTTGAAGAGATAAAGACTTAAAATCCTTTAAGAACCTGCCATTTAAAAGGATTCGCGAAAATCCGCCCGATGTCGTGCAATCCCCGATAAGGCATCCCATTCCCATAATCTTCGTATATCTTCTAATTGGGCGGTAATGTCCCCGTCGGTACTGAGCGACTGAACAAGTGTATAAACAGCCATCAAAAAGTATTAAATTTGGTAAGATGGTAATTACCTGATTTCTTAATCAACCGGGAGCCATCTCCACTAACCTGAAATCGAGAAACTACCTGATCGTATTCAACCGGCGATATATATCCGGATATCGAAAACAGTTTTCCTAATTGCTTTAACTGACAATTGATGAAATGCTGGTTATGTGGTCTGAGTTTACTTATCTTCACCTCTGCTTTTTCACAAATGCAGACATGCCCGGCCAACATCAATTTTTCAACTGGGGATCTCACGCATTGGGAGGCATATACGGGCAATAACCGGGATGGCAATGGACCGTTGGCAATCAAAAAAATTTATGACTCATTGAGTCCGTCTCCTGCTGGCACCGAAGGTACTCGTACAATCCTTGAATATAACCTCGCGCAATTTGCCATCCAAATCCTCACACAACGAGGCCAGGATCAATTTGGGGGATTCACCACTATCCCAACGATTAACGGTTATGCATACAGTTATTCCATTTTGCTCGGCTCGACTTCGGTATCCAGGGGGATGCCGTCGATAAACCAGGGCTCGGGCGGCACAGGTAGTCAAACCGGAAACCTGGGTGGCTACATTCGCGGTATCCGTTACAAAATTGCAGTCCCCCCAGGACCAACGAGCGAGCCGTATACAATGACCTACGCGTATGCTATGGTTCTTGAAAACGGTACACATAACTCCAATGAACAACCGCTTTTTCGTGCTGTTTTATCAACGCGAGATAGTATTGTTACCTGTGCGTCTCCCAATTACTATTTACCAACACTCAATAATGTTTCCGCTGGATCAAGAGGAGCAACATTAGATACCGCGGCAGCCAAAAGAAATGGATTTTCGCTCAGTAACGTTCCTTCACCAACGGGTGACCCGGTGCAAAATGGCGCTGTCGTGCATTTGAAAGATGTATGGACTAAAGGTTGGACCGAAGTCACTTTTGATCTTTCAGCGTATCGTGGTCAATCTGTAACGCTGGCATTCGAGTCCGATAACTGTATTCCCGGTGGTCATTTTGCGTATGCGTATATCGCGTTGAGAAATGACTGTGCAGGATTAAGCATTAGCGGCGAACCGGAGGTGTGTGTTGGGACAGATGTTGTTTATTCCGTTCCGGCGTTGGCTGGTGCAAAATACCAATGGATGGTTCCTCCAACGTGGCAGGTTACATCAAACAGTGACACGAGTAACATCATTCACGTGATTGCCGGATCGCAGCCGGGTCCTATTATCGCAAGAGAACAAAATAGCTGCGCAAAATTGTTGGATACGATAGTTGTAAAAACATTGTCGCCGGGAGTTGGAGGTGATCTCGAAGGAGATGCAACCGTGTGCGCCGACGATAACAATAGCAAACTTACATTGGCAAATAGCGTTGGCCAGGTGGTAAAATGGATATCCAGTACAGACAGCACGAACTGGACAGATATTTCGAATACTGATGTCCGTTATACTGCAGAAAATCTTCATTCAACAACCACGTTTAGAGTACTTGTTGGAAACGGTAACGTTTGTATACCCGATACCAGTTCGCCTGCAACAATTATTGTTGATCCGCGATCTGTTGCGGGTAAACTTAATCCTGCAAACAGTTTCTTGTGTGATGGGCAAGACATCGGCGCTATCATGAAGCTCTCGGGGTCAACAGGTGATGTAGTGAACTGGCAATCTTCTGTTGATCATCTCGTGTGGGCCGATTTTACTCCACAGTATACGAACCCCACTTATGCTGCAAACGGACTTACTACGACGACATCATATAGAACAATTGTCAAGAACGGAGTTTGTCCGCCCGATACAAGTTCAGTCGCAACCGTTACAAAAATAAACGCGATGTTTCCGCAGGCGATCGCCGAGCCTGAAGACACAACTATTTGTTTTGGTACGACTGCAAACCTGAACGCAATTATAAAGATCGGAACGAGTTATACATGGAGTGATCCGGGTACAATCACAGATCCTTCCAATGGCGCGGTTGGTGGAATTCCAGCGTCTATCAGTGCGACGGCCGCTCCTTTGGCAACATCAAATTACATTCTCAGTATTGAAAACGCAGGTTGTCCAAATCTTTTAAATGACACGTTTCACGTTCATGTATTGCCGGAAATCATTGTTGATGCAGGCAACGACACGTCTGTCGTAAT
>Ga0068860_100006975_pt1 | contig 11321 bp, 8 predicted proteins | sample KBSSwiS32_FD_66597 | JGI IMG/M metagenome (GOLD analysis project Ga0068860, IMG submission 66597) | Switchgrass rhizosphere microbial communities from Kellogg Biological Station, Michigan, USA - KBS Switchgrass S3-2 | ecosystem: Host-associated > Plants > Roots > Rhizosphere > Soil ... | reverse complement strand
TCGACGCGCGAGAGCTCGAGCAGCGGCGTTGCTGCCGGTACGGCCACCGTCATGCGCCTTTAAGGTTCAGCGTGACCTCGCCGCCGAGGTATGCGGCGATCACCTTCGGATCGCGCTGCACGTCGGCGGACGGACCTTCGGCGATCTTCTTGCCGTAGTCCAGCACGAGCACGCGGTCGCACACGCTCATCACGAGCTTCATGTCGTGCTCGATCAGCAGGATCGTCGTGCCGTCGCGGCGGATTTCCCCGAGCAGCCGCTTGAGCGAAGCGGTCTCGGTGGCGTTCATGCCGGCGGCCGGCTCGTCGAGCGCCAGCAGCTTGGGCTCCGTGGCGAGCGCCCGGGCGATCTCGAGACGTCGCTGGTCGCCGTACGCGAGATGCTTGGCGAGAGAGTTGGCGCGTTTCGCGACGCCGACGTATTCGAGCAGCTCGTACGCGCGCTTTTCGATCGCCGCTTCCTCGCTGCGCGTGGTCGCGTTGCGCGAGATCGCGCCCCAGACGCCCGCGTGCGTGCGCACGTGCCGGCCGATCATCACGTTTTCGAGCGCCGACAGGTTCGCGAACAGGCGGATGTTCTGGAACGTCCGCGCGATTCCGCGCTCGGCCACCTGGTTCGGCTTCAGGCCGGCGAGCGGCTGGCCGTCGAACGTGAACTCGCCGCCGTCGGCCATGTAGATGCCGGTCAAGACGTTGAAGAGGCTCGTCTTTCCGGCGCCGTTCGGACCGATCAACCCGAAGATCTCACCGTGGTTGATCGTGAACGTGACCTCGGACAACGCCTGCACGCCGCCGAAGCGCTTGGTGATGTTGCTGCCGGAGAGGAGCACCAGCCCTGGGCTCACGGCGTGGCCTCCGCGAACCGGCGGTGAGCGATGTCCGATCGTTTGTCGGCCACGCCCGGCATCGCGCGGCGACGCGCCCTTCGGGCCTGGGCTTCGCCCGCCGCGCTCATGCCGCCCCCGATCCGTTCTTCACTTCGAACTCGCGCTTGCGCACCGCCGAGGGCAGGATGCCCGCCGGGCGGAACAGCATCATCAGCACCAGCGCGAGCCCGAACAGCAGCATCCGGATCACTTCGGGGTCGATCAGCATCCGGCCGAACAGGGCGCGCTGCGCCGGCTCGACGGTGTAACGCAGCACCTCGGGCACGAACGACAGCAGGATGGCGCCCAGGATCACGCCCCAGACGTTGCCCATCCCGCCGAGCACCACCATCGACAGCACCATCACCGACTCGACGAGCACGAAGCTCTCGGGACTGATGAAGCCCTGCGTCGCCGAGAAGATGCCGCCGGAGATGCCGCCGAAGGACGCGCCCATCGCGAATGCGAGCAGCTTCAAGTTGCGCGTGTTGATGCCCATCGCGCGCGCGGCGATCTCGTCTTCGCGTATCGCCTCCCATGCCCGGCCGATCCGCGAGTTCTGCAGCCGCAGGTTGACCACGATGATGAGCAACAGTACGAGCACGAGCAGGTAGTAGTACTTGATCGGACCGCTGAACTGGAGGCCGAGAATCGTCTCGGGCGTCGCGAAGTTGAAGCTGCCGATGCGGAACGGGTCGATCAGCGTGATTCCCTGCGGGCCGTTGGTCAGGTTGAACGGCTGCGACAGGTTGTTCAGGAAGATCCGCACGATCTCGCCGAAGCCGAGCGTCACGATCGCGAGGTAGTCGCCGCGCAGCTTCAGCGTGGGCGCGCCGAGGATCACGCCGAAGAAGCAGGCGAGCCCCGCGCCGATCGGCAGGATCACCCAGAACGGCAGATGCAGGTTGAAGTGCGGCGAGGCGAGCAGCGCATACGTGTATGCACCCACCGCGTAGAACGCGATGTAGCCGAGGTCGAGCAGGCCGGCGAAGCCGACGACGATGTTGAGGCCGAGCGACAGGAGCGCGAACAGGATGGCGAGATTGGTGATCCGCACCCACGCCGTGCCGATGCCCGCGAGCGCAAACGGCAGCACGGCCAGCGCAAGCGCGACCAGCACGATGCCGATCCACGCGGCGGCCGGATGCTCGCTAAATCTCGACGGCAGTTGCATCAGGTTCCTAGGCGCGATCGCCGACGCGTTCGCCGAGCAGCCCCGACGGCCGGAAGATGAGCACGGTGATCAGCACCAGGAACGCGAACACGTCCTGGTAGTTGCTGCCGAAGAGCGTCAGGTTCGGATCGGTGACGCAGCGCTCGGCGATCACGCTCGACCAGTTGGAGATCTGGCACAGGTTGGTCAGGTCGCCGACGTAGCCCGCCCCCAGCGCCTCGATTACGCCGAGCAGCAGGCCACCGAGCATCGCGCCCCCGAGGTTGCCGATGCCGCCCAGCACCGCGGCTGAAAACGCCTTCAGGCCGAGCAGGAAGCCCATCTGGTATTGCGCGATGCCGTAGTACGTGCCGACCATCACGCCCGCCACCGCGGCGAGCGCGGCGCCGATCACGAAGGTCAGCGAGATCACGGTGTTGATGTTGATGCCCATCAGGCCGGCCACTTGCTGGTTCTGCGAGGTCGCGCGCATCGCGATGCCGAGCTTCGTCCGGTAGACGAGCCCGAGCAGGCCGGCCATCATCGCCACCGACGTGACGATGATCGCGACCTGCACGTTGGTGATCGTCGCGCCGTCGCCGGTACCGGTGACGTGGTACGAATGGACCGTGATGATCTGTGGGAACGGGATCGGATTGCGCGTCCAGATAATCATCGCGAGGTGCTGCAGGATGATCGACAGGCCGATCGCGGTGATCAGCGGCGCAAGCCGCGGCGCGGTGCGCAGCGGCCGGTAGGCGACGCGCTCGAGCGTGTAGCCCACCGCCATGCACGTCGGAATCGCGACGAGCGCGCCGATGACGACAATGACTGCCGGCGGCAGCGTCGTGTGCGCGCCGGCGATCGCCGTGATCACGGAAAACGCGACCATCGCGCCGATCATCACCACTTCGCCGTGGGCGAAGTTGATCAGCTGGATGATGCCGTAGACCATCGTGTATCCCAGCGCGACCACGGCGTACACGCTGCCCAGCGTGAGTCCGTTGATCATTTGCTGAACGAAGATGTCCACGGGGCCCCGGTCGCGGACGGCCGAGCCCGCGCGATGCCGATTGTGGAGGCTCGCGCCGCCGCCGGCAATCCCCTTTCCGCGATGTCGGGACAACAAAAAGAAACGGCGCCCCGCGGGGCGCCGTTTCCTGGTGCGGAAAGCGAAGCGACGCTTACTTCTTCGGTGCGTCCTTCGGTGCCATCGCCGGAGCAGCGGCGGGTGCTGCAGCAGGCGCGGCTGCCGGAGCGGCGGCAGGTGCTGCGGCCGCGGCGCCAGCGTCGGCGACCATCGTCGTCTTGCCGGCCTTGATGATGGCGATCGGCTCGACGTTGCCGTTCTTCAACTGGAAGATCGTCATTTCGGCGTCCTTGCGGTCGCCCTTTTCGTCGAACTCGATGTGGCCGGTCGCGCCCTCGAACTTGATCTTGCCGACTTCGGGCAGGTACTTGGCGGGGTCGGTCGAGTCCGCCGCCTGCATCGCGGCGATCAGGATCTTGGTGGCGTCGTAGAAGAACGGAGCGTATTGCTTGACCTCGCCGTACTTCGCCTTGAACGCGTCCTGGAATTCCTTCGACGCCATCTGCGTCGGGATGCCCGCTTGCGAGCAGATCAGGCCTTCCGAGGCGGCACCGCCGAGCTTGCCCATTTCGCTGGTGCACGCGCCGTCGCCGAACGCGAACACCGCCTTGATGCCGAGCTCGCGCGCCTGCTTGATCATCGGGCCGCCGGTGGCGTCCATGCCGCCGTAGAACACGGCGTCGGGATTCTTGCCCTTGATCTTCGTCAGGATCGCCTTGAAGTCGGTGGCCTTGTCGTTGGTCTTTTCACGCGCGACGACTTGCACCCCCGCGGCCTTCAGCGTTTTCTCGACTTCGTTGGCGAGGCCTTCGCCGTACGCGGTGGCATCGTCCGCGATCGCGACCTTCTTCAGCTTCAGCTGGTTCGCCATGTATGCGGCGATCGCGGGACCTTGCTGGTCATCGCGGCCGACGGTGCGGAACACGACCTTGAAGCCCTGCTCGGTCAGCTTCGGATTCGTGGCCGAGCCGGAGATCATCGGAACGCCGGCTGTGTTGTACACGGCGGAGGCAGGAATCGACACGCCGGAATTCAGGTGGCCGACCACACCGGCGACCTTGGCGTCGACCATCTTCTGCGCGATCGTCGGGCCCATCTTCGGATCGGCCTGGTCGTCTTCGCTCACCATCTCGAACTTGATCGTCTTGCCGCCGATCTTGACCTTGCGCTGGGTGGCTTCGTCGACCGCGAGGTGCACGCCGTTCTCGTCGTCCTTGCCGAGGTGCGCGATGCCGCCGGTCAGCGGACCCGCGTGGCCGATCTTCACGGTGACGACTTCTTCGGCGGGCGCAGCAGGAGCCGCCTTCGGCGCTTCGGCCGCCTTCTTGGGTTCTTCCTTGCCGCAGCCATAGGCTGTGAAAAGCGCGGCCGCGACGATCGTCAGGCCAAACGCACGTGTCATGTTCATCGAGATCCTCCGAAACGGGGTAAACGAGGGGAAGGACAGGGAGATGCGAAGCTCGCAATTATTTAAGGTTCAAGGCAAACTGTCAATGTCTGGACTGCGCCACGAGCGTTCGTCCTGCACGCGGAAGTGCCTCGCGCCCGCGCCGTCCAATCGACGCTCCGTCGGCCCGCGATGCGCCCCGTCGCACCGCGCTTGTCCAGCGCGATGCGGTTGGCATAAGCTTCGCGGCCGCTGAATCCGCCGCGGGGGTCCGCCGCATCCAACCGTGGGACGACCGCGCTGTCGGGAATGCCGGCGTCGGGAATTTTCGGGGACGCGGAGGCGCATTACGCGTTGCGCGGCGGCGTGCGGCCGGGGAAGAAAACATGATCAAGCTTCGATTTACGTGGCGTCGCGCGCTCCTCGCGCTGGTCGTGCTGGCGATTGCCGGCGCGGTCGGCGGCAGCGTCGCTTACCGCGTGATCCAGAAAAAGAACGCGGAGGGTGGCAACAAGGCCACCGTCACGCTCGAATTCGCGCCGGGAGACCTGACGCAGGTCGAAACGACGGGGCTCGCGCGCTGGCTTCCGGTGTCGGGCGCCGTGCAGCCGATCAACCAGGCCACCGTCAAGGCGAAGGTGTCGGGCGACGTGCGCCAGATCGCCGTGCGCGAAGGCGAGGCAGTGCACGCCGGTCAGGTGCTGGCGCGCATCGACACGGCGGACCTCGAAGCACGGCTGATCGAGCGCAACGGCGCGCTCGACGCCGCGACCGCGCAATTCGCGATGGCGGAGAAGACGAACGCGTCCAACCAGACGCTGCTGCGCCAGAACTTCATTTCGCAGAACGCCTACGACAACTCGGTGTCGAGCCTCAACGTCGCCAAGGGCAACGTCAAGTCGGCGGAGGCGCAGGTGCAGCTCGCGCAAAATGCGCTGCGCGACGCCGTGGTCACCGCGCCGCTCGCCGGTGTGGTGGCAAAGCGGCACGTGCAACCCGGCGAAAAGGTCGCGTTCGATTCGCCGCTCGTCACCGTCGTCGATCTGAAGCTGATGGAATTGCAGGCGGCGGTACCTTCGTCGGACGTGCCCGAGCTCGCGATCGGCCGTGCCGTGGATCTGTCGATCGACGGCTTCGGAGATCGCCGCTTTTCCGGACGGATCGAACGGATCAATCCGGCCACCGAGGCGGGCACGCGCGCAATCCTGGTCTACGTCGGCATTCCCAATCCCGACGGCAGCCTTCGCGGCGGCATGTTCGCCTCCGGTCGTATCGCGCTCTCCGCGGAATCCAATGTGCCGACGCTGCCGCAGGCGGCGATTCGCAACGAGGCCGGACAGTCGTTCGTCTGGACGATCGAGGACGGCAAGCTCGTGCGCAGGATCGTCGTCGTCGGAAGGCGCGACGAGGACGCCGGCCGTATCGAGGTCAAGACGGCACTGCCCAAAGGCGCACGGGTGCTCGCCGCGCGCTTCGACAACCTGAAGGACGGCGCGCCGGCGATCGTTCGCGCGCCGGCGGCGAATCCGGTGAAGCCGGGCTAGGCCCCGGCGCATCCCGGACAAGGACACTGCCATGTGGATCACGCGCGTATCGATCAAGAATCCGGTGTTCGCGACGATGGTGATGATCGGCATCGCCGTGCTCGGCCTGTTTGCCTACAACCGGCTGCGTGTCGAGCAGATGCCCGACGTCAGCCTGCCGTTCGTGTTCGTGCTGACTGCCTATCCCGGCGCGTCGCCCGAGGTCGTCGAGGCGGACGTCACCAAGCCGCTCGAGTACGCGGTCAACACCGTTTCGGGCATGAAGCTGATCCGATCCAATTCGCTCGAGGGCCAGAGCCAGGTCTTCGCCGAATTCCGGATGGGCACGGACATGATGCGGGCGATGCAGGACGTTCGCGACAAGATCGCGCAGGTGCGTCCCGGCTTTCCGCGCGACGTCAAGGATCCGCTGGTGCTGCGCGCCGACATCGAGAACCAGCAACCGGTGGTGTCGATCGCCGTGCTGTCGCCGACGATGGGCTTGCGCGAGCTGACCTCGCTCACCGACCAGACGATCATCAAGGGGCTGGAGAACGTGCCGGGCGTCGCGCGCATCGACGTCAACGGTCGCGTCACGAGGCAGATCCTGATCCAGATCAAGCCGAACGCGCTCACTTCGCTGGGCATCGCCATGGATCAGGTGATCAACGCGGTGAAGGCGGCGAACCAGGACGTCCCCGCCGGACGCATCACCCGCGGCAGCGTCGATTCGGTCGTCCGGGTCGAGGGCAAGATCAAGGATCCGGCGCAGTTCGGCCGGATCATCGTCGCGCAGCAGGGCGGCTCGCCGGTCTACCTGTCGCAGGTCGCCGACGTGATCGACGGCGAGAAGGAGCAGGACTCGATAGCGCGGATCAACGGGCGGCCGGCGATCTCGCTCGATATCCAGAAGGCGCAGGACGCGAACATCATCGAGACCGGCCGCGGGATCCACGACGCGGTCGAAGCGCTGAAGGCGCGGATGCCGCCCGACGTGGAGCTGCGCATTGCCCAATCGACGGCCGACACCGTCGAGCGCAGCGTCAATCGCGTCAAGGAGACGATCGTCGAGGGCGCGCTGCTGACGGTGCTGATCGTCTTCCTGTTCCTGCACAGCTGGCGCAGCACGATCATCACCGGGCTCACGCTGCCGATCGCCGTGATCGCCACGTTCATCGCGCTCTTTGCGTTCGGCTTCACGCTGAACTTCCTGACGCTGATGGCGCTGTCGTTGTGCATCGGCCTGCTGATCGACGATTCGATCGTCGTGCGCGAGAACATCGTCCGGCATCTCGGGCTCGGCAAGAACCACGTCGCCGCGGCGCGCGAGGGCACCGACGAGATCGGGCTCGCGGTGATGGCCACGACGTTCGCGATCGTCGCGGTGTTCGTGCCTATCGCGTTCATGAGCGGCATCATCGGCCGCTTCTTCTATCAGTTCGGGCTCACCGTCGCCGTCGCCGTGCTCGTGTCGCTGTTCGTGAGCTTCACGCTCGACCCGATGCTGTCGTCGGTGTGGCACGACCCGCCCGGCGAGCGCTTCCGCCGCGTGCCGTGGCTCGGCCGATTCATGGACCGCGTCGAGCGCGGCATCGAGTGGGTGCACGTGCTCTACGGGAAGATCCTCGAATGGTCGCTCGCCCATCGGATCAAGGTGCTCGTGATCGCGGTAGCGACGTTCGCCGCGAGCTTCGGCATCGTGCCGCTGATCGGTACGGAGTTCGTGCCGCAGGCCGACGAAAGCTTCCTGTCGCTGCGGCTCAATACGCCAGTGGGATCGAGCCTCGACTTCACCGACGCCAAGGTCCGCGAGGTGGAGGCCGAGCTGAAGAAGTTTCCGGAGATATCGCTCGCGATGACCAACGTGGGCACCGACGAAGGCCGCAACTACGCGCGGGTCAACCTGCGCCTCGTCGACAAGGCGAAGCGCAGCCGTTCGCAGAAGGACGTCGAGCGGGCGATACGCGACGTGTTGAAACCGATTCCCGGCATCGAGCCCGCGTTCGGCTTCGATCGGCCGGTGTGGGTGAACCTGCTCGGACCCGACCCGGCGACGTTGAAAAAGCTGATCGAGGAATTTGCCGAGAGCGTCGGCAAGGTACCGGGCATCGCCGATATGGAAACCTCGGAGAAGGCACTGCATCCGGCGTTCTCGATCCGCCTGAACAACGACGCTGCGGCGGACCTCGGCATCACGGTGCAGCAGGTCGGCGCCACCGTCCGGCCACTGCTGGCGGGCGACACGGTCACCTACTGGCTGGGGCCGGATGGCCAGAATTACGAGGTCAATGTTCAGCTCGCGAAGGACCGCAGGCGCCTCGCGTCCGACCTCGGCAACCTGTACCTGTCGACCGGCAAGCGTGGGCCGGACGGCGAGGCCCGGATGGTGCCGCTGCGGCAGGTCGCCGAAATCGTCGAGACGACGAGCCCGCGGATCATCAAGCGGCAGGACCTGCAGCGGCGCGTCGCGCTCTACGCCAATGCCGAAGGCCGTCCTTCGGGCGATGTCAACGGCGACGTCGAGAAGATCATCAAGGCCACGACGCTGCCGCCCGGCTATCGATTCGACGTCGGCGGCCAGGCCAAGGACATGCAGGAGTCCTTCCAGGCGGCACTCGCCGCGCTGGGCCTCGCGGTGATCTTCATCTACCTGATCCTCGCGTCGCAGTTCGCGAGCTTCACGCAACCCGTCGCGATCATGGCGTCGCTGCCGTTCTCGCTGATCGGCGTGTTCCTCGCGCTGCTGCTGACCGGCACCACGCTCAACCTGTTCTCGATCATCGGCTTCATCATGCTGATGGGGCTCGTGACGAAGAACGCGATACTGCTGGTCGACTTCGCCAACCGCGCGCGACGCGGCGGCGCTACGCTGCACGACTCGCTGCTGCAGTCGGGCCAGGTGCGGCTGCGGCCGATCCTGATGACGACGGCGGCGATGATCGGCGGCATGCTGCCGCTCGCGCTCGGCCTGGGCGAGGGCGGCGAGACGCAGGCGCCGATGGGGCGCGCGATCATCGGCGGCGTGATCACGTCGACGATGCTCACGCTGGTGGTGGTGCCGGTGCTCTACACGTACCTTGACGCGTGGCACGAGCGGCGCATGGCGAAGCGCGCCGAAAAGGCGGCGCGCGCCGTGAGTCCCACACCCCACGCCACGGATGTTTCCGCGCACGCGGATTGACGGACGGCGAACGCGCAGTGGATAATAAATGACCGTGGGTCAGTTGATGGGCGGCACGGCGGGCGAGCGGACGATGGACATAGAGCGAGCGCGTTTCAACATGGTCGAGCAGCAGATCCGCACCTGGGATGTGCTCGACCAGGGCGTTCTCGATCTGCTGTTCGAGGTCAAGCGCGAGGATTTCGTGCCCACCGCGTATCGCAACCTCGCGTTCGCCGACCTGGAGATTCCGCTCGGCGACGGCGTAAAAATGTGGACGCCGAAGATGGAGGCCCGCGTACTGCAGACGCTCGCATTGTCGCCCGACGAGTCGGTGCTGGAAATCGGCACCGGCAGCGGCTATCTGACGGCGCTTCTCGCGAGCCGCAAGGCGAAAGTGACGACCATCGAGATCAACCCGCGCCTGGAAGCCGAAGCGCGCACGCGACTCGCGCGCACCGGCATCGACGGCATCGACGTCCAGCGCGGCGACGGCGCGAAAGGGTTCGGCAGCGACCACTACGACGCGATCGTGCTGACCGGCTCGACGCCGATCCTGCCCGAAACGCTGATCGCGCAGCTGAAGCCCGGCGGGCGCCTCTTCGCCGTCGTCGGCGACGCGCCGGTGATGACCGCGCGTCTCGTTCGCGTCCTCGACACCGATGCGGTGACGACGACCGACCTGTTCGAGACCGTCATCGACCCGCTCAAGAACGCGGCGCGCCCCACGCGCTTCCGGTTCTGATCATGAAGCCACCAAGCGTCCCCGCGCTCGTCGCGGGTCTCGGGCTCGTGTTTGCGCTCGCCGTCCCCGCCTCGGCCGAGGATCTGATGCAGATCTACCGTGAGGCAGTGCGCGCCGATCCGGCGATCGCCGCGGCGAAATCGAGCTGGGAGGCCACGCAGGAAAAGGCGCCGCAGGCGCTCGCCGGGTTGCTGCCGCTCGTATCCGCCACCGTCAGCGCCAACGTGAACAACTACGACGCGACGATCAAGACCGATCCGCAGACCGACATCAATCGGAACTTCAACCAGGCCATCGGCGTGATCAGCGCGTCGCAACCGCTGTTTCGCTACCAGAACCAGGTGCTCTACGACCAGGCGAAGCAGCAGGTGACGCAGGCCGACTACGTGCTGTCCGTCGCGCAGCAGGATCTGATCGTGCGGGTGGCGGTCGCCTACTTCGACGTACTGCTCGCGCAATACAACATCGAGCTCGCCGAGAGCCAGAAGAAGGCGGTGGTCGAGCAGCTCGCCCAGGCGAAGCGCAATTTCGAAGTCGGCGTGGCGACGATCACCGACACCAACGAGGCGCAGGCCAAGTACGACGCGATCGTCGCGCAGGAAATCCTGACGCGCAACGAATACGACAACCGCGTTACCGCGCTGCGCGCAATCATCGGGCGCGTGCCGCGCGATCTGAAGCGGCTCGGCGTCGGATTCCAGCCGGAGCCGCCGGAGCCCAATGTCGCCGATTACTGGGTCGACCGCGCGCTCAAGGAAAACCTGAACGTCCGGATCGCCGAAGCGAACCTCGAGATCGCGAAGCTCGAGGTCGATCGCGCGAAGGGCGGCCACTACCCGACGCTCGACCTGGTCGCGAGCTACACGGCGCAGGGCGCGAACGCCGCGGTCACCTCGACCGTGGGCAGCAACCAACGCCAGGCGGTGCTCGGCCTGCAACTCAACGTCCCGATCTACCAGGGCGGCTTCGTCAATTCGCGCGTGCGCGAAGCGATTGCGCTGCTCGAGAAATCGCGGCAGGACCTCGAGGGTGCGCGACGCGCAGCGCTGTTCCAGGCGCAGACCGGCTTCACCGGCGTCGCGAGCGCCGCGGCGTCGGTGCGCGCGTTCGAACAGGCCGTGGTGTCCGCGGAGAGCGCGCTCGCGTCGAACATCCTCGGCCAGGAAGTCGGCGTGCGAACGTTCCTCGACGTGCTGCAGGTGCAGCAGAACGTCTATTCGACGCGCCGCGACCTGGCGCAGGCGTACTTCCAGTATCTCGTCGGTGCGCTGCGGCTCAAGTTCGCGATCGGCACGCTCTCCGATACCGACGTCGAAAACATCAATCGCCGCCTGCGCGACTAGCCGCGCCGCCGATCTGCGGCGCGAGCCAATCCCAGAGGCGCGTCGTCGCGCCGCG
>Ga0068860_100006969_pt1 | contig 11325 bp, 8 predicted proteins | sample KBSSwiS32_FD_66597 | JGI IMG/M metagenome (GOLD analysis project Ga0068860, IMG submission 66597) | Switchgrass rhizosphere microbial communities from Kellogg Biological Station, Michigan, USA - KBS Switchgrass S3-2 | ecosystem: Host-associated > Plants > Roots > Rhizosphere > Soil ... | reverse complement strand
GCCGGAATCGTGCGCCAAGTGCCCTCGACCCACACCCGCCGAGTCTCCGCCCGCCCCTTGCGAAACGGTCCCCTAGTAAGCTTCGGCTTCGCCACCCGCTGCCGCGCCCGCACCCGAATCGTGACCACTTCGATCTCTCGCTCCGGCGTAGCGTACCCATAAATCCGCTCATGCTCCCGATGGAAAGCCCGCTCCGCCCCCGGCCAAGGTACGTTCAACTCGTAACTCTGACCGCGATACCGCAGATCGGCCGAGCGCTCAATCTCAGCCGCCGGCGATTCCCGCCGCGCCCGCTGCTCCAGCACATCGAACTGTTTTTCGATATCCCCGCGCCCCAACACCCCCGCGGCGTAATCACGCACCGCATCCGCCATCAACATCCCCAACGCGGACAGCGCCCCCGCATACTCGGGAACAATCACGGTCTCAATCCCCAACTCTCGCGCGATCTCGCAAGCGTGCAGCCCGCCCGAACCCCCAAACGCCACTAGGGCAAAATCGTGAGGATCGTACCCGCGCTCCACAGACACCACCCGAATCGCCCGCTCCATATTCGCGTTAGCCACGCGCAAAATACCCGCCGCCGCCGCGATGCGGTCCAGCTTCATCTTGCGAGCAACGCGATCGACAGCCGCCCCCGCGCGTTCCACGTCGATCGACATCGCCCCGCCCAGCAACTGCGCCGCACTGATGCGACCCAGCACCACATGCGCGTCAGTCACAGTCGCGTCCGTTCCCACTCCGTAACAAGCCGGCCCCGGATCCGCCCCCGCACTCTCCGGCCCCACCCGCAGCAACCCTCCCGCATCCACGCGCGCAATGGACCCACCACCCGCCCCCACAGTGTGGATATCCAGCATCGGCACACGAATCGGAAACCCCGCCACCATCGACTCCGTACTCTCCCGAGGAGCCCCGTCCGCCAGACTGACATCGGTGGAAGTCCCCCCCATGTCGAAGCCCAAAACACGCCGGTAACCGCTGTGCCGAGCCGTCTCGAGCGCCCCCACCACTCCGCCTGCCGGCCCCGAGAGCACCGTCCGCACCGCGTGTTTGGCAGCCTGCTCCGCCGAAAGAAACCCGCCATTCGACTGCATAATCGCGATGCGGTAGCGCCGCGCCCGCGACAACTCTTTCAGATACGTTTCCATCAACGGCCCGACATAAGCGTTGATGAAGGTAGTCGAACCTCGCTCGTACTCCCGAAACTCCGGACTAATCTCATGCGAAGTACACAAATACCAATCGCCCTCACTCAACGCCTTAGCCACCGCCCGCTCATTCGCCGGATTACGGTACGAGTGCAGAAAACAAATCGCCACCGCCTTCACCCGCGCCCGCCGCAGCTTCCCGCCTAACCCCGCGATGGATGCACGAACCGCGACGGTTCCATCAGCGTAGGTCCGCTCCCGCACCCCAAAACACAGATCCCGATCCGCCAATAATCGCCGCGGCCCAGGCGTCAAGTTGTACAATTCCGCACGATTCTGCCGCCCAATCTCCAGCAGATCCTCAAAGCCCGCCGTAGTGACGAACGCCGTCCGCGCCCCTTTTCGTTCCAGCAGCGCATTAGTCGCGACCGTAGAACCATGCACCACCTCGGCAGCACCCGCCCGCCCCAGCCCCTCTAGAATCACTTTAGCCGGCTCCCGCGGGCTAGACCGCAGCTTGAAGGTCTCCATGCGCCCGTCATCGTGCAACACCACGAAATCCGTGAAAGTCCCCCCCGCGTCCACCCCAATCCGCATGCGAGTTCCCATTCTACAAGAGGGACAGTATACTCAGTCCCCAATGTATTTCTGGGGACTGAGTATACTGTCCCTCTTGTCGTTGCGTCATCATAGAAGTAGCGTGATCCACCTCCGCGGCGTCTCCAAACAATTTGCAGGCAAGCGCAAAGTAACCGCCCTCGAGCGCCTGGACCTCTCGATCGCCCGCGGCGAAATGGTATCCATCGTCGGCCCCTCCGGCTCCGGCAAATCGACCCTGCTGAACCTAATCGGCGGACTCGACCGCCCCAGCGAAGGTGAAATCGAAATCGACGGCGAGACCCTATCGACGCTCACCGACGACGGCCTAACCCGCGTCCGCCGCGACAAAATTGGTTTCATTTTCCAGTTCTTCAATCTCCTGCCCACGCTCTCCTGCCTCGAAAACGTGTCTCTGCCGCTGCACCTCCGTGGCTGGCCGCGCAAAAAGATCGACGATCGAGCACGGGAATTACTCCAACTTGTCCAGCTAACCGCCCGCCTCGATCATCTGCCCGACGAACTTTCCGGCGGCGAGCGTCAGCGCGTAGCCATCGCCCGCGCCCTCAGCATCTTCCCGCCCATCTTGTTAGCCGACGAGCCCACCGGCAACCTCGACACTCACACAGGCGCAGAAATTCTAAAGCTGATGCACGGCCTCCACGACCGCCTAGGCGCCACGGTCTTAATCGTCACCCATGACCACGCCGTAGCCGAAAGCTGCCCGCGCACCATCAGCCTCCGCGACGGCCACATCGTTGCCGACGTCCGCCAAGAAGTGACGCAACCATGAGGCTCCTGCGTCTCATCAGTTGGCCCTACGCCCGCAAACACCTGCTGCGCTGGCTGCTCACCACCGCCGGAATCGTCCTCGGAGTCGGCGTCTTCGTCGGCATGCACACCGCGAATCAAAGCGTGTCCGCTGCCTTCCGCGAAACCATCGACCGCGTCGCCGGGACCACCCAACTCCAAGTCACCGCCGGCGAACCCGGCTTCGAAGAAGCGGTCCTGGAAAAAGTCCAAAGCCTCCCCGAAGTGCGCGCCGCCGCGCCCGTGATCGAAGCCACAGTCTCCACAGGCAGAGGCAACCTCTTGATCCTCGGCGTCGACATGCTAGGCGACCGCAGTCTCCGCACATACGATTTAGAAGGCACCGACGAAGCCATCGACGACCCTCTGGTGTTCCTAGCCCAAGCCGACTCCCTGATCGTCACCAAAACCTTCGCCGAAAAAAATGGCTTGGCAATCAACGGCCGCATGCCCATGCGTACCATGCAAGGCGATCTGGTCTTCACCGTCCGCGGCATCATGAAGCCCGGTGGCCTCGCCAGCGCCTTCGGTGGCGATCTCGCCATCATGGACATCTATGCCGCCCAAAAATTCTTCGGCCGCGGACGCAAGTTCGATCGCATCGACCTAGCGCTCCAAGACAACGTGACCCTAGCCCAAGGCACCACGAAACTCCGCGCCCTCCTTGGCCCCGGCTACGAAGTAGATCCCCCCAGTTCCCGAGGCGAACAGTTCGAACAAACCTCGCGCATCTATTCGCTGGCCTCCAACATCACCAGCATCTTCGCGCTCTTCATAGGAATGTTCATCATCTACAACACTTTCGCCATCGCCGTCACTCAGCGCCGCTCCGAAATCGGAATCCTGCGCGCCCTCGGCGCCACACGTTCCCAAATCCGGACTCTGTTCCTAGTAGAAAGCCTGATCGCCGGAACCTTCGGCTCGGCCCTCGGAGTGCTCTTCGGCATCGCCCTAGCGCAAGCCATGGCCGGATACATCGGCGGCATCCTCACCGACGTCTATGGAGTCGCCCAGCGCGCCGACGGCCTCGATCTCGATCCCGTGCTTCTAGGCGGCGCGCTAGCGATGGGCATCGTCACCAGCCTCTTCGCCGCCGTAATTCCCGCCCGCGCCGCAGCCTCCGTCGATCCCGTGAAAGCTTTGCAGAAAGGCCGCAACCAAGCCTTGGGCGAAGGAGAGAGCCGCATCCGCCGCTGGACTGCTCTCGCGTGTGCCGCCGCCTCCGTGATCGCCCTGCTCTTCAGCCGCAACACGGTAATCTTCTACGCAGGCTTCCTGCTCAGCGGACTAACAGCCGTGCTGCTAGCCCCCAGCCTGACCCTGTGGCTCTCCCGCGTCCTCCGCCCCGTCCTAGCCTGGGTGCGCCCAGTAGAAGGAACCCTAGCCGCCGACAGCCTGATCCAAGGCCCCCGCCGCACCTCCGGCACCGTAGCCGCGCTCATGCTGTCACTCGCGCTCGTCATCGCCCTAGGCGGCCTAGCCCGCTCCAGCTACAATTCGCTCTCCGACTGGATGCGCATCGCCCTCAACCCCGACCTCTTCGTCACCACCGCCCAAAATCTCACCGCGCGAAATTTCGTCTTCCCCGCATCACTAGGCGACGGCCTGCGCCGGATTCCAGGGGTGAGTGAAGTGCAGTTAGTCCGCAGCGTCCGCGTAACAGTAAAAGGAGGCCCCGTCATGCTAGTAGCCCTAGACGTAGCCTCCGTCGAGCGCCGCGCGAAACTCCCACCAGTCGAAGGCGACCAGTCAGACATGTACCGCCGCACCGAACGCGGCGAAGCTGTCTTAGCGTCCGAAAACTTCGTGCGCCTCCACGGCGGCAAACTAGGCGAGACCCTAGAAATCCCCGCCCCCGGCGGCACTCTGCGTCTACCCATCGCCGGAATCGTACGAGACTTTTCCGATCAACAAGGCAGCCTGCTAATCTCGCGCGACGCCTACATCCACGCCTGGCATGACGATTCCGTCAACGTCTTCCGTCTCTATTTAGCGCCCGGCGCGAGCTCCCCAGAAGTCCGCCAGCGCGTCTTAGACGCCTTCGGAAAACAGCAGCGCCTTTTCGTACTCACCAACAAAGACGTGCGCGATTACGTAACCCGCCTAACCGACCAATGGTTCGGCCTAACGTACGTACAAATCGCCGTGGCCGTCCTGGTCGCCGTCTTAGGCATCGTCAACGCCCTAACAGTTTCCATCACCGACCGCCGCCGCGAACTCGGCGTCCTTCAAGCCGTAGGCGGCCTGCGCCAGCAAATCCGCCACACCGTATGGATGGAAGCCGCCGCCATCGGCGTCATCGGACTTGCTCTCGGCCTACTCCTCGGCGCCGCCGAACTCTACTACGCCATCGAAATCTCCCGCCGCGACTTAGTCGGCATCGACATCGGCTATTCGTACCCATTCGCGACCGCCCTTGCGTTAGCCCCCGTGATCCTAGGCGCGGCGTTCTTAGCCGCCCTAGGACCCGCCGAAAGCGCCGTCCGCGGCTCCCTAGTCGAGGCTCTCGAATATGAGTAAGCTCCTAGCCGCAGTCCTGCTCCTGGCGCCTTTTGCCGCCGCCCAAGACCCGCGCCAAATCATGGAGGAAGCGCAGCGCCGTTCCCGCTCCGAATCCCAGCACTACGAAGGAACTCTAGAAGTAATCGGCAGCGGCAGCCGCATCGCCACCAAACGCTGGGTGTTCGACCGCCTCGGAGTCTTCGGCAACAGCAGAGGCATGCTCCGCTTCACCGTCCCCGCCGAAGTGAAAGGCGTCGGACTCCTGATCGTCAACCACACCGACCGCGCCAGCGATCAATGGCTGTGGCGTCCCAACATCGGGCGCGAACAACGCATCGCCCTGCAAGACCGCTCCACCCGCTTCTTCGGCACCGACTTCAGCTTCGAAGACCTCGAAGAACGCGACGTAGCGCAGTTCGACTACAAACTTTTGGGTGATGAAAAAGACACCTGGAAGCTGGAATCCAAACCGCGCAAGTCCTCGCAATACACATACGGCTATCTATGGATCAAGAAAGACAACTACACCATCGTAAAAGTGGAATCCTATAACAAAAAGGGTCTAGTCCGCGTCATCGACTATCGCGATTTCGAGCTAGCCAAAAACATCTGGACCGCCCGCACCATCGAAGTAAACGACGTAACCCGCAACAGCCGCACCACCCTCAAATACGACAAGCTCGAATACAACCTCCCGATGAAAGACGACGACTTCACGCTAGACGCCCTGCGGCGAGGACCATGACCGCCCTACTTGTGCTAGCCTTCCTTGCGCAAAATTTCGAACAGCGCGGCTTCATCGAAAACCAGGCACTCTTCTATCCCCAAAAAGCCCCCAACGACAGCGCCCAAGCCGTCGATCAAGCCGCCATCCGCTGGGAAGCATCCTACAAACTAACGCCCTGGCTAAAACTAAACGGCTCCTTGGACGCACGCGCCGACACCCACAAACAAGTAGACCGCGAAGCCCGCCTCGATCTAGACGACCGCACCATCCAGCGTCCCGCCCTCTCCCTCCGCGAATTCAGCGCCACCCTTCACAAAGGCAAAGTTACCGCCCAAATCGGCCGCCAAATCATCCGCTGGGGCAAGACCGACATCCTCACCCCCACCGACCGCTTCGCCCCGAAAGACTACCTAAGCAGCGTAGTTGACAGCGATTTTCTAGCCGTGCCCGCCGCCCGCGTAACCATCGCCAACGCCACCGACTCCCTAGACGCCATCTGGCAGCCATGGTTCACCCCCAGCCGCACGCCATTACTGGATCAACGCTGGACTGCGTTGCCGCCCGCCCTCAACGGCGTCACCATCGTCGACGCAGGCGCGCGCTACCCCGGACGTAGCCAGTTCGGACTCCGCTGGAATCACGTAGCCTCGCGCTACGAATACTCACTCTCCTACTTCGACGGCTTCAACAACCTGCCCCTATTCAACGCCGCCTTCAACCCCGCAACCCTAACCGCTGCCGCCCAACGCTTCTACCCCAGCATGCGCATGTATGGAGGCGATGCCGCAATCCCACTCCCCTGGCTCACCGTCAAGGCCGAAGCCGGCTACTTCACCTCCACCACCCCGGGCGCGCAAGACTACGTCCTCTACGTAATTCAAGTCGAGCGCCAAGTAAAAGAATGGTCGCTAGTAGGCGGCTACGCTGGCGAATCCATCACCTCCGGAGCGCCCAATCCCCTAAGCTTCTCCCCCGACCTCGGCTTCGCGAAATCCTTCGTAGGCCACGCCACCCTCACCATCGACGTCAACCGCAGCCTGACCGTAGAAACCGCCGTACGCGCAGCCGGTTCTTTTCTCCGCGCCGAATACTCGCAAGCCGTCGGCCAACACTGGCGCGTCACTCCCGGCCTAGCCTGGATCCGCGGCGACATGACAGATTTCCTCGGCCAATACCACCGCAATTCCTATGCCTCACTCACCGTCCGCTATAGTTTTTAGATAGGTGAGAGTTCTCTTCGCTCTATTGTTCGCCGCCGCCGCCTTCGCCCAGGACTTCAGCCACATGGAAGTCCAGCGCGTAGTCAAGGATCTGCATTTTGCCGAAGGCCCCGTGTGGTCCTACGATGGGTACCTGTTATTCAGCGACACCGTAGTGGACAAACTCCGCAAGCTCACTCCCGGCTCCGGCGATACCGTTTTCGCCGAACGCGCCGGCGGCGCCATCGGCAACGCGTATGACATGGAGGGCCGCCTCTACACCTGCGAATTCCGCGAGCGCCGGATAACCCGCACTCTGAAGAACGGAAAGATCGAGATCTTGGCGTCACGCTTCGAAGGCAAGCGCTTCAACGCCCCCAACGACGTTGTAGTACGCCGCGATGGTCACGTGTATTTCACAGACCCCGCCTTCGGCGCCCAGCAAGACACCCGCGAGTTGGATTTCTACGGCGTCTATCACATCACGCCGAAGGGCGAATTGGAAGCGATCGCGAAATGGAAGACCCGCCCCAACGGCATCACCCTTTCCCCCAACGGCCGTACCCTATATGTTTCCGATTCCGACGATCGCAGCGTCCGCGCCTACGATCTCGACGGCAAAGGCATCGCGTCCAAGGAACGCATCGTAGTCGACAGAATCCCCGGCGTGCCCGACGGCCTGCGCACCGATGAAAAAGGAAACTTGTACGTGGCCGCCGACAAGGTGTACGTCTACGCGCTCTCGAACAACGCCCCAGCAAAGCTGTTAGGCGAAGTCCCTATCGGAGAGACCCCGTCGAATCTGGCGTTCGGTGATCCCGACATGGAAACCCTCTACATCACCGCGCGCACCTCGGTCTATCGCGTGCGTCTAGGCGTCAAGGGAGCGTTACCTTATTAGCCGCCAATACCCAGAACACCCGCTGCTAGGCGTTGGGGCGATCATATTCGATGGCGATTCAACGCTCCTGGTCGAACGCGCAGGAGAGCCGCTGAAAGGCTGGTGGTCCATCCCCGGCGGCCTGCTCGAAACCGGCGAGCTACTAGAAGACGCCCTCCGCCGCGAAGTATTAGAAGAGACCGGACTGATAGTAGAAATCCTCTACCGCTTCGACATCTTCGAACGCATCATGCGCGACACCGCAGGCCGCGCCGAATACCACTATGTCTTAGTCGACTACGTCTGCAAAGTAATCGGCGGCACCCCCATCCCGGGCGACGACGTCAGCCGCGTCGAGTGGGTCCCGTGTTCCCGTCTGCGCGATTACAAAGTCACCTCCGGCACAATAGAAGCAGTCGAACGAGCCTACGCGAATGAACTCAGAACCCGTTCTCGAGTTTGAGTCCCTACGAGCGCTGCTGGGCCGCTGCGTACGCAGCGCGCTAGGCCGCGGCGAACTAGAAAAAGTAGGGCCTTCCAGTGATCGCCCCGCCATCGAAACCGCGCTAGCCGAAACCGCCGAAGGGATCGACTACCTCCGCGCCGCCTCTCAACCCCAAACCGCCTCGCGAGGCGCGGCCATCCGCATCAACTTCGGCGACATCGCCGACCCCGCCAGCGCCGTAGCCCGCCTACGCATCGAAGGCGCAACGCTCGACGCCCAGGAAATCTATGAACTCACCCGCCTCCTAGACCTAGCGGCAGAAGCCCGCGGAGTTCTAGTGTCCGCCGGCCAGCGCTTCCCCCGTCTCTCCGCCCACGGCGCCGCCATCGCCGACTTACGGGAACTAGCCCACGAACTCAGCGGCAAGATCCTCCCCGGCGGCCTGCTAGCCGACCACGCCAGCGTAGCCCTAGGCCGCCTCCGCCGCGATATCGAAAAGCAGCGCCAGTCCATCCAACACTCGCTAGAACGCTTCCTCCGCGCCCATCAAGCCGACGGCACCCTGCAAGAAGACTTCGTCACCATCCGCAACGACCGCTTCGTAGTCCCTGTAGTCACCGGCCGCGAGCGTCGCGTCGATGGTGTCATCCACGGAGCCAGCGGCAGCGGCCACACCCTCTTCGTCGAACCGCTCGAAACCATCGAACTCAACAACGAACTCGTGCGCCTGACGGAGGAAGAAGCCCGCGAAGTCCACCGCATCCTGCGCGAGTTCACCGCGCGCCTCCGCACCCACGCCCCCGCGATAGCGTCCACGACGAAAGCCCTAGCGCGCCTCGAACTAATCTTCGCCAAAGCCGAATTCGCCCAGACCTTCAACTGCGTAGTCCCGAGCATCAGCCCTGACGACACCCGCCGCCTAATCCTGCGCGAAGCCCGCCACCCCTTGCTAGAAGACATCCTGCGCAAACAGCAAAAAGCCGTAGTGCCCATCACCTTCGATCTAGACCACGAACAGCGCACCCTTCTAATCAGCGGCCCCAATACCGGCGGCAAGACCGTGACTTTGAAAACCGCCGGTCTCCTAGCGCTGATGGCCCACGCCGGCCTCCCCGTCCCTGCCGCCGAAGCCGAGTTCCCATTATTCGACGAAGTCCTAGCCGACATCGGCGATCATCAATCTATTCAGGAGAGCCTCAGCACCTTCTCCGCCCACATCGTGTCCATCCGCTCGATGTTAGAAAACGCCACGCCAGACTCGCTAGTCCTGATCGACGAATTAGGCCGCGCCACCGATCCCGAAGAAGGCGGCGCACTAGGCGTAGCCGTGCTCGACGCCTTCCGCGCCCGCGGAGCCTTCACCGTAGCCTCCACCCACCTGTTAGCGCTCAAGCTCTACGGAGCCTCGACCGCCGGTGTCCGCAACGGCTCCATGGGCTTCGACGACGCTACGCTAGAACCCACGTATATTCTGCGTCTAGGCGCACCCGGAAAATCCGCGGGCCTCGACATCGCCAGCCGCCTCGGCCTCGACCCCGCACTCATTCAAGACGCCCGCGCCCGCATGACAACAACCGAGCGCGACATCGCCCACTTCCTGAACCAGATGCATCAACGCCTCGACGCGCTCGACACCGAGCAACGCGCCGTGGCCGAACGCGAACGCACCCTAGTCGCCCGCGAGCAGTCCCTAGAACAAACCTGGGAAAAGAAATACGCCGCGAAAATTCGCGAACTGGAGCAGCGCGCCTCCGATCTCTCCGCGCAATTCGAGAAGCAGGCGCAGGAAACCATCGGCGATCTCAGCCAGAAAGCCCGCGTCAAAATCGCCAAAACCCGCCGCGAATTTCAGGAAGCCGTAGAATCCGCCATCGACGTGTCCGCCCCCACTCCTGCGCCACGCCCGAAACTCACCGAAGGCGCCCGCGTCCGCCTCAAAAACATCCGGCAACCCGCCACCGTCCGCCGCATCCTCTCGAACGGTTTGCTAGAAGTAGACGCCGGTTTCCTCCGCATGCAAGTGGCGACGACCGACGTTGAAGAAGTCCTCCCACCCACCAACGTCGTCGCCGCAAAGCCCCCGGTAGCCTTCCGCCAAGGCCCCAGCTTCGATGGCAATTTTCGCGAGATCAACCTAATAGGCCAGCGCGCCGAAGAAGCCTGCCAGCAAGTAGACAAACTCCTCGACAGCGCCGCCCTAGCCGAAGTAGATCGCATCCGCATCATCCACGGCCACGGCATGGGCATCCTCAAACGGGCCATCGCCGATCTCCTAGCCCGCCACCCTCACGTAGAGAAATTCTACGTAGCCCCGCCCGAGGAAGGCGGCGCCGGCGCTACCATTGTGGAGTTGAAGACATGACCCCCCGAATGGGTGCGCCGTTACTGCATGTCGCTCCCGCACACCACCGAACACTTCCTCTGGAAAATCGACCTAGTGTTCAAAATCGGCGGCAAGATGTACGCCACGCTAGTGCTAGAACCACACCCCGTCTGCCTGGCCTTCAAATGCTCTCCAGAAGACTTCGACGAGTTGATCGAGCGCCCCGGCATCATCCCCGCCCCCTACGCCGCGCGCCAGAAATGGGTAGCGTTAGAATCCTTCGACGCCATGCAGCGCAAAGAATTAGAACCACGCCTCAAACACGCCTATGAATTGATTTTCGCGAAGCTGCCCAAGAAAACGCAGCGCGACTTGCGCTAAGCCGCTTTCGCCGGTTCAGCCGCGGCAGCAGCCAGTTCCTGCTGCTTCTGCCACGCCAGCTTGCCTTGGTATTCTTCCCACAGCGTGCTGAAGCCCGCCCAGTAGTACCCGCCCACGAACAGCAATTGGAACGGCACCGCCAGATAGTTGAAGGACTCAATCGCGAACGCCGTCATCCCCAGGAAGTAAGTGCCTAGCGCCAATTCCGCATAAGGCAGCCACCCGCTGCGCCGCCGGTACTGAATGTTTTCCAGCTTCACCTTCTGCGTGCCGCCAATCGCATACTTCGGAGTGCGCGCAAAACTAGTCT
>Ga0068860_100006967_pt1 | contig 11331 bp, 6 predicted proteins | sample KBSSwiS32_FD_66597 | JGI IMG/M metagenome (GOLD analysis project Ga0068860, IMG submission 66597) | Switchgrass rhizosphere microbial communities from Kellogg Biological Station, Michigan, USA - KBS Switchgrass S3-2 | ecosystem: Host-associated > Plants > Roots > Rhizosphere > Soil ... | reverse complement strand
AACCAGAATCAAACTGGCGCAAGATAAACTGACCGCGGCGGAAATTGACAGCGGTATTGAACTGCTCAAGGTAGCGATCAAGGAATTGCCGGTTCCGGTGCCCGAAAGGCTTTACAAGGACTCGATCTCGAAGATACCCATCGACCTCTTAAATAACGGACAGGCAAACGCAGCCGCCGACATAGCGGCGTTGATCGAGACGAAGGTGGCGGGCAATCTCTCTCAGATGCTGTCTCTGGCAAACTTTTTTCTCATGACGGAGAACGGCTCTGAAGCCGGGGCCCTTGCAGAAAAGGCGATTGCGATCTCACCGTCGGCTGCCGCATATCAAACTCTTGGACTCGCGAATCGACTGAGTTTTCAGCTGGATGATGCCTTGCAAGCATATGCCAAAGCTCTCGAAATGGAACCGGGTTCACCGGCGATCCTGCGCAGCCTTGCCGACCTGAAACGAGCAGAGAAAAAACCGGACGAGGCGATAGAACTTTATCGACAGATCCTTGAAAAGGACGCGGCAAACATTCCGGCCCAGACAGGGTTGGTCCTTGCGCTGTTTGATGCGGGCAAACGAGCTGACGCGGAAACTGAGATGGCAAGATCCCTCGAGCAAAATCCGGATAACATTATTTTGCTCGCCGGGAGCGCCTACTGGTATGCCGCTCACAATGAGCCGGACAAAGCGATCGAGAACGCTCAGAAAGCGATCGACAATGAACCTCATTATATTTGGTCGCACATCGCACTTGCTCATGGGTATCTTGCAAAAAAACAGCCGGCGGACGCAGAGCGAACGCTTTTAAGAGCCCGGAACTACGGCAATTTCCCGACTTTGCAGTATGAGCTTGCCTCGGCAAGACTAATGTCCGGCTTTTTTAAGGATGCGGCCGAGGAACTTCGTAAGAGCTTCAGTATCAAAGACGGCGTTATTCATTCGAAGCTGGGCGGACGCGTGGACGTCGAGGGCAATAGCTTCCTCGATGTTCTGGCGGGTGAACGGCGCTCTAGCACCTTTGAACCTGATGCCGCAGACGATCCGGATACGGCGGCGCGGCTAAAGGCTTTGCTCGAATTTGACGGGGCCGTGAACACTTCCGGAACCACCGACGAAGCACTCGGAAAAGCTGCGGATCTTTTTATCACGGGCGATGACAACATGAAGCTGCACCGCCAGCTTTATGTGGCGACAACAATGCTCGCAAAACAACTGGCCCTTTCGAAAGTCACAGAATTGGCAGATGCCGCAGTTGGAAACACCGACGCGGCCCTTGATGTTCCAGATCCCGCGGCGGCGGTAATGGCAAGCGAACTTTATGATAGTCGAGCGCTCGCCCTGTCGCGAAACGAAATGCTTGAAATGCCGAGGGGTGTGCCTCGATCGACCTTATCCGCGATCTTACGTGGGCGGGTCGAAGAGATAGCGGGATGGGCTCTTTTTAATCAAAACAAAACGGCTGAAGCGGTGATTCGACTTAAGCGAGCCGTCAGCGTGATGCCTGATAAGAGCGCCTGGTGGCGCGCCAGCATGTGGCGGCTGGGCGCGGCCCTGCAGGCCGACGGAAAGGACGCTGAGGCTCTAGACTCTTATATAAGGAGCTACTCCATCGACAAACCCAGTGCGGCAAAATATGTCGTGGTGGAAGCTCTCTACCGAAAGGTGAAAGGAAGCACTGAAGGTCTCGAAAAAAGGATCGGGGTCAACCCTGCGCAAGTTGCACAACTTACAGATGTCAGTACGCCCGAGAAAGTTCCACCACCCCAAACTTCAGTTGTTGATATGGACAACGCTTCAAAATCTGCCGCAAAGCCGACTCCGAGGACAGAGCTGACTATTCCGAAGAACGTGCCTGTCGCAGCAATCCAGTCGACTCCAACGCCTGAAGTCGCCGCGCCGACGCCAGAACCTTTGCCCGCACCGGTGGAAGCAAAACCGTCACCAACTGTCGAAGCGACGCCTGTACCTGAGATCGCCGTCTCGCCCACGCCAACTCCGGCTTCAGTACCGGAAACTACGCCATCGCCGACTCCCGAATCATTACCGGAGCCCACTCCTACGGCGACGCCACAACCACCGGTAATTGAAGCGACTCCAAGTCCTACACCTGATGTACAGGCAACTCCAACACCTGAACAGGCCCCGACCACCGTCGCTGCGGCTTCCAGCCCGACGCCCGAGGTTCAGTCAACACCCAGACCAGATCCGACCCCAATGCCGGAGCCTTCGCCAATGACTACCGAAAAAACGGCGGAGCCAAAGACCGAACAGGTCGCCCAATCAAAATTGGTCGATATTCGTCCATCATATCGGAAAGATAAGAATGCAACCGCTGTCAGGAAAACCGAAGGCTCGTCGGCGGGGAAACCTCTGTTCGAACCAATAATCATAACAATACCGAAACCAGAGAAGGGCAAAACAGCCGAGTCGGAAGATGGCACAAAATCCGTTAATACTGAGCGATCCTCGGACGTCGATAAGGAAAAGGATCTAGTTGGTGGGGTAATAAAAAAGACGTCCGATCCTCCGCTTCAAGAACAAACGTCTGCCTCACCCGAGGGGAACAAAACCGCAACATCGACGGGTTCCCCGGAAGACAAGACTTCGGCCGACGAAAACATGGAACGTCCAACCGTGATAGTGGGAAACCCCGGGAAAATTCCTCAGAAATCGACCTGCACCATCGGGGTTAGCCAGGAATCGATCTCGATCCTTAACAATGGCGGAAGCCTTGGCATCCTGGTGCGAATGGATGGCAGGGGCGAACTTCGGTCAGTAAAGGCCGTGTCCAACAGCCCGGATGACTTGGAGATTAAGCTCGAGCCGGAGATCGCCGGCGTCAGAGGACAGGCATTTTATGTCGTTCGTTCAGTGACCCCGAAAACCGGTGATTTCACAGTTGCCTTTATTGCTCCATGTGGCCGAAAGGAAATGGCCGTTAAGGTCCGTTAGCGGATCTCAGAAGAGTAAGAGCTCTTTTCGGGAGATACTTTGGCGGCCGCCATTGAAACCAGCGTCAAAAAAAAGAAGGCGTTGGCCGGAGTCCTAAGCGGAAAGTCCATAAGGCTATGGACCATTATCCCGAAACAACCGGCGAGAGCACCGATCACAATGCTCTTATCCAGGCTTCCGAGTCCGTCCCTTATCCTGCGAATCCCGTTTCGAAACAATAAATAAATAAAAGCAATAACGCATGCAAAAGCAGCGATCCCGCCATCGGCCAGCATCTGCAAGTAATCGTTGTGCGCTTGTTCGACACGGAATAGGCCGCTGGATGGGTCGAATTTTGTAAATGCTGCGCCAAACGCGTCAAGCCCTGCACCGAGTATTGGATGCGACAGGAATATTTGCCAGGCGACCTTCCAAAAACCTGCACGGCCGCTTGTGAAATCAGTTTGAGCATTTCGAAGGCCGGTACCCCGAAGAAGATTTTGTTCGCCGCCGAGGGCAATGACCAGAAGCATTGCGATCAAAATCGCTAGTGAGAGCCCAATAGCCGGCAGCAGCCAAACAGTAAGTTTGGAACTTATTTTCCCGGCTGATCCTTTATTCTCTTTGAACGCGAACGTAAGCATGAGAGCAAATGCTGCCGTGGCGGTGAAGCTCAATACGCCGCCTCGAGATCCGGTCAGGATGGTCGCAACCGACATCAAAACCAACGCAATTATCAGGAGCGGCTTTTTGTCTGTCTTTATCCCGCTTCCGAGCAGTATGCCGAGAGTAAGGCCGCCCGTCATCTCCATCAGTCCGGCAAAATGATGCTGATTGATGAACGGACCAAACGGTATTGCCTGCGGCGTGAGACGCAGCCCGTAAATAGCTTCAGGTTTTGTAAGCCATTGTAGAATGCCGAAAAATGCGAGTATCGATCCAAAGACAATAATAAACCAGGCCATGCGGCGCACTCGTTTCTCACTATTAATAAAGGTCACCGCTGCCGCGAAGAAAATCAAATAAATGACGACCCGAATGACGAAGAAACGCGTGGCGTACGGATCAAGAGAGAGGGTGGCGGAAGCCGGTATCCCTACTACCTCGCTCAACTGGTCTACGTTTCGCAACGGAAGCAATTGAATCAATCCGAGCGCCAACAAAGCCCCGATCGGAAAATAAAGGTTTGTATAATAGACACAAAACTCGCCCGTGCGCCAGGAATGAATTCCCCAAAGTATCAACAAAAGACTGGTTGTTATCGACGCCAGAGTCAATACGCCCGTATCCACGCCGCCATAAAGGACGGTGTTATAGATCAATGTTACACACAGCAAAATAGCTATCGCCGTGCCGATGCGTGATGGTCCTTCTAAACGCTCCAAACCCTTTGCGCTCATTTAGCAGTCAGCAGAAAATCGTCAAACCATATCTTGCCGCTTACCGGACAGCCGGCCGCGGTACATCCATTCTTTGCCAAACGAAGGACAACGCCATCCGTTCCGTCCGGGACACTGAAACTTGCACTTAGCATCGTCCAGTCGGCCACGGCTGTCAGTTTACCAGTCGAAGCGAGAACCTGGCCGGTTGAACCGTCAACGATCTCCCATTGGACCGACGCCAAGGTCTGAAGGTCGCTTTTATAAAAAATACTAAGGTCGTATTTTCTTCCAGGTTCCACCGCGATCGTCTGAGCGATCGGTCGAAAGTCGCTTGTTCCGTTAGCGTTAAACACGATCAAAAGGCTCCTGCCGCCGCCGTGTTTTTGCCCATCTGTCGGAGCGATCTGCGGCTGCGTTCCAGCAGGGATCACCCACTCAAATGGCGATGCGGCCTGCGCCTTTACATCGCTTTCAAGATCACCGTTGCTGATCTTCCCGAGTGACGGTTCGCTTGACCCTCCTGAAATATCTCGCTGCACCCGGGCCGCGTCGCGAAAACGTTTCTGAGCGATAAGTTGATTGGTGAGAGCCTTTCCCACTTGTTCCAGTTGGCCGTCCGTTTTATTGCTTGCAAGTCCTTCCCAAAATCTGACTGCCTCATCGATCCGTTGTTCAGACGCCAGCAGCGGGATAAGGGCTCCTATGATCTCGGGCGAGTCGCCAACGGCAGAACGGATGCGATCAACATCGCCGTCAAAATATTGCCACGCAACATTGGCTCCGGCGGGCGCGAATTGCGGGTCGGCAATTGCCGCCTTGCGAAGGCGCTGAAACGCCTCATCCATCTTTTCTTCACGAAGAAGAACGTTTCCTAATGCCCATTGAACCGAGGCATATGCAGGGGCAAGTTCCTCGGCGACGCGAAGAGTTCTTTCGGCCCCCGCAAGGTCACCATCGCGTGCGCGGGCGTTACCGAAGTCGAGCCACAAAAGATAGTTATTCGGAGAAAGAGCAGCTGCCTCGCCGTATTCCTTTAAAGAAACGGCGACATCATCAGGTAGAAAGCTTTTTTCACGCAATACCGCGGCGGCGTAGTGAGTTTGAGGATCGCTCGGACCCCATTGTTTCGTAAGATCGGCGGCTTCAACAATATCGGCGTGCGATGCTCCCATGTTTGCAAGAGCCCACCGTCCAAAGAAAAAATTCGCGAGGATCAAAAGAAGGAGAGCACACAGCAGGCAAATTCTCCTTGGCAACGAATCGATCTTGATCCTTTGAATGGCCATCGCGAAGTTTAGTTCAATAGTTTAGTCGAGATCTATTCTTTCGATCCTTATCTGTGCTTTTTTTAAGACAACGTCTGCCCGACGGCAGCGATCCTTGATCACATCAAGTTGTTCCTTCGAAACATCGCGGAATGAAATTAGTACCTCTTCAACCTCTTGCGATGCGCAAACGTCGGGAAAGGTTCCGTTCGCATCAAAGACACGAAGGCCGTGGATCACCTTGTCTTGTTTCAGGGGATCGTCATCCAAAAAGCCGACGGGGATATACTGCCACTCCGGGTTGTTCCGGAGCTCGCGGTACACCATTTCCCCTCCGTCGCCCGCTCCATAAATTAATACGCGCTTACCATCCGATGAACCGGGCATCGGAAGCACCTGCCTGATGAGGCGAAACGCCATGCGGCTGCCGACCAGGGTAAGAAGAAGGATAAGGCTGTCAACAACAAAGACCGCTCTGGAAAAGTTTTGGAAACGGTAGAGAAGTAGAATTGCAAGCACGCAAAGGCCCGAGCCAAGAATTACGCCCTTCGCAAAAGTTATAAAGTCGCCAATGCTGGTATAACGCCATATCCCCCGATACACACCCACAAGCAAAAATGCGGCAAGCTTGAGAACGATCAGCAAAGGAAGGGTGCTAACGAAAAGGGACCAATTGGAACTCTGCTCAAAGGTGCCGAAAAGAAGGGCATATGAGATGTAGTAGGAAATTGTGATCAAAAACGCGTCGAGAAAAACCTCGAATACTCGGCGCTTGTATGAGACGTTTATGAGGAACGTAAAGACGGCGCGATCCCTAACCGCGAGATCCACCTCTCGATCTTCATAGACTTTTACGTTCGACAAATACACGCCAATGATCACCAATATGACGGTAAAAACACCTATCAGAGCCAGACTTTGTGTCAATTCGAGCTGCGAGATCGCCAGCGACAGTAGACCGGCACAGATCGCGAAGCCGTAGAGCATTAAGACGGCGTTTCGCTCGCTTAATCCAAGAGCAACGAGACGGTGCGACGTATGATCGCGGCCGCCCTGGGATGCTTTTCTTCCCCATAATTTACGCAGCACGGTAACAAATGTCGTATCGAATATTGGTACGAAGAGGATCAGCACCGGAACTGCCAGGATAGTCATCACGCTTCGCGACCGCCCGCCGATCTGGCCGAGCAGTACCGACGTGGACAGCAAAAACCCAACAAACATCGACCCGCAATCCCCCATGAAGATCGAAGCGGGATTAAAATTGAATATCAGAAATCCGAGCAGCGAGCCAACAAAGATCGAGATCACTAAGGTTTCCGATGGTTGGCCGTTTACCCAGAAACTTAGCCCGAGAGAGATCGCGGCGATCGCGGAAATACCGGCCGCAAGCCCGTCCATGTTGTCGAGCAGATTGATCGCATTTGTAATACCGATTATCCAGAAGATCGTGATCCAGATGTCGATCAATTCAAACCCGGTCAGCGGAAGCTTTAGACCAAAACCGACCACGAAAACCGCGCCAAAGAGCTGGCCGATCAGTTTTTGATACGGCTTGATATTGATCACATCATCGACCAGGCCGATGAAGAATAGGAATGCAGCGGCGGTAATTACGGTGAGGGATTCGAACGTCTTTGGAGCGAAGGCAATATATACGGAAACCGTAGAAAGGAAGATGGCGGCACCACCCAGCATCGCCGTCGGCTTTTTGTGCCACCTGTCGGCCTTGGGCTTTGCGACAAAGTTGAAGCGCCGGGCAAAAGCGCGCACCGCGAAAGTGAGAATGATCGTCACCACTAAACTCACGATCATCAGCGCTATCGGATTTGCAATAACGTTATTCATCTATTACCGGCGAATTTTCAGCCCTCGCTCCAGCAAGATCTCGATACAACTCCTTTATGTCCGCTACAAGTCTTTGCTTGCTGTAATGTTTTTCAACAAAATCCCGCCCCGCGTGTCCCATTTTCTCCCGCAACTGTTTGTTTTCCGCCAAACGCAGCACCGCAGACAGATACGATTCCGTCGACCCCGGCTCGACGCCGATCCCACGTTCGCAGATCTTGAATCCCCCTGCATCCTCACGTACATCGCCAAGCAGATCGACCACGCCGCCTACCTCTGTAGAAATGAACGCCCGGTCGGCCGCCATTGCCTCGATCAAAGAAAGGGGAGTGCCCTCGTTTTTTGACGTTAGCGCCACAAGGTCTAGACCCGAATAAACCGTTGAAATATCCTTTCGGTTGCCTATAAATATCACCGTTTCAAGAACCCCGAGGCCTTCAGCCTCGCGCTGTAGACTTTCGCGTAAATGGCCGTCGCCGACTATCAAGAATTTGATCGATGGTTTCGCTGAGCGCGACAAATCATTATACATTGCCGCAACTCGAAGTAAGTGCGAAAGATCTTTTATCTCAGTAAGCCGGCCTACGAAGCCAACCAAAACGTCCCGCTCTGTCGCTCCGACCTCTTCCCTAAATGCTTTTCGATCTGATTCATTGGCAACCATCGAATCGGTGTCGATACCTAATGGGATAACACTGAATTGATCTTTTCGGCCAACACCAAACTTCCCGTTTATTTCGTTTAATTGCTGAGATGAAATAGCGAGGATCTTGTTGGTCGCAAAACGAGCAAGAAGCTTCTCTATTCTTAGGAACGCCGCAGTTTTGAAGCGGCCATAATAACTGTGAAATACGTGGCCATGAAAAGTATGGACCGATCGCACATTCCTCGGTTTTAAGACTAAAGTACTCCACGTGAGCCATCGGTACATGAAAACGGCAACCCGCCCTACAGTGCCCGCTTTTGCTGTATGGGTGTGGACAATATCCGGAGATTCCCGGCGTATGTAACGATAGATCTTGTAGATCGATATGAGGTCGCGAATCGAGAGCTCGCGGCTCATTTCCTTTAAGTAGATCGGTTCGACGCCATTTTCGGCCGCGAAGTAAGACATATCTTCTTCGCCGTCCGGAACCGTGCCTGCTATCAGGACTGTCTGAAATTCATCGTCCTGCAATTCCTTCGTTAACCACACGACGTGGCGCGCGGGGCCGCCTACGTTCAAACGTGCGATTATTCGTAGAATTTTCATGGAAGGATGTTGAGCGACTTCTTGAAGGATATGCAGATCAGATCAGATCAGTCCATTCGATAGATGGTGTTTGGGTCATCTTCATGTCTGATCTCGTCAATCGGTTCGCGTTTCCCTTCACCCATGTACAGCCTGTTCGGACAGTTGATCACCATTCCGTCTATTTCTCCAACATTCTTGTATCCATGAACAACACCTTTGGGAACGACAACCGCCTTGGCGTCGTCCTGACCAACAAGTAAAGTCATCACGTTGTTATATGTTGACGAAGTTTCACGATTGTCCCAAAGGCGGAGCTTGAATGTCGACGGCCCAATGAAGCAAAAAAGGTCGGCCTGATCGACATGTTCATGCGGGCCACGCTGAACCCCGGGGGTCGTAAAGGAAATATAAGACATGACCGGAAAGAACTCGGCAGCCAGATCATCGTGGCGAAAAAGTTCAGCCAGCCAGCCGCGGTCATCGTGATATTTTTTCAGATCGTAGACAACCACGTCGTTGATAACACCTTCGTTAAATTTCATAGTTTATTGGCGCCGGACTTCGCAACCAGGTTGGTCGCATGAAGAAGGCTTTCAAAGGTTCCGGCATCAGTCCACCATCCGTCGAGTTTACCCCAGGTCATTTCACCTCGGTCGATATAGTGATTGTTGACATCGGTGATCTCCAGTTCTCCGCGGCCGGACGGGACCAGGGTTTTGATAACTTCGAATACAGATCCGTCATAAAAGTAAATTCCAATGACGGCAAAATCAGATTTGGGGTTCTGCGGCTTTTCTTCAATGCGAAGTACGCGATCGCCGTCGAGTTCGGGCACGCCAAACCGCTGCGGATCGTCCACCTTTTTGAGCAATATCTTTGCGCCCTTTCCCTGCTTTAGATAATCATCGGCCGCTGTACGAATGTTTCCCTCAATTATGTTGTCGCCAAGGACAACGCAGATCGGGCCTTCATCGGCAAAATGCTCAACAAGCGCGAGCGCGTCCGCGATGCCGCCCTCGCCTTCCTGATAGGCATAACTCAGATGCTTCAGGCCAAAATCCTTTCCATTACCCAGCAGTTTCAAAAAATCACCGGCCGAATTTCCGCCGGTAACAACCATAATATCGTCAATTCCCGCGTTGATCAGGGTCTTGATCGGGTAGTAGATCATCGGCTGGTCATATACCGGCAGTAAATGCTTGTTAGTAACTTTTGTCAGCGGATGCAGTCTCGTCCCGAGGCCGCCCGCCAAAACAACACCTTTCATAATTAAATTTTTATCGATTACCTTTGGCTAGTCTATGAACTCTCTAAACCAAAGCTCCAGCATCAACAGGCTCCAAAGTTGGAACGAATAGTCATTTTCGCTGGCAATGTGCCGGGCAACGTATCGCTCGATCGCTTCCGGCCGAATTATGCCTCGCTTTAACGAACGCTCGGAAACCAAAACCTCTTTTAGAAAATCTTTCATCTCGCTGCGAAACCATTTTCCGATCGGGACTCCGAATCCCATTTTGCGCCGATAAACAACCTCCTTCGGAACCAGCCTTGCAGCGACCTTTTTAAGGAGCGACTTGGTAGCGAGGCCGCGCATCTTGAGACCTTCGGGCAGGGAGGCCGCGAACTCGATAAGTTTGTGATCGAGAAATGGAGACCGCGCTTCGAGGGAGTTTGCCATTGTTGCAATATCGACCTTTACAAGCAGGTCATTGGGCAGATAGGTCATCAGATCGTTCAGCAAAGATGCGTCGAGGATGCCGGAGCCGTTTGCCTTAATAAACCATTTTTCCATCGACCTCAACGGATCAACGCCGGCGACCGCTTGCGAAAAATCCCTCGTGTAAATATCCCTTTTCGTTTCCGCATCGAATGTCGACATCCAACGGAAATAGCGCTCGGTTTTGGGCAAACCCGCAACTTTCAAGAATCTTTTAGCGTCACGAACGCGGCTGCGCTTTATCTCGGATGTTGGGAACGCGTTGATCGGAGCTTCAACAAAAGCTTTTCTCATCAATCGCGGGATACGCTGATAACGCTCGGCGATCATCATCGCCGCATGGCGCTCATATCCCGCGAAACTCTCATCGCCGCCGTCGCCGTTAAGAGCAACAGTCACATGTTTACGAGTTTCACGAGCGACATAATAGGTCGGAACCGCGGATGAATCCGCGTAGGGCTCGCCGTAATGCCGCACAAGGGTCGGCAGGATCTCGAGAGCATTTGGCTCAACAATAAACTCGTTATATTCCGCACCAACATGTTCAGCCACACGGCGCGCGTATTTGAGTTCGCTGTAATCCTGTTCCTCGAATCCGATCGAGAAGGTCTTGACCGGTTTGTCACTAGCCTCTGCCATCAGCGCGACCACAGCAGATGAATCGACGCCGCCCGATAGAAATGCACCGAGCGGAACCTCAGAGATCAGGCGCATTCGCGTCGATTCGCGAAGTATACGGGTCGTTTCCTCGATCGCTTCAGGCTCGGAGATCTTTATTTTCTTTGTAAAGTCGGGCAGCCAGTAGCGGTGCGTCTCGATCTGTCCGTTTTTCCAGCGAAGCCAATGGCCCGGCTCAAGTTTTCGTATTTGTTTGAATGCGGTATGCGGAGCGGGTACGCAAAGATAGGAAAGGTAGTTATCGATCGCTTCGAAATCGACCTCGCGAGAGATCGACGGATGTT
>Ga0068860_100006966_pt1 | contig 11332 bp, 8 predicted proteins | sample KBSSwiS32_FD_66597 | JGI IMG/M metagenome (GOLD analysis project Ga0068860, IMG submission 66597) | Switchgrass rhizosphere microbial communities from Kellogg Biological Station, Michigan, USA - KBS Switchgrass S3-2 | ecosystem: Host-associated > Plants > Roots > Rhizosphere > Soil ... | reverse complement strand
GACAATGTGGTCGTGCAAGTTAAAAGTGCGAACCGTGCCAAACAATTTGTAGGGTAGGCGTATTTTCCCGCGAGCCAAGGTTGGCTTGACGCGGATCGATTCCGGAAGAGGTCGATGCAGGACACCCGGAAAAACCAAGACATCCGCACCGGCAGCGGCAACATTTTTCACCGATTCCCAGGCGGTGTAGCAAATGCGTGTGGCGCCGAGCTTGGAAGGATAGCTGTACAAGACACGCGGGCGGACAGGCGGGCCGGGCACGCACTGATCGTTCAGCCGCAAGGGTTCGGAGCCAATGGTAGTGATAGAAGCAGACATTTAGCGAGCCAGAACAGGACTTTCGAGGGGCTGGCTCTGCGGTGCGGCAAATGCGCGATGCCACAGCTCGAGAGAGACCAAGGAGAGAATTTCTTTGGGATAACTTTGCGACCTAGCGTCATCGTCGATCAGGCGTTCGACAGTCTCGCGGCGGAAATAACCACGCGAGAGCGAACGAGAATCAAGTATAACGCTGCGAACCCAGTCTTTGAGGTCGGTGCGAAGCCACATGGCGTAAGGAACCGGGAAGCCGGCTTTTTTCCGATGCAGGATTTCCTGAGGAACTCGCTTAGCGAGCGCTTCCTTGAAGATGTACTTCGTGGTGAGGCCATGAACTTTTAGTGATTCGGGAAGGGACGCGGCAAATTCGAGTAGTTTGTGATCGAGCAGGGGAACCCGAAGCTCGAGAGAGTTGGCCATGGTCATCTTGTCAGCCTTCAGCAAGAGGTCGTCGGGGAGGGAAGTCTTGGTATCGACGTAGAGCATCTGGTTGACTATGCCTTGCCCCTGGCCGCGGCGAAGGAAGCGGAAAGCAGGCTCGAGAGAAAAGGTCCGGTCGAGACGCGAATAGAAGTCCGAGGTGTAAAGCTCTCGGCCCATTTGCGAAAAATAAAGAGTCGGAGAAGATACGCGGCTGAAATAATATTCGTCGAGCTGATACGGTATCAAGTTTTGGTATTTTGTGATCCGACCGGAGCGCACGAAGGAATTGAAAGCCGTAAGTCCTTTTGCCGCCAAGCCTTTTAGGGGACCAAGTGCGCGTTTGGCGCGCTCAAAAATCAGGAGATTGCGGTAATTTGGATAGCCAGCAAAAGCCTCATCACCGCCCTCACCGGAAATTAAAACGGTGGCATATTGTTTCGCCAAGCGAGAGACGTAATAGAGAGCGATGGCTTGGGGCTCGCAAACTGGTTCTTCCATGTGCCAGGCAAAATGGGGAAGAAAATCGGAAAAATCCCGGGCCGTTATGGTCATCTCGTGATGTTCTGCGCCATAGGTGTTGGCCGCGAGGCGAGCGTAAGGACGTTCGTCGATAATTCCCGGCTCGGAAAAGCCCAGCGTAAAACTGCGCAATTTGTGATCGGTCTTGCCGGCGGCAAAGCCGAGCATGGCCGTGGAATCGACGCCGCCACTCAGCAAAAAAGCGACTGGAACGTCGGCAATCATGTGCATACGCACACATTCTTCCAGCAGCGCCAGCAATTGCTCTTTAGCCTGTGAAAGGGAGATGGGTTTGGGCGAAAAATGCAAATCCCAATACTGGGTAATTTTCAGATTCCCGTTCTGCACAACCATGTAAGAGCCAGGGGCCAGTTTGAACAAGTCCTTATGCAGAGTTTCTTCCCCGGGGAGGTAATAGAAGGACAAGAAGCGATCGATAACCCGGGGATCCACCTCGGGAGAGCAATCGGGGTCCGCGAGAATGGCCTTAATCTCGGATCCAAAAATCAGCGAGGACGGTCCCTTCCAGTAGTAGAGGGGCTTGATTCCAACGCGGTCGCGGGCGAGCAGGAGCAGCTGCTTTCGTTCATCCCAGATGGCAAAGCCAAACATCCCGCGAAGCTGAGAGACACACTCAGGGCCATACTCTTCATAGAGGTGAACGATAACCTCGGTATCGGTTTTGGAGCGGAAGACGTGGCCTTTGGCAACCAACTTTTCGCGAAGTTCCTGGAAATTGTAAATTTCGCCGTTGAAAACGATCCAGACGGAGCCGTCTTCGTTGGAGATGGGCTGATGGCCAGTGTGGAGGTCAATGATGGAAAGACGGCGAAAGCCGAAACCGACCGGTCCGGAGGTGTAGTAGCCTTCGTCGTCGGGGCCGCGATGTGCGATGGCATCGGCCATACGCTTCAAAAGCGCAGGGGATACCGGCGCCTCACGGTCAAAATTCAGTTTTCCGCAAATTCCACACACGTGGCCCTCACTCGGAAACGGCAGAGTTTACAGGCTTGGCGGGTGAAAAATCGCCCAAAGCCCATTTCAACACAGCTTTCCACTTGTCAGCAGAAAAGGTGATGGAATTCTTGTCCCAAAGGATATTGGCAAATGGCCGCATCAGAAGCAGAAGGGCGATGCGGCAGACCGCCGAAGCGGCGATGGATGACCGATAGAGCCATTCGTAAATACGGCCATGCGTCTTGCGAAAGTAAAGCACCATGGCCTTGTACTTCATGACCGTAGCCCAATGGCTGACGCGCTGCCGCGAGCTGCTGCGGCCGCCGTGGTGGATCAGCGAGGTTGCGCCGACGTAGTAGTTGGCCAAGCCGTGTTTGGCGACTTTGTAGTTGAGATCGAGATCCTCGCCGTACATGAAATAGTCTTCGCTGTAGCGGCCGACCTGCTCGAAAACTTCGCGCCGCAAGAGCATGCAAGCGCCGGTAATCACCTGGACGGGCAACGTGTCTACGCCATCGTCAAAGAGCGGAGCAATGCCCCAGAGGCGGGACTTGGGCCATTTGGTGAGCAAAACCTCGGCGTCGAGAATTTGATTGGCTAGGTTCGGAAAGCTCTGAATCGAGGTCAACTGGACCGTGCGGTCGGTATTGAGCAGTTTGCAACCGATGATGCCAGCGTTCGGCAGTTTGCGGGCGCGGTCCATCATGATGTCAATGGAAGGCTCAAAGAGCTGAGTATCCGGATTAAGCAAGAGGATAAATTCACCGGTCGAATGAGCGAAGCCGAGATTGTTCGCTCCGGCGAAGCCGAGGTTTTTGGAACTTTGAATTACGATTGCGCCGGGGAATGCCTGGGAGATGGCGTCGACTCCGCCCTCCGGCGAAGCGTTATCGACGACGATGATTTCAAATTGCGTGTTGCGTGTGAATTGATAGACGCTGGCGATGGACTCGCGCAAATAAGCGAGGGAGTTCCAGTTCACATAGATGATCGAGAGTTGCACGGGCCGGGTTATTGACGACAGGTTTTCAGTATGGTCTACGGAAGTAGATAACATTAGTCTACTTCCAGATCGTTTCGCGTCCCATAAGCTTGGCTAGCTGCTGGGACTGCAGGTATTTGATGAGCCGGGGGTCGTCGACCTGAGGCATATTCTGCCAACGGGCGGCAAGATACCCGTAGCCCAGGGCCAGCGAGCCCCACAGATAGGGGCGCTCAAACAGGCGCTTAGCGCATTTCGCGAACAGGAAAAGGGGGTGGTAGCCGGAGACATAGTCGGTTTTGCCATTTTTGGTGATGCCGCCCCACTTGCCGAAGGACGCGCCGGTCCAACGATGATGATTGACGAGGATGTCGGGAAAACTGGCGGAGGTCCAGCCAAGCATATTGGCTTTGACGTCGTCCAGGGTGTCCGAACCGGGGCCAACCCACAGGCCGCCCATGGCGTCCCAGCAGTCTCGCTTGTAGATTTTCGTACCACCACGCACATGGAACAGGGGATGCGTTTCGAGAGTGCGGACGCCATTTTCCTGGTGGTACAGCATGCCGCCACCGATGCCCAGGCGGGGATTTTCTTCGAATTTGCGGAAGGAAGAAGCGAAGTAATCCGGCGCAAAGGAAAGGTCGCCATCAAGTTTACACATGAACTGCCAGTCGGTCGAGGTCAGCGCATCGAAGCCGCTGTAGAAGGCCTCAATGATGCCGGCTCCCCATTTGCGGAATCCGCGATCTTGGCGGTCGACGCCGCGAATCCAGGGATGTTCGCGTGCCGCGGCAGCGATCACGTCGCCGGTGCCGTCCTTGGAACCGTCGTTCACGATGATCCATTCGACGGGCCGGATGGTTTGACCTACCATGCTGGCGATGGTCAGAGGGAGGAATTCCTGTTCATCGCGGACGGGAGTAATGACCACGTAGTTGATGTTCGGTTGCCTCATGGATTCGGTGGGATCGGAAGACAGGCCAAGTTCGTCAGCGAGGGAGTTATGACCGAGCCTTCCATTCAGGATGCTTTGCCAGCCAATCAGGACGAAAATTCTTGGGCAGATAACTCGACATCAGAACGGCAAGCACCCGGGCGCGGAATTGCCAGCGCTTGTCCATGCTGAAGGACTTGGTGAGTTGAACCCGCGCTTCTTGATCTTCGCCAGCGTGCAACAGAATCTTGGAAAAAACGTATCGCTTCAGGGCGTACATCTCAAAAAAGACCCGTTGAAATGTGACATCAGTTTTTTGCACATATTCCTGCTCGAGGGATTCGAAGACACGAACGACGTCTCGCGACAGGCGGTAGCGATTCGAAGACAACGAACCGGGCCTCTTCCGGACGGCCATCAAGGGAATATCAGAGAGCAGGACCGGTCCGAGGAGCGGAAAACGATTGTAAAAGTAGCAATCCTCCGCAATCGGAATCTGGAAAGGCTCATCTCCCAACTTTTCCAGTGAGGCCTTGGGCACACAACAGCAGCACGGCGAGAACGCCCCAGGAGCCTTGTTATAACGGCTGAGAAACTCGAGGGCGGAGATGTGTTCCGTCCGTAATTGAGCCGATAGGTCCACATCCGGCCATGTAAAATCGTCGATAAAGCTGATATGGCCGAGGAAGCTCGCACTGGCCTGGGGAAATTCACGCAGCACACGCAGCTGAGTTTCAAGGTATGCAGGATGCCAAAGATCGTCTGAATCGAGAAAGGCAATCAAGTCGCCGCGCGCTTCCCTGCACAGTCGATTGCGACTTGACGCAGCGCCCCGGTTTTCCTGGCGAATGAGCCTCAATGGCGAACCATAAGAAGCCAAGATCGATGCGGTATTGTCCGAGCTGCCATCGTCGAGCACCAAGATCTCATCGGCGGGTCGGGTCTGGGCCAGGACAGAATCGACCGTAGCACGGATTGTTTTTCCTGAATTGAACGCCGGAATCACCACGCTTATTGTGGAACGTTCAAGTTGTTGCATGAGCTTTCTCCAAAAGATCCACGGGCTCAGCCACTAGCGCCAGCGAATTGCAGGCGTACCACGATCCACAAGGGAAGTTAGTGGCTGAGGATTTCCGGACCGCACGGAAACCGCCGGCGAAGAGGGAATTACTTCCGTAGCTGGCTCCCGGAGCGCCGCGGTGGTAGTGGTGGCAATTGCGGAGAGAAGTAAAAACCAGCTGATTCTCGATTGATCGAAATAGTTCACGCCAATGAAAGCCAGCGTGTTGGCAAAGAACGAACAGGATAGGAACCAAAAAATCCACTCTTCGCTGTTGTTGCCAGCAACTTTCTTGCGAGCGTTTCCCAATCGCACGTAACAGCGTGTAACGAGTGCAATGAAGAAGGCAAAACCCACGAAGCCACCGGACTCACCGACGGCGATATATTGATTCTGTACATCCCACAAGTCCCAGCCCCAGGACGCGGTGTCCCTGACGCCGATGAGCCACCAGTCCCAGAAATGCCGAATGAACTGGTCCACCAAAAAAGCCCTGTGATAGCCCGACGAGCCACCTGTTAAATCAATGTGAGCGATGACATACCAGACGGGAGCGTTCATGACCACAGCCAAAGCCAAGATCGAGAGGACCAGTCCCCATCGCACAGCTCGCATTTTGTCGCGCACGAACCAGAAGATGAGGCCAAGGAAACCGGCCGCGAAGGCGAGCAGCGGCGTGCTGGATTGGGAGGTATAGACCATAACCGCCGAGCTCAGTAAGCCAATCGCCGCCAGCAGCCTGGACTTGCCGTTGCGGAAGAGCATGAAAAACAGGGGAATCCAGGTGGCGGCGACCGTTCCGGCAGGAATGGAATGTTGAAACACGCCTTGTGAGCGGATTTTCCCTTCGCGAACGTCGGGAGACTTGGCAATCCCTGCCAAGAGAGCAAAGATATTTACCAACTTTATCTGCTCAATGACCATGCCCACCGCGAGAATAAAACTGAGAATCGCCAAGCATTTTAAGGCGCGATATAGATCGTTTCGATCTCGGACGAGAAATCGCACAACGAAGTAGCCGCCAAGAAAATCGATCAAGAATCCGGCTTGGTTTACCACGGCATCGCTCTGCCAGAACAACAGAACCACGCAGACGGCCTGGGCAAGCACGCTAAAGAGAAAGGCTCGATCGATTTCCGTCATTCCACCAGTGATTCGCGACGGTTCGTCCCCCTCTTTCGGTCTGAAGAAAATGAGCCGTGCGAGAACCAGAAGGATCAATAACCGCAAAACGAGCCAGTGAACGCCGCCGACATAAAACTGCGCTGACAACCACATCAGAAAAGCGCCAGTCAGAAACGGAATAATCAGAAGTTTGCGTGGGAGGACCAGTATTGCGAGCGCCAGAATCAGGAAAAGAATCAGGATTCCAGGCGACATCAACGAAGCGCCTGCACCGCCTCCGAAGATATGCGAAATGGGTGTTGGGTCTGGCATGTTCAGCAATTCAATTGTGACGCGATTTACTTTGCGAAAACAGCGTGGACGCTCTCTTTGTCACCCGCCATGCCTATCGCGGCGTTGATGGCAGGCAGCGCTGTAAGGCGGAAAGCTTTGCGGACGACGCGAAAGGCAACAGTCGGTTTCTGAGCTTTGGCCAATGGCCTTGGGTGAATCCCGAATTTGCCGACGATGCTGTCCAAAAGGTATCGAGAACTGGCTTCGAAAAACACTTCGCGTTCGGTTTTCAAAGAGAGAACCCGTAAACCGGTGGCGTCCGCCAGATTGCGCAAGGAGGCGGGAGAATAGTGAAACAGGTGACGAGGCAACTCCAACGCATACCAATAAGACCTAAAAACCTTTGCAGCGGCCGAATCGATATTCGGGACCAGAAAGTAAAAAATGCCGCCGGGTTTGAGCCAGTACAAGACCTTCTGCAGAACTTCTTTTGGTTTGTAAATATGCTCAAAGACATGGAAACAAGTAATGGCGTCGAAAGAAGCAGCGGGGAAAGGGGCGTCAAGAATATCGCCGACAAATACATCAGCACTACACCTGGATTTTGCTTGCTCGGCAACTTTCGCGGACATCTCGATGCCGTGCAATTGCCAATTTGTGCTGGGCAACGAGGCTAGGAAGGCGCCCGAACTACAGCCCAAATCCAAAATGCGGCCAGAAGTCTTGAATTGTGCCAAGGCATCCAGGCGCGCTTTCCACCGGGCGGGAGAAGAGTCGCCGGCTGCTGCGATTGCCCGATCGTAATCAGAGCCATAGTGCTTGCCCATTTCTTCCGGCGGCGGCGGGTTTTCAAGCCATACCAGATCGCAGTTAGCGCATCGTACGAGCTGATATGGGATGCTCCTTCCGTGGAAGCGGTCAGGGGCCCGCAACAGCGGTACCGCGGGAGCATGGTTGCAGGCGGGACACGACTCAGAGTTCTCCAGTGAAGGAGCCTGCTCCAGAATTTGCACATCAACTTGCTTCATTTTTGACCCCTAAACTGGAAGCGGAATTCAAACTGGCGTTTTTCAGCCACTGCCGGGATTGCGGATCATATTGCTTCACCGGCCTTGCGGGATTACCTGCGACCACCGTAAAAGGCGGCACACTTCTGGTCACGACCGCATTCGCCCCAACGATGCTATTTCTTCCGATCGTCAAGTGCCCCTTGGTGCAAAGGACAACTGCTCCGTAGCCTAGCCAACAATTCTTTTCGATCCTAATGGTTCCACCCTGGTCTACTCCCTGAGCATGGATGGGAATCGCCGGGTCAGAGTACTCATGGTTGTGGTCCATGATCAAGACAGACGGCGCGAATAGAACGTCTTCCTCCAAAACTATTTCATTCTTGACGGAAATCGTCGATCGACGTCCAATTTTGCACCCGTTCGACAAGATCAGTTTTGGCCTATCGTTGGGTTGCAATTCGACTAAGTTCAGCCAAACGTGGGGTCCGATGTAGACGTCGTTGCCCAGCGAGATGAGTGGGGCGGCCTTTCTATAGATGTCACTCGACCAATGAATGGAGACTTCGCTACCGAGGGACGCAAAGGGATAAGTGAGGCGGCACCAAAGTGTGTTTAGTTTGGTCTTCAGCCTCGCCAGCAGAGCCAATGGATCGTTTGCCGGCAGGCGGCCTGTTTTGGAAAAATCTCGCATAAGCCCTAAATCACCACGGAAGGCTTGGGGTTACGACGGGGCCAAACGTTTCCGACCAAGGCATGGCTTTCCGCTTTGGTGAGGGACCTAGTGAGCAGAAGCGTGGGCCAAGCAAGAAGGAGGCATGCCAAGGTGATTTCGACCGGCTGAATTGAGGCCTTGACACGCGCGCCGGTCTCAACAGGCAAGGGAAGATGCCCAGCAAGCCAACCGAAAGCGAGGATGATGACTGCGCTGCAAATCCATCGCAGGAGATCGGGTAGCAGCATTCTTGTGTGAAAAACCTCGAAGGTTCGGGCGAGCGCGGACAACATGAAGATCAGTCCGACAAACTCGGCCAGCGCCAGACCAGTAAGCACGCCATAGAACCCTAGCTGGGGTGAGATCCACACAACACCCAAAATGATCACGATGCGGACGACCTGGCGTAAATTGTCCAAGGCAGCCCTGCCACTGGTGCGGTAGAGAACTACGGCCAAGAGCGAAAAGGATCGAAACAAGCCGGTCAAGCAAACCAGACAGAAGGCCAGGGTGAACCGCGGATCATATTGTCCGGTCCAGACATACGCCATGATCCCGCCAAACAAGCTAATGAAGCCCAACGGCAACAACGATAACGCCATCGTGGCCCTGAAAGACTTCACAAACAGATTCCTGAGGCGTTCGCTAGATCCGGAAGCAAAGACCATAGCGCCCCCGGAAAGTACTGACGGTAAAAAGGATTCCTGGATCATGGCGGCCGAAGCTACAACACGATTGATCACCGCATAAACGCCAGACTCGGTAGCTCCGAAGGAGCGGAGAATCGCAAAAGGAAGAATGGACGCATAGAGTACTTCCAAAATATTCAGGAGCTGATAGCTTCCTGCGAAGCGAATCAACTCACCAATTACGCCGGTGTCGACAAACTTTCGGTCTAGATTGACCTGAGGGAGAACCCGCTTCGCCGCCACGTAACACACCGAAATGTAGCCTATTTCGGAGGCGCCCATTACCGCGGCCATAGCGAACAGGCCATGTCCGAAGTGAAGGACGGCGATAATCCCGCCAGCCTCCAGAATGGTTAGAACGGTGGCGAACTTTCGCACCAGGTCGATCCGATTGGCACCCATAACGATTGCTTCGTAAGTCGCACCGGCGTTCGCGAGAACAAAGATTCCACCGAGCAATGAGATTGCACCTGCGGCGGAACTCAGAAACCGAGCAGGCACGCCAGCGGTCATCGCGATTCTATGCGAATAAAAGACCAGCGGTATAAGGCCCGCCAGAGACAGCACCAGCATGATCGCAAATCCGGTGCTAAGGAGCTTGTTTGCTCGTTCGAAATCGTTGTTGCCTGTGGCTTCGGCCACATACTTCTGAAATGCGGTTTTGACGCCAACGCTGCCGAACCGCATATACGTAGCGGTCGTCATGATAATGCTCCAGATGCCGTAGCCGTCGAGGCCGAGGTGCGATATGACGATCGGCACCGTAACCAGTCGGGTGGCCACCTGGGTGAAGTTCGAGAAAATTCCAAAAATCGTATTGCGCCCGACCGATTTGGCCAGGCCCACATTGGCGTTCGGGCTTTTGCTGTCTGATCCCATGGTGCGGTTTGGACTGGGGCTCTAAAAAGAACTCTGGGCAGCCTTGAGGATCAGGCTGCCCAGCTCTCGAGAGCTAGAAAATCAAAGTGAAGTGATGGATGACCCGAAAACCGCTTATTGAATGGTCGCAGTTAACCCGCTCGGCGGCGCAACCTCAACATTGGTAACGGTTCCAGAGGAATAGGCTCCGATATCCCAGTTTGCCGTGCCACTAGGCCGCGGATTTCCGGCGGCATCGTAGCAAAGAGCACCCAGGCCTGGATTTGGCTGGCCACTGCAAAGGCTGGACAGGTTGTGCCCCTTGCCGATGAGCGGAGAGCCAGCTAAGGGACGACCCTTGGCATCAAGCCCCAGGCTGGCCGAAGCAAAACCATGCGTATCGCCATTCGAGGCGGGCAGCAAGTTTCGCAAAAAGCTCTGCCACTGGGAGAAATTTAGATATCCGGACGCCCCATTGCAAGACGTACCCGTGCTGCTGGCCAAGTACCACTGACAATACGTCGCGGGCGCACCCCAGGCGTTGTAATCGATCAGTTTCCCGCTGGGAACCGTGACGTTCGCCATGGTCGCCAGAAACTGAGTTGAATTGGCGATGGCATTGTTCTGAATATCGGAAACGCCTTCCCATTTGATGTTGTAGTTATTTTGCGCCGTGCCCATGATGCAGGTGTTGTTGTAGGCATAGGCCGAGCCGGCAGGACCCACGGTGAGAGTGAAGCATCCATTTCCAATAGGACCCGTGTTCTGGCCAAGACCGACATTATTAAAGGCCCAGAGAGTGAACGATACACCTTCCGTATAGATCATTGCCGTGGGGCAAGATCCCCAGTTTCCGCCAAAAACGTTGTTGTACTCGAAGAGATTTGTAATCCGACCGCCCGCCACCTGGAAGGCATGGATGCCGTCATTGTGGTAAACGCAACCGTTGGAGTCCCAGTTCGCATGGTCGTGGTCGTAGTTGTCGTGAATGTAAATCGAATCGACTGTTTGCGCTGTGACTCCGATAGCATAAGCATGCCCCGTGTTATAGGTCTCGTTGTTATAAAAGTAGATGTGGTCTGCTGGGGCCGAGCTGAGGATGTTTGCGCACCAGAGTGCGTCATGCATGGTGTTATCGTGAACTCTCACCTGGCTGGCCGTGCCTGGAATCTCCACACAAGATGGCCGTGGGGCCGACGGGGCTGTGTCCGACGGGGACGTATGGACGTACAGGTTCTGGACGATCAGGTTTTTTACTTCAATGTTGGTCACGTTATTCAGCCGGATGCCGATGCTGTCGGCTACGCGATTGGCCAACGCGCTGCCATTCGCCGTTGCCTCGATAACACCGTTACAGCTGGATTTGTTGGTCACAGAAGGTCCGCACGGGATACCGCCGTCCACGGTGATATAGCTACGGCCATCGATTTGAAAGCAACCCGTTGGCGGGCAGTAAGGTAGGCTGATTCTGG
>Ga0068860_100006963_pt1 | contig 11334 bp, 11 predicted proteins | sample KBSSwiS32_FD_66597 | JGI IMG/M metagenome (GOLD analysis project Ga0068860, IMG submission 66597) | Switchgrass rhizosphere microbial communities from Kellogg Biological Station, Michigan, USA - KBS Switchgrass S3-2 | ecosystem: Host-associated > Plants > Roots > Rhizosphere > Soil ... | reverse complement strand
GTCTCGGTCAAAGAGGTTGAGCACCGCAAGGCTGATTGCGGACCGCCGCCCCAGGCCGATCGGGATCCGCAGCGCGAGATCGACGGTCACCCAGTCGGAGATCGGGGGGATCCCGGCAATATTGTCATTCTTAAGCGCGGATATGTAGCTCGCCCCGATCGTGAACGAGCCACCGCGGTAGGAGGCCGTGCTCGATGCGCGGGCCTTGAACTCGGGCTGCTCGCCATAACGCGCCAGGGCATTGATGGTGCTTGAGGTGACCGTGATCCTTCGATCGTCCTGGAAGATCACAGTTCCGCTGGCGCTGTGGGTGAGCGACACTTGGCCCAGGTCGTGCGAATAGGAGACCGAAACGTCCACCCCGCTGACGCGCTGCGTGCTGAGGTTTCTGAAGGAGGCGTCGAGGATATAGGCGAAGCGGCTATAGGGCTGGTTGACCCGGTTGATGCCGTTTTCGGCCAGCACCTCGTTGACCAGCGCCTGGACCTGGTCGACCGACGTCACCGGCGTGATGAGGGGAGCGAATTCGCTTGCGCGGCGCAGGATGTCGACCGGCAGGTTGACCTGGCCGAGCCGGTTCGTGAAATTGTATCGGAACCAGGTCAGGTTGACGGCAAAGCGGGAGCCCGGGGGCGCGAAATCAACCCCGGCCGTAATGGCGCGTGAGGTCTCCGGCCCAAGCGCCGACGTGCCGCCAACTTGAATGACGCTCACCGTGCCCGAGCCGGTCGGCGACAGGAATCGGTTGAGCGATTCGCTGAGCGTCCGCCCGAACGTGCGCCGTGCCTCGCGGTCGAGGTCGGGCGGCCGGAACGACGTGCTGTAGGTGCCGCGAAATGCGAACCCCTGGATCAACTCCGCGCGAACGCCGACCTTATAGTTGAACGTGTCGCCGAAATCCGAATAATCGGTGTAGCGGCCCGCCAGCGACAGGTCGACGCGGTGTGGCATGGCCCCATCGCCTCGATTCCCACCGACGAGCGGAACCAGAAGCTCCCCGAATACCGACCGGATCTCGCGGGTTTGGCCGCGCGCGGACAGTGAAGCGGGGGCCGTGATCAGGCCGAAAAACTGCTCGATATAATAATGCTCGCGGCGCCATTCGCCGCCGAGCGCCACCTTCACCTCGCCGGCCGGCAGGCTGAAGACCGTTCCGTCGAGCTTGGCCTGCCCGCTATAGATGCTGAAGTCGACATTGTTGTCGAGGCGTTGCGTCGCGGTCGTGATCGTGCGGCGTTCGGTCTCTTCCAGCGACTGGCTGAACACGCCGTCGAGCGTCAGTCGCCAGGAAGCAGGCAGATCGATCTTGAGCGAGCTCGCGGCGTTGACTTCGTCGACGCGCGCGCGCTGCTGCTCATAAGAATTGGGCAGCGCGGTGCTGAGCCCCGTCGTATATTGCAGTCGGTTGCGGTGACCCCACCAGACATCGCTGCCGAATTCCACGCCGTCGAGCAGCCTCTGGGTGACCGAGGCAAAGGCGGAATAGTCACGTTGTGCAGGATAGATATAGGCCTGGATGAGGCCATCGCCGGTGATCGCAGGCGACGTGAACGACCGCTGCGAGGATCTGAGCGGCGTGTACCGCCCGATCGAGCCGGCCACCATGACATTGCCGGTGCCCCAGTGTGTTCCCGCGGCAACATTGCCTCGCAGATGGGTGTAGTCGCCACCGTCGTCGGTCAACCCGTAGAAGGACGCCTCGACCCCGTCATAATCGCGGCGGAGCAGGATGTTCACGACGCCACCGATGGCGTCGCCGCCGTAGATCGCCGACGCGCCGTCGGACAAGATTTCGATCCGGTCGATCGCCGCGATGGGAATCATGCTGATGTCGGTGACGTTGCTCTGCGCCGTTGGTGCAAGTCGGCGACCGTTGATCAGCGTTAGGGTAGAGGAATTGCCAAGCCCCCGCAGGTTCGGCGCGATCGATCCGCTGTCATTTGCAGCACGGAGATCGCCATCGCCGGAACGCCCATCGGGGGTCGCACCGAACGGGCCACCCTGAAAATTCTGGGCAATGTTGCGCAACACGCCCGCCAGGTCCGTCGCGCCAGAACGTTCGATGTCTGTCTTGGTGATCCTCTGGACCGGAGACGCCTGATATTCCACGCCCCGGATGTTCGAGCCTGTAACGACGATTTCCTCTTGGGCAGCGCTCCCGTCATCCGCCGCGGCGCTCCCGGCGGCGGCTTCCCCCGAAGGCGCGATTATCCAGGAGCCGCCGGCGGTCTGGCGCGCGCCAAGGTTGGATCCGGCCAATAGCTGGCCGATTGCCTGGGCCAGGGTCAGGTTGCCATGCAGCGCCGGTGCCGTCTTGCCGCGAACTGAGGCTGGATCGAACACGATGTTTGCGCCGGTTCGCCGTGCCACGGCCCGTAAGGATCGGCCGAGATCCTGCGCCGGCATGTTGTAGCTGTAAGTTGCCTGCGCGTAGGCTGCCGTCGGTGCGCCGAGGGCCCATGCAATGGCCGCGGCCGCGATCAACGATCGACTGCCGGATAGTCTCATGATTCCACCCCTTCCCCACTGCGGGGCGCATTCATGTCGTCCCCTCATCCGGAAAGACGAGCGGGATCCGCAAAACCGACATTCGAAGATTGGTGAACCTTGCGCGGCGCGGGCGTACGCCCGGAAAATGTGTGGCGAAACACTCGCCGGGGCTGCGTTTATTGGCTTGCGAGCCATAGGTGGCGGGTTGGGTTCGCCGGCCCGCGGCTTCGGCTCGTTCGGTGGAATCCGGCGAGGAATGCCCCGTCCGATCGAGGGGTATCATCCCCTCGTCAGCCTGATTTCGCCGCCTTCACGGCGCGCGTGTAGATGATGGAGAACCGCGATTGCGCGGGCAACCTCTTCGAGATCGCCGGTCGAGAAGACGCCCGAGATGCGGAGCGAGGCCAGAGAGGGATCGGCGATCACAAGGTGTTCGGAATTGTAGCGGTTCAGCTCTTCGGCCGCCTCGAGCAGATTTGTATCCTCGAAGACCACTTCGCCACGGCGCCACGCGGTGACTGCCTCGATCGAAGGTCTATCGAGTGCAGCGCCAGCATTGGTCGTGACGGTGACGCGCTGACCCGGTGTGAGCACGGCGATGCGCGGGGTCCGGGCCAAGCTCGGTCGGGAGACCTCGACTCGACCCTCGATCAGGGTAACGGCTATTCTCGTGTCGCCGTCGCGTCTGACCAGGAAGGTCGTGCCGAGCGCGCGCACCTGCTCGTCGCCCGACTGGACAATGAAGGGGCGCGCGGCATCGTGCGTCACCTGGAACATCGCCTCGCCGCGGTCGAGCCGCACGCGCCGCTCGCCCTGCGAATAGAGAATGGTGATCCGGCTGTTTGTGTTGAGCGAGACGCGGGTGCCATCGTCGAGCATCACTAGCTGCTGCTCGCCAACCGCCGTTTCGTGAACCGGCGGGCGGTTCATCAGAATATATGCTCCCCCAATCGACAGGAGGAGCAGGAGGCTCGCGGCCAAAGCGAAGACCAGGCGGCGAGAGCGCATCCTGGGCTCGGGCGCCACCTGGACACCAGGCAACAGGTCCCAGATTTCCGTGGCGCGTCCCAATGCTTCTTCGTGCGACGGATCGGCCTTCAGCCAGGCCTTGAGAGCCGCGTCGGTGTCCTGGCTGCGATAGGGCGAGTGCAGCCGGGCCAGCCAGGCGGCGGCTTCGGCTTCGATATCGGCGGGCGATCTAGCGGGCCCCCTTACCATTCGTGCATCCATTTCATCAGGCTTAGGGTCGCGCGGGCGACCTGCTTTTCCACCGCGGAGATCGACATGCCTTCCGCGTCCGCGATTTCGCGATAACCGATGCCGTCGATGCGGCGGCTGAGCAGGATGCGACGGGTGCGGTCAGGCAATTGAGCGATGCCGTCCTCGAGCCTGCGGAGACGAGCCCGGGCTACGATGACTTCGTCGGGCGCGACAGCATCCTCGACGATATTGTCAATGTTGGTTGCCCCATGTTCGAACGGCGAGCGCTTCTGGCGCCTGGCCCAATCAATCGTCAGGTTGACGGCAGCCGAAACGAGAAAGGCTTCCTTCGAGCGAACTGCATTCGTGCGCTCATAGCCTTCGAGGCGGAGGAAAGCTTCCTGGACGAGATCATCGACCTCATCCTGCGGCACTCCTTTTCGGAGCACTGCGGCGCGCGCCTTGCGCAACATCTCGCTGAGCGCGTTCATCCGAAGCTGAAATTCCTCATCGCTCTGGTTTCTTAGACGAAGCAGTGGCTCAAAACCGACAACTGCCCGAGCGTTTTCTCCTTTTGCCCATATTTATGTGCAGGTCTGCAAACTCCATGACCCAATCCTTGCCGGAGCCGACCTTGAAGGAGGCTCGTTCAAGGTTCTGGGTTTCTGGTCTGAGCCGGAAAAGGCGTAGGACGTCGGGGTCGGAGGATCGCGAGAATTGGCGCGAAATCAGTCAATTGTGACGCCCTGCCAACCCCCATACAGGATGGGGGAGCCTATGCCGTGCCTGTATGGCAGGGTGGAGATCCCCGGAGACAGGAAAAGAGCCCGAGGCCTGAACTCCGACTCCTAGTTCCTCGCCAAACCGGGGCGCCGCAATACGCACCCTCCGGGTCAGGAGACGCTGCAACGCTGGGCAATCCAGATCGGGGCATTTCCGGGACAGGCGTGACCTCGAATCTCCTTCGCTGAGCACTAGTATACGAGACTCAGCGCCGCGTTCCCGAGCGCCAAAGGCCAGCCGCCACCGCGCAAGCGACAATCCCCACGCTCATCAAGGCAATCGCGACATGAAGGAACATGAAAAGAGGAAAGGCGAGCAGAATGAGCGCAAACCATCCCCATTGCCCGTCATTCAGCGGCTCTTTCCCCATGCATTCACACATACCCTAGGAGGCTCCCGTGGAACACGTTGAAACCGAGCTGGCGCGCATCGAGGCGCGTCTCGCCGCTTACCCTGATCCGTTCGAGCACGCCGGACTCTACGCGGCGCAACGGGCGCTGCGCCCGGACGCTTGCGGCTCGCCCTACGACGTGGTGACTAGCACTGGGGGAGGTTCAGGAGATTGTTCGGCGGAAAGCCATCCCCAACCGTCGTCAGATACTTCCGATAATACGGCGCCCCATGTTGCCGCACGATAACTAGCGTCTGAACGTTAGCAACGTTCACGAAGAAGCGCGATGTTCCCGACTCGATTAGGGCAATGATGGTATCAATCGGAAGCCATTGAGGAACATTCGGGTTCGGTGTTCCGAAAAAGCCGAGGCCCTGAATCCTCCGATCCGGATCATTGTTGTCTGGCGTGTGGCAGTACACGAAATTGTCAGCCATTATCCCCTCCCGAGTCGTTTCGGGGGCAATACTACACTGGGTTGACCGCCGCCCCGAATAGTGATTCCCTCCATCGTGGGGGACGGCATGCTAGAGATGGCATCGGACATCATCGGGGCCGGGACTGCTATGGCAGGCCTGATCCTCGTATTCCTGGGCAGCGTTTCGAACGGCTTCGAGGCCTATCAGCCGCAGGAGCGCAAGTCGGTAGTCAGTCGGTATCGCCGCCGGGGATGGGTGGCCTTCGTTGCCTTCGGACTGGCGCTAACGGCGGCACTTCTCGGCCTTCTGGCGAAATGGCTTCAGCTAACGTGTCTCGCGGGTGCCGGCCTGACACTGTTGATCCTCTCATTTGTCGCGGTCGTTGCCATAGGCTTCGCAGAGGTGAGGGAGATCGGATAATGGGGCTGACACTGGAGGCGGAGCAACGTCTCGAAGACGTGGGGCTGACAGCATTTTTTGAAGGCCATGAGGCTGAGTGGCTTGCGGTTGCGCAGGACACCTACGCATACGTGACCGGGAACTTTCCGGCAGGGTCGTTGATTCGAAGGGATGACGTGGCGAAGGCCTTGCTGCCTATCGTCGAGGTCAACGAACCGCTCAAAGAGATGCTTGATCAGAACAAGCTGCGAGGCAAATTCTGGCGGTCATTTTTCACCGACCTTGTGGTCGATCGAACATGGGATCAATTGGGAGGCGAGCAATGACTAAGCGCGAAAAGATGTGGACCGGAGCCGAGAGCCTTGCCCGGAAAGCGCTAGGCCCTGATGCCGATGAAGCGACTCTCAAGGCTGTGGCCCAGAAAATCTATTCCTCGCTGCCGCGCCAAGTGAGGCAGGCCGCCTGAAAGAACGGGACCGTCGAAGCGGCCCCACCCCTATAGATCTTCGTCGAGGGTAAGCGCCCCGCGCCTTCCGGTGCGCGGAATGAACGCTGGCGTCGCGGATAAGGCTGACTGAGATCGTGCCGCCCTCGCCACTCTGATAGATAACCCGGAACATGGTCGCGAGCGCCTGAAGCCAATCGGCCTGTTCAGTCACGCTCCGCGAGTCAATCGGCAACCGGGTGATAGGCCGGTCCCGTGATCTGTCCCCCAGAGACGGTCACCAGGATGTTGCTGCAGCCCCCGGGGCTTTCGTCATTGTCCGGACCCGGCTTCGCCGTTGCATGTCCGCACGCCTCATCGTCGACGTCGGTCCTCAGCAGCGTTCCCCGGCTTTCAAGTTCGGTGACGATTTCCGGATCGGGCAACCTGACGCTTTGATAGGGATGCGGACCCGACGAGATGATGAAGCGCGTCGCGCCGACCGCGTCCAGAAATGCCCGTCGGGACGAGGTCAGGCTGCCATGATGGCCGACGACCAGCACATCGGCAGCGACCGCGGCGCGATCGTGGTTGAGGAGCCAATCCTCGATCGAGCCGGCTGCGGGCGGAGACGAAGGAAGTTGGCGCCCGCCGCCCTCGGCATCCCCCGCCAGCAGGATTCGCCGGCCGCCAAGATCGAGGCGCACCACCACCGTATTCTCATTTGGATCGCTGTGGTGCGACGCGTCGCGGTAGAGGATCGCCATGCTGGCGCCGGCACCCAGCGGCACCGGATCCGCCGACATCTGCTCGGCCGCTTGGATCTCCACAGTGCCGGAACAGCTGCCCCCGGAAAAGGTAACACGATGCACTTCGTTGCTGGCGATCGCGTCGTGATAGCGAACGCCGGTTTCCGCGGCGACCGCCCGGAGGAAGCGGCAATAGCCTCTCGTCTGGTTGACGGCGCCGGAATCCCAGACGTTCCGGATCACGAAGGCATCGAACACGTCGGGCATGAGCTCGACATGGTCCTTGTGCGGATGGCTCAGGACGAGATGATCGATGGTGCGAAGGTCGGGCCGCACCGCCCGGATATAGGCGACCACCCGATTGTCGGGGCCGGTTGCCAGATCATCCTGGCTGCCCGCATCGTAGAGCAAAGTGAAATCCGGCCCTTCGACGAACACCGCCAGGCCGGTCCCGACATCGATCACATGCATCCGGAACGGGCCGGTGCCGGCTGCGGCGACGGCTTCCTCGCGAACTATGGTCCAGGCCTTGCTGACATAGCCGATCCGGCCATCCGGCAACTGGACGCGGTACCAGCCAGGGACCTCGCCAACGACCTCTAGCGTCTCGCCGCGCCCGAGCGCCTCGATGGGTTGGGCGCTCCCGTTCGGAGCGTCGCGGACGACCACATTGCGGCGGACCCGCTCGCTTGGTGTCGCCTGCGGAGCTGCCGCTGCGACCACGGGCCATGTCATCGCAATGACGCTGAGAAGAACGATCAGGAATCGCTTCATTGCCTTACCCCCCAGGTTCACTCGCTGCCCTCACGATTTGGTCAGTCCACGATCACCGCCGTTGCCGGCAGCGCCGCCGCATAGAGATCGCCGCGTTGATAGGCCGAGCGGTGAATCGACGATCCGTCCGGGATCGTGCGGCGGCGGCCTAGATTCATCCGCCTGGTCCATTTGCGACGCGCGAAGTCGAAATGCCGTTTTGGCAGCAGCTCGCAGGGCCACCACTTCCAGGTGAGGGACTCATGCGCGGCCGGGGGGCTTCCCGTCGGAGCGGCGGTGCCCAGCAGCAGCGCGTCCCGCCGTTGCTCGTCGATCAGCAGCCCGCAGTCGACCGCCTCCCGAACCATCCAGCGCAGCGCAATGTCGGAAAGCCCGCTTTCCAGTTCGGGATAGCCGCCGCCGACGTCGCAATGCACGCCCGGAAACCAGACTTGCTTGAGGTCTCGGGGGCCGCCGATCTCGCCATCGGCGCCTGGCCGCCAGAGGTTGGTGCGGTAGAATGCCCTGCGCTCATCGATCGCGATGGCATGCCGGCCATGCGCGATGTCAGGGTTATTTGCGGTGAAGGGCAGATAGAGCGGGTTCTCGATCCAGCCCACGGAACTGACCGTGTCCCAGACCCCGACGAACCATGGCTTGCAGTCCCGGGTGCGAAAAGTGCGCCTGAACTCTTCCGCTAGCAGGAAATCGGCTTTCCGGTCGCTTTCATTGCGCCGCAGGCCAAGGCCCTTGATCATGCGCATGACGTAGGGGACGAGCGCATCGTTGCCGCTGTTCAAGAGGCCGTAGAGCCGCAGCACGGAAGCGAGTGAGCGGGCCGTATAGGCGCCGCGAGAAAAGCCGAACAGGAAGACGCGGTCGCCCGGCTCGTAATGGTTCATGAGGAAGACGTAGGCAGCTCCGACATCGCGCAGGAGGCCGTAACCGAAGGCGAGGCCAAGACCTCGGGTCACGCTTTGCATGAGCGGCGTGATTGCGCCCGGGGGTTCCATCGTGCCAACGCCGGGATGATAATAGGAGACTTGCCGCGCCTCATCCTGGAGCGCCAGCCCGAACATCTTCACGACGTTCGTCTTGTCTCGGGCGAATTCGTTCGCCGTGCCGTCGAGGCAAAGCACCAAATTCTTCAATATCCCCTCCCGTTGCCCGACTCGATCATTAGCAGCAATTTCGGGTTGATTTAAGACATGCGGGCTCGGGGCCTGTCTATTCGGAGTCTCGTCCTGTCAGGATATCTTTCGATGTTGTCCTTGCGATGACACGGCGTCCTGTAAGGGCTACTATGACCGTCTTTGCTGGGACGGACATTCGGGTGAGATCGTCGCACTCTTCACCCCGCAACTGACCGCTCCGCAATCGGGTCAATCCGGGGCAGTGACCCAAAACCGGTGACCAACTTCTCGCACGGCGCCTGGGCGGCAGCGACCTCGCCTTCGGACGGGAGCCGCCCTTGGCTTGGCCAGCCCTAATCGTCGTCTCCCGGATCGACATCCTCGTCGAACTGTAGGTTCAGCTGATTGTCCCGGCCCGCCGCATCGGTCGTGTTGTCGGCAGGCGCCGGTGCCCGGCGGCCTGCCACCGGTCCGCGCGCGGCGCGCGCCTGCAGCTGACTCAGCCTCCGGTCGGCCTCTCCGGCCGCCTCGCCGGCGGCGGTCGCGGCGGCAAGGTAGCGGCCCGCCGCGGCCTCCGACTGGAAATAGCCGGCTTCGTTCGCAAGCGCGCTCGTGTCGGCGTCGGCGATGGAACGTGCCGCCAGCATGTCGAACGCGCCGCAGGTGTCGAGCTTCGCCCAGCTGAAATGATGGGCGAGCGCGTCATAGCAATTCTGGGAATAGATCATGGCGCCGGGAAAACCTTCGGCGGTCACCGCCAACCGCAAATGGGCGATGCCGCGCGTGGCGGCCGGCATGCTCAGCGGTTGCACCGGTGGCGGCGCCTGCGCGGCAATGCCGTTGCTCACATTGGTGTCGACGAAGGCGGCGCTGTTGTCGGCGCCGGTCCGGCGCGAGCATTGGCTGACGGCCCCGATCCCGAGCGCGATCACCGCGAGGATCGCGCAACCGACCCAGTTGTCGGTCGGGGCGGGGGTCCGAGCCGTCTCGACATTGGGCGGCCGGAATGCCGGGACCGGACCGCCTGGGCGCGGCGTCACCATGCGAACGACGTCCCGTTCGTGAGGATATGGACGAAAGCCATGCGCGCGACTCCCCCCTCTTGGCGCGGCGTCAAACTACTTGATCGGGACAGTCTGGCAATCCGTCATCCATTCAACCGGTTCGGCGGATTCTTTGCGCTTGTTGAGATTTTTCTTGAAGCTATCTTTCGCGGCAAGGGGGGAGGGCGCATGTGGCCAGCATAACCTGCGAGCTTGGCGAGGGACCTGTCCTGGCGGCGCGCGCCGCCCGCTGGCTGGCCGGCTTTCATCCCGACATCGGCGTGGTCGTCGCCGACCGGAAGGTCGTGCTGGCGGCCGAGCGTTGGTCGGAGGCCGAGCTGCAGGCGGCCTGGCGCTCGGCGCTCGCGAACGAGCGGCTGCTGGATGGGGCGGCGGAGCATCGGGCAAGCGTGCTCAGGGCCCTCGTCGCATGAGGGCCGCCGCCGCGCTGCCGATGCGCACCCGCTATCTGCGCGGCGCCGGCCATCTCTGCGTCGGCGACGGCGGCCAGTTTCTGCTGGCCCCAGACGCTATGGTGTCGCGATTGGCGCGGGAACGGCCGACTGATGCCGATGTCGCTATGCTCGGGCGCGCGGGGCTCGCGGTCGAGGCTGGGGACAAGCTCGGCCAGATTGCGCATGCTTATGCGGTCGCGGAACGGCTGACCCGGGCCGGGCCGCTCGATTATCTGATCCTGGTGCCGACGTTGCGCTGCAATTTGAGCTGCAGCTATTGCCAGGTGTCCCGCGTCCAGGAAGGCGCGCGCGGTTTCGACTGGAGCGAGGAAACGCTCGGCGCGGTCCTGGCCTTGCTCGACCGGCTCCCCGCCGACCGGATCAAGATCGAGTTCCAGGGGGGCGAGCCGACCTTGCGACCGGACCTGATCCAGGCGGTCATCGAAAGATGCGCGCGGTTCGCGGAGAAGCAATTCGTGGTCTGCACCAATTTGCAGTCGCTCTCGCCCGAAATCCTCGCTTTGTTCGACCGGGATGACCTCTTCATCAGCACCTCGCTCGACGGGGATCCGGCCAGCCATTTGCGCAATCGGACGGCGAACGAAAGAGTGACCGGGCAATTCCTGGCCAATCTCGCGACGCTGATCGCGCGCTATGGCCCGCGCAAGATCTCGGCCTTGCCGACGATCGACCCCGCTTCACCGCCGGAGATCGACGCGCTCATCGACACCTATGCGGGCTACGGCCTCGACAGCATCTTTCTGCGGCCGATCAACTATCAGGGCTTCGCCAGAAAACGGCACCAGGCCTCGCGCGAGCAGGACGAGGGCTGGCGCAACTATCATGAGAGGTTCGTGCGCGCGATCATCGCGCGCAACTGGGCCGATCGCAGCCGCGTGCTCGAAGAGACCTATTTCTCGATCTGCCTGCGCCGCATCTTCCAGCCGGGCCGCGACCGCCATCTCGACCTGCGCAACCCCAATCCAATGGGCCTCGATTATATCGTCGTCGACCATGACGGGACCGTGTTCCCGACCGACGAGGCGCGGATGCTGTCCCGTTCGGGGGTGGTCGATCTTGCGATCGGCGACGTCT
>Ga0068860_100006961_pt1 | contig 11336 bp, 6 predicted proteins | sample KBSSwiS32_FD_66597 | JGI IMG/M metagenome (GOLD analysis project Ga0068860, IMG submission 66597) | Switchgrass rhizosphere microbial communities from Kellogg Biological Station, Michigan, USA - KBS Switchgrass S3-2 | ecosystem: Host-associated > Plants > Roots > Rhizosphere > Soil ... | reverse complement strand
GGGCCAGCAACACCACGAGCGGCGACACGTAGCTCGGATCGACCGCCTCAGCCAGGTCACCGAGGAGCTGGTCGGTCATCCGCGTGCGGGCCACCGGCGCGATCGCGTTCGCCTTGATGCCGTAGCGGGCGCCCTCTATGGCGAGGACGCGGGTTAGGCCGACCAGTCCCATCTTCGCAGCGGCGTAGTTGGCTTGGCCGAAGCTCCCGAGCAGACCCGCGTTTGAGGTCGTGTTGATGACGCGTCCGCTGCCCTGCTCCCGGAAATGGGACCACGCGGGGCGGGTGACGTTCACCGCACCGCGGAGGTGAACGTCGAGCACGGCGGTCAGCTGGTCGTCCGAGAGCTTGTGAAAGGTCACGTCTCGCAGGATCCCGGCGTTGTTCACCACGATGTCGATGCGGCCGAATGCGCGCAACGCCGTATCGATCACCGATGCCCCTCCCTCCACGGTGGCGACCGAGTTGCGGTCGACCACGGCATCACCGCCGAGAGCCACTATCTCGCTGACGACGCTCGCGGCCGGGTCAGCATCGCTGCCGCTGCCGTCCAGCGCACCGCCAAGGTCGTTGACGACAACGAGCGCCCCTCGGGCGGCGAGCGCGAGAGCGTGCGAGCGCCCGAGGCCCCGCCCCCCGCCGGTGACCACGGCCACACGGCCATCGAGGGTCAAGAGATCCGACAACTGCTTCCCTTCCGTGATCTGCCGTCCGGGCACCCCGACCAGCAGCCGCTTGCGACTCGGGCCTGACGTTGACTCGCGAACGAGTTACCCCTTGATGGGTCGACATGACTCGTTGTCACCGAACCTCCAGGGAGCAGGGGGGCAAAGACGGGCCCGCGACGACCTCGGCGGTCCAACGTTGACCGGACGCGATGGGGTGCGACCGGCCCGTAAGAGCCCCGGTGCTCACCAGCTGGCCTGCCGAAATGTCACGAGCGCAGGTGGAGCGCAAGGCAGCAACCACGGCATGGAGGGGACCGCCGAGCACGTCGACGCCCCGTCCTGGCACGGCGACTGCCCCCTCGCCCTCGCAGGTGAGCAGGATCTCAAGCTCGTCGAGCCGGTCGAGGTCATTGTCCGAGAGGACGACGGGCTGGCCGGTGCGGAGCCCGGCGTGGCACCCGAAGTCGGCGACGAGATCCACTGGCGTCGCCTTCCAATCGGCGTAGTGGCTGTCGACAAGTTCGAAACCGAGCGAGACGGTGCCGATGGCGTCGCGCACGTCCTCGATCGTGCAGCCGGGCTGGAGCGGCGAGGTGATCGACACCACGACCTCCACCTCGAGGCGCGGGGCAGTGAACGCCTCGACCATGACCGGGCCGACACCGGTCGCGCTGGGCAGCATCGGTGCGGCGAACGGTTCGTGCACCCCGATGCGCTCCCACGTGGGGGTGTACGTGAGCCCCACCTTAAGGCCCGTCACCGCCTCACCGTCGGCGAGCGCGGCACTGGTGAGGAGGTCAAGGACGTAGAGCGCATCGGGAAGCTCGAAGCTGCCGGTTCGCTGACTAGGGGGAACCACGACCTGGCAGCGCCGTCGCGCGTCGAGAAGCTCCGCGGCCAAGTGACCGAGCTGCGTATCAGTCATCGACGCCGTCACCATTCCCTGGTGAACCTCTGGCGAGCGAGGATCAGGCGCGGGGCCTTCGCCTCGACGGCCAAGGCCGCTTCCAGCTCCCGGATGTCGGAGACGTCCGCTACCTCGATGCCAAAGGCGTTGGCCAACATCACCAGGTCCGGGTTCCACAGGTCGACGCCGACCGATTTGCTCCCGCCGACAGCGGCGCAGTTGTCCCGCAGAATGCCGTAGGCGTGGTCGACGATCACGATGACGGTCACGGGCAGGCGAAGGCTCGCCAGGGTCGCGAGTTCCGCGAGGCTCATCTGGAACGCTCCGTCGCCGACGACCGAGACCACTGGCTCTGCGGTCGCCACCGCCACACCGATCGCCATCGGGAGAGCGCTCCCCATTGCCATGTAGCCCGAGAAGGCCTGGATGTCGCCGTGCGTTCCCTGGAGGAACTTCATAGCCCAGAAGCCGGCCTTCGACATGTCGGCGGTGAGCCGTCGAGCACCACCGGGCGCGCCGGCCAGCACATCGAGGAACGCCATCTCGTCCGGGTGGCTCGTCCGCTTGCTAGCCACGACTCCGCCGCGCAGCGTCGCCGGATCGGCCCACGCAGTCCGTTCGTCCACTTGAGCGACGAGGTCGACAGCGACCGAAGCCGCATCCGCTCGGATGTGGCGTAGGTGCCCGTACCGGCCGTGGGGACCCGCGGCGAGATCGATCCAGAAGGTCGGCTCGGGCAGCGGGAGCTGCCAACCGCCCGTCCCGAGCGCCGACAGCTTGGAGCCGAACACGAGCGCCAAGTCCGACTCCGCCGCCATAGCTTGCACGCTCGGCTCTGTCGCCCACGGTCCGACGAAGAGCGGGTGCCCCGAGCCGGCGATGGTGCGCGCCGGATAGCTGGTCACGATCGGGGCACCGAGTCGCTCGGCGAGGGCCAGGACGGCACGACCGTGGTCGACCACCATCGCTCCCCCGCCTACGAAGAACAGCGGTCGCGCCGCTCGATCGAGCGCGTCCAGCACGGGCTGCAGGTCGGGCACGGTCTTCGGTTCAGGCAGCTCAGACACCACCGGTCCCAGCGACACGGGGTCTCCCCACTTTCCGGCCTCGACGTCGAGGGTGACCGGGCCCCGAGGATGGCGCTGCGCCTCGGTGAGCGCGCGTACGACCGATCCGGTCACATCGTTGACGTCGAGGCGGATCAGCGCCTTGCTCGCGACCTCGAGGATCGTCTGCTGGTGCGGCGTCTCGTGCACGGCACCGGAGAACGCGGCACCACCGATGCTCGTCGTGAGGTGGAGCAGTGGAGTGCAACTCCATGCCGCATCCTCTAGCACGCCCACGATGTTGAGCGAGCCGGGTCCCGTCGAGGTGAGTACTACGGCAGGTCGGCCCGTTGCCCGGGCGTACCCGATCGCCATGTACGCCGCGCCGAGTTCGGTCCGGGCCGGGATAAACTCGATCGCCGGCGCCCGTTCGATGGCGCCGAGCAATTGGAGCGTGTGCGTACCGCCGATCCCGAAGATCGTGGTGACTCCCGCGTCCAGTAGGGCACGGACCAAGCCATCCGCAAGGGTCAGCTCGTCAGGCATGTCACCGCTTCTTGGGCCCCGTGGCCGGCTCGGTTCTGCGACAACCTGCTATCAGCCGCCATCCTCAGTCCGCCGTTGAGCCTTAGCCCCTGCACCGTCCCATCCGTGGGCGCACCGCTCGCGAACAACGCGACCATCACGCCGTGATGCCGTAGCGGCCGAGATCGTAGCAGGTGATGGCATTACCTCGGACGAGTTGCCATGTTTCGTGCTGGTTGAGGCCTGCGGCGGCCACGATCTTTTCGGCGGTCTGACGCGAGTGCGGGTAGGTGGAATCGGCGTGGGGATAGTCGGTCTCGAACATGATCTGGCTCATGCCCACGATGTCGCGGCTGGCGAGCCCATGCATGTCGTCGAACACGCAGCCGTAGATCCGATCCATGTAGGAGCTCGGCCGTTCGGGCGAACGCTCGGCGAAGGCCGGTTCCCACACCTGGGCGCGTTCCCAGATCGCGTCCATCCGCTCGAGGATGAACGGCATCCACCCGACCTGGCCCTCGCTGAGCGCGATACGAAGGTTCGGGAAGCGGGCCAGTGCACCCGATGTGAGCCAGTCCACGAGAGCGGCCATGGCACCCACCGCGGTGAGGCCCATCGTGACGGGAAGCGGTGCATCGGGCGCGGTACTCATGACGTTCGATGACGAACCGATGTGCATGTTGATCACGGTGCCGGTCTCGTCGCAGGCGGCGAACATCGGGTCCCAGTAGCCGGAGTGGATGCTCGGGAGACCGAGCTTGGCCGGGTTCTCGGAGAACGCGATCGCCTTCGAACCCTTCGCAGCGCAGCGGCGGACCTCGTCGGCCGCCAGCTTGACGTCCCACAACGGGATCAGCGTCAACGGGATGAGCCGACCGTAGGCCTCGCCGGCGCACCAATCATCGATCATCCAGTCGTTGTAAGCGTGAACGCACAGCAGCGAGAGCAGTTTGTCCTTCCGCTCGGCGAAGGTCTGGCCGCAGAACCGGGCAAAGGTCGGGAAGCACAGCGCCGCCTCGACATAGTTGTGGTCCATGTCCCCCAGACGGGGAACCTTCTGAAAGCAGCCCGGCGCGAAGTCGTCGTAGGTGACAAGGGTGCGCGGCTCCAAGCTCGGGTCAACCAACCGGGCCTGCGCGTGACCAGCGAACATCGGCCACTGCAAATCCTCGTACACCCACACGTCGCTCCACCGCGCCTCGGGCCCGTCGTCCTCCACGATCACAACCGCTTCTGGCGTCGGCATCTGCGCCAACCCCCGCTTTCGCACCAGACGCGGACCCCGATCGACATACTCCTTCGGGAGACGTCGGGTAAATACGTCAGGCGGCTCAACGACATGATCGTCAACCGAAATGATCCGCGGCAGCTCAGCCATGTTCCCTCCCCACTGATTGAGCCGAACCTACTGGAGTGGTTGGGATAACACAAGCCGAGCGCTCGGTAGGTCACCGACCGTGCCCCGACGGTCCTCGAACCAGCCAGCAGCCCAAACAGTCCGGGGTCGGTCGCTAGGGCGGTACGGAAGGCCTACTTCCGTACCTTGAAACCAAGACGATCATCCTCGAGGACACATCGAGCAGCTAGCTCGATTGAGGTCTCTAGATCCTGGCGTTCGCCGTCGCGATCATCGCGGGCGCTCACGTCGCCGGTCGGTTCGCGAAGGGATCGCATGGACGACCGCATCGAGATCAGGGCGAAGTTCCTGGCGTGGTTCGCCGCGAGGACCGTCGCTTGAGCGCGTCGGTCGGCACCGCGCATGGCTCTGTCGTTCATGCGGTGGGGGTGTCACTTGAAGACCGTGATCGGCTGCTGCACCTGCTCGTACGGGAGCCAGGCACCATCCTCGTACCGATCGGCAAAGACCTCCAGCGATGACGGAACCAGTCGAGGTGCGGCTCCACCGAGCGCGGTTCCCTTGACCGTGTAGTCGAGCGGCAGCGTCATGCCCTTCGTGTCGAACCCGGACACGGCGTTCAAGCCGACAAGCACCTTCTCCCGAGTCACCTCGTCTAGCCCCGCCGCCACCTTCGCGAACAGGTTGACGGAGAGCCACGCGTTGGCGCTGAGATCGCCTGGCTGGACAGTCGGCTGGTACTTCTTCAGGTCAGCCAGGTAGTCGGCATAGCCCGTGCTCGTCTTGTCGAACCACGAGATTGCGTAGACCTTCTCGAGGTCCGCGGGCGACAGGCGCGCCTTCAACAACTCCGGCCGCACGGTCGTCTCCGAAAGCATGATCGGCCCGGTGAAACCCTGCTGCCTGGCCGCTTGGAGGTAACGGAGTGCGACATCTTCCGTGAGAGCGAGCGCCTGCGCGTCGCTCTTGGCGAGGGAGGCGACGTTCGCGGAGACGTCAGCATTCGCGACCGGGACCACCACGGACCCGGAGAGCTTGGCTCCCCTCGTCGCCAGGATGCCGTTCGCGAGGCCGGGCAGCACTTGGGCCCCGGGATCGTCGATGACGGCCATGCCGATCTTCCGGGATCCGACCCGGTCATAGAGGAAGCTGGCGATCCCGAGGAACTCCAGCCCGCCGCTCGTCGTCGCGAACAGCCGGTTCGCCCCGAAATCTCCGGCGGTCAACGGGACAGTGCCGACACCGGCAACGCTCGCCTTCTCGAGCGGCGGATTCGTGTCGCCGCCGAACGAACTGACGTCGCCGACGGTCGCTATGATCGACGGGTCGGCGGCGAACTTCTGGGCGCAGCCGGCGGCAACAGCCGCTTTGTCCTCGGTGTCACAGACGACCAGCTCGAGCTGCCGCCCGTTGATCCCGCCTGCCTCATTGATTCGACCAATCGCGGCCCTCGCGCCCGTAGGAGGGACGTCCTTGTAGGTGGAGTTAACGATCATCCCGAGGTGGATGGCCGGCTTGGAGCTGACGGTTGCCGCAGTGCTCGAGGTGCCCGCACTCGACGCACTGGATGCACCCGACACACTCGGCGTGGAGTCGCCGTCGTCGGAGCAGGCGCTGCCCAAGAGGACCACCGGCGCAATGAGCAGCGCCAGCAGGCGGGTGGGTCGTAGACCGAGCATGAAGTGTCTCCTAGTCTTGAGTGACCGGGTTCGCGTGCCCGTCTGACACGTCCACGCACACCGATCAAGGCACCCGGCGATTGTCACCCGCGACCGACTGTCCGACCTGAGTACTCGCTACTCAGCTCCGCCACTGCGCGGATGACCTGCTTTCCGGGGTGACCAGTTGGCGCGACGACACCGCGAACGCCTCCGGATGGAGGCGCACGCAATGGCCGGGCCGGTGGGGTGGCAATCCTCAAAGCGGTCACGGGCTCGGTAGAGCACGTCACTCGACGTTCATGGGCACCGACGTGTAGCCCACGGTGTTGAAGTTGCGAGCCATCTTCAGGTTGCCCTCGTCGATGCTGAACTTCGGCCAGCGACGCCGGATCTCCTCCACCGCGATCACGACCTCTTGGCGCGCCAAGGCGGCACCGACGCAGAGGTGGATGCCGAAACCGAAGGTCACCGGCGGGCGCGCCATGAGCCGATCGATGTCAAAGATGTCGGGCTCAGGGAAAACGCGTTCGTCGCGGTTTGCCGCGCCAAGGAGAAGGAGCACGTTTGCGCCTTGCGGGATCGTGACGCCGTGCAGGTTCACTTCCCGCGTCGTGCGGCGACCCATCAAGTGGATCGGTGGCTGGTAGCGGCCGATCTCTTCGACCGCAGCCGGGATCTTGGCTGGGTCGTCGAGCACCTTCTGCCACTCCGCTGGATGCCGGTGGAACGCGACGATGATGTTCGCCATCATTTTCGTCGTCGTCTCGACGCCGGCGCCGAGCACGGTGAGGAGGAAGCCGCCAAGCTCCATCGGGTCGAGGGGTCCCGAGTGCGCGCCGGGGCGATCAATCGACTTCGTGATGATCTCGCTGATCAGATCGTCTCGCGGCTCGGCGCGCTTTCGCTCGGCGAGCTCGATCACGTACTGGACCATGTTCTGCTGGCCCGACAGGTGGCGCTCCGACGCTGGCGTCCCCTCAGCGCTGGGATCGCCGACATCGTTGAAGTCCTCGTTGTACCCGAAGATGCGGTCGCGGTCCTCCTCGGGAACGCCCATCAGGTCGTACATCACGTCCGCCGGAACGCGGTCGGCGAAATCGGCGCAGAGGTCGAACTCCGGGAGCGCTTCGATCCGATCCATATGGGCACGGACGCTCCGCCGTACCGCGTCCTCGAGATTCGCCACCGCTCGGGCCGAGAACGATCGGCTAACGAGACCGCGCAGCTGCGTGTGCAACGGCGGGTCGGTGCCGATGACAAACCCCGGGAAATCGCGCTCGCTCTTGAAACCCGGCGTCGTCAACTGGTTCAGCATGATTCCGCTCGCACTCGAGTAGGTGGCGTGATCACGGAGTGCCTCGTGCACGTCGTCGAACCGCGAGAGCGCATAGAAATCGCGGCGTTCGTTGCGGTACACCGGTGCCTCGTCGCGGAGGCGCCTAAAGGTGTCATAGGCGCCGTTCCAGAAGTCCTCCGAGTACGGGTCGAACACGACCGCCGTACCCGCAGCTTGTGATGACATGATTCCTCCTGCGATCGATCCGATGTGATTCAGCGCCAGTGAGGGGGGCTACGGCAGGCTCACCGTCTGGTATTCGAGGAACGCCGAGAGTCCCTCGGGTCCCATCTCACGACCGAGCCCGAGGACTTCATTTCGCCCGATGCGCAGTTTGAACTCGAAGGTAAACCGTTGGCCGTCAGAGTCCCGTGCGGGCCTGCCGAGCAGTTCGGAGCGCTACGTCCTCGTCGGGTGTCCACACCGTGCCGGAGAGGCCGAACTCCGATGTAGAGCTTGTCGTGGACAATGATCTCCGCGGCTCTCACAGCGGCTCAGAAGACGATCACGGACCGGGCCAGTTGGCCCGCGCGCATGGTCTCGAATGCGGCGTCGATGTCGTCGAGGGTGACGCGCTCGCTCACGAGCTCGTTGAGGAGGAGGTCACCGCTGGCGTGCTGGGCCAACAGCTTCGGGACGTCCCGACGAACGTCGGACGACCCGTAGTTGCTGCCGAAGATCCTCTTCTCGTGGATAAGCAGGTCGATCGTCGTCGCCACCGGCAGGACCGTCTCCACCGAGCTCATGCCAATGAGGCACACCTGGCCGCCTCGGCGCACGGCTTGGAGGGCAAGCTGACCAGACGGTACGGCTCCGACGACATCGAACGCGACGTCGACGCCGAGCCCTCCAGTCATCTCGATGATTTGCTCGAAGGCCCCGTCCCCGGCCAGAAGCTGATCCGTTGCTCCGAAGCGGCTGGCGAGGTCGAGCTTCGCCTGCGCGAGGTCGACGGCGATGATCCTCGCTGCCTCCGCGAGACGTGCTCCTTGGACGACGTTGAGCCCGACGCCGCCGCAGCCGATGACGAGCACGGTGTCACCCGGCGCTATGTCCGCCGTGTTCCGCGCTGCGCCGACGCCGGTCATCACTGCGCAACCCAGCAGCGCCGCCACTTCGAACGGCGTGTCGCCGGTGAAGGGTACGACGGCGTCCTCGCAGATCACAACAGCCTCCGCGAACGTGCCGAGGCCTGAGAACTGGAACACCGTCTCGCCGCCGCGCGAGAACCGCGGGGTGCCGTCAGCGAGCACGGCGCCCATGGATGACTGCGCCCCGGGGGCACACAGCTCGGGCTGCCCTTTGCCACACCAGAAGCAGGCGCCGCACTGCGGGATCAGCGAGAGGACGACCCGATCGCCGACGACGCAGCGGGTCACCTCCCGCCCGATGGCCTCCACCGTCCCGGCACCTTCATGGCCGAGGACGATTGGCGACGGGACCGGGAATTTTCCCTCGATGATGGAGAGATCCGTGTGACACACGCCGCTGGCGCCGAGCCGAACGAGGACTTCCTTCGGCCCAGGAGCAGCGAGCGTGAGATCGGTCGTCTGCATGGGCTTTCCCACGCCTTCCCAGACCACAGCACGAACGTCCATCGGTCCTCCTGTTGAACTCTTTGCGCCAGAATCGAGACGCCGGCGGTTGACGAGGAGTAGGGCGTAAGGCTCCTCGCACATCCGGCGGCGACCGCATCGTGAGCGGTCGAATCCTTCCGCTCCTGAGTAAGCGGTACTCATTCTTCAAAAAGCTTGCGACCCGTCTGTGACACTCTGACTCTCACGGACATGAGGCAAACTGCGGCTGTGAGGGAAATGTGGCCGCTCGTCGGCCGGACAGTGGAGCTCGAGCGGATCGCGACACTTATCCGCCGTGGCACCGGGGGGCTCGTCATCGCCGGTCCGTCCGGTGTGGGACGATCCCGCCTCGGCGGGGCGGTACTAGCACTCGCCGAGGAGAAGGGCGCCGCGGTCGCGCAAGTCGGAGGGACGCACGCTCTGTCGTCGATCCCCCTCGGGGTCTTCGCTCCGCTGCTCTCCAGAACCGACCAGGGCAGACAGCGGCGCGTCGACAGCCGTCCAGAGCTTTTCCATCGGTGTCGACAAGCCCTCGCCGACATGGCCGGCAATCGGCGCCTCGTGCTGCTGGTAGACGACGCCCACTTCATCGACGAGGTGTCGGCGAGCCTGCTCCACCAACTTGTCTCCGAGCCGTGGATCTACGTGATCGCCACCGTCGACACCGATTGCGATCCCGCCGACGCCACGATCCTGCTCTGGAAGAACGACGAGGTCGAACGGATCGACCTCGAGGGTCTGGACGTCCCGGCGATCGACGCGCTGCTCGTGTCCGTCCTGGGGGGTCCTGTCGATCCGGCGGCGACAAAAGCCTTAACCGCCGGCGCGCAGGGCAGCCTCGTCTACCTGCGTGAGTTCGTTCGATCGGCCGTCGAAGGGGGCACCTTCCGAGACGAGGCTGGCGTGTGGCGCCTCGTGGGTCCGTTGCCGTCGTCGAAGCGGCTGGGGGAGCTCGTCCAGGTCCGGCTCGAGGGCCTGTCGGAGCCGCAACGGCAGCTCCTCGAGCTGGTCGCATTCGGCGAGCCGCTCACCGTAGGAGAGATCCGGGACCTCGATCTCGTGGCCCTCGAGGAACTCGAACGACGGGCGCTCGTGCGCGTCCGCGTCGGTGGCCGACGCACGGAGATCCGGCTCGCCCAGGCCATCGTCGGCCAGGTCGTGCGCGCTCGGATGCCGCTGCTGCGGGCCCGGGCGATTGCACATCAGCTCGGCGACGCGATCGAGGCCACGGAGATGCGGCGTCGAGACGACCTGCTCCGCGTCGCGAGCTGGCGACTGGACGGCGGCGGATCCCAGCCCGCGATGATGATGCTCGCGGCGGCCAACGTCGCTCGCGGCCGTTTCGCCCTCGACCTTGCCGAACGTCTGGCTCGTCGGGCCGTCGACATCGGCGGCGGGTTTGACGCCCAACTTGTCGCCGCAAAACTCACCGGCGACCAAGGGCGGCGGGAGGAGGCCGAGGCGGAGCTGCTAGCCCTCAGCCAGTCGACCACCTCCGATCGCGAACGTGCGCTCGTCGCCGCCGCTCGCCTCGACAACCTCGTCTTCACGATGGGCCACGTCGAGTGCGGCCTTGCCATGGCGATGGAGGCGGAGGCGACGATTCGGGATCCGACGTGGCGCATGGAGATCACGGCGAAGCGATCGAGTGTCCTCGGCGGGGTCGAAGGACCCCGCGCTGCCCTCGATCTTGCCTTGCCCGTCGTCGAGCGGGCGGACGGCGGCGCGTTCGTGTGGGCGTCAATCATCGCCTCGTGGGCACTCGGTCGGCTCGGACGCCCGGAACGGGCACGGACGGTTGCCCTCGGGGGCCATGCGGCCTACCTCGCACTGGAACAGCCGCTGGACTGGTCCGCCGGTCGGCTCGTCTTTTTTGAGGCGGAGGCGCTCGTGCAGCTCGGCCGCATCGACGAGGCGGTCCAGCTCAGCCGGAAGATGTACGAGGTGGCCGTCGAAGACGGCGCCCTCGAGGACCAGGCGTGGTTCTCGTGGCAGCTGTCTCGATTCGCCGTCGATCGGGGCTGCGCCGGGACATCCGTCACGTACGGCCGCCTCGCAGTCGCGCTCTTCCGTCAACTTGGGGCAGCACAGTACGAGCACTTCGCGCTTGCTGATCTCGCCGCCGCCCTAGCGATCGACGGTCGCCGAAATGAATCGCTGGAGACGCTGGCACTCATGGACGCTCTCGAGCTGTGCGAGAGCAGTTACTTCAGCCTGAACATCGTCCAAGCCCGAGCGTGGAGCGCCGGCGCTAACGGTG
>Ga0068860_100006959_pt1 | contig 11336 bp, 9 predicted proteins | sample KBSSwiS32_FD_66597 | JGI IMG/M metagenome (GOLD analysis project Ga0068860, IMG submission 66597) | Switchgrass rhizosphere microbial communities from Kellogg Biological Station, Michigan, USA - KBS Switchgrass S3-2 | ecosystem: Host-associated > Plants > Roots > Rhizosphere > Soil ... | reverse complement strand
CATTGGCACCGTGCTTGCGAAGCGCGCGAGAGACACGCTGTTTTGGCGTGGGAGGCGATCGACTGCGTGCCGCACGCCGTTAGTGCGTGGGTGCCGACACGTCGTGGTATGAGCCCGGTACAACTCGAGCAGCCCATGAAGGGCAGCCATCCTGAAGGTGCCGATGTTTCTGCCCTTGATCACATGCTGGCGGGTCATGCGACCATTGGCCCGGATCAGGGCCTGTTTCTTGAGGAGACGTGGCGACTACATCCGCAGATCTGTCACTTCACGTCGGAACTCTTTTACGAAGGCCGACTCCGATCGAGAGCGGGGCTCGAGATCCAGGTCGTCAGGTCAACGAGCCGCGTCAACGGTGCCGGCCTTCGATATCTCCCGGTCCAACACGTTGGAAACCAGAGCTCCTCGCCAGAAGAGGCCGCTCAGGTGCAGCTGCTCGTGAATGAGATCACGCGAGCAGGTAGTTCGTGGGATTGATCGCGAGGGACGTGAGAAGCCCATCACTTGGGATGACCTCTTGATCATCGCACCCTACAACGCTCAGGTGTTTGAACTCCAGCAACGGCTGCCCGGCGCGCGGATTGGCACTGTAGACAAATTCCAGGGCCAGGAAGGAGCCATCGTAATCTATTCCATGACAACATCCGCGCACGCTGATGCCCCGCGCGGCATGGAGTTTCTGTATAGCCTCAATCGACTGAACGTCGCGACATCGCGTGCAATGTGCCTTTGCGTCGTTGTCGGGTCGCCCACACTGTTCGAGCCGGAATGTCGAACTCCGCGCCAGATGCAGATGGCCAATGCCTTCTGTCGTTACTTGGAAATGGCCGAAACAATCTAACAAGCCGCGGCGGCAGCTCTATTGGGGGCGATGGCCTTGGGCGCGCTCGCGTCCAGAACGGCCACGGAAAAACAAAGGTTTGCTGACTCGCCGCAGTGCCCGGACAATGTGTCGCTCCTATGGTTGACTTGACCGATAGTTTTGGAAAACTCCTTGAGAATTAAGGACTTAGAGCGCCGCATCGCCGTCGCCCCCATGATGGACTGGACCGACCGCCACTGCCGTTACTTCCTACGCGGCTTTTCCCCCCACGCGCTCCTCTATACAGAGATGATCACCGCCGCCGCCATACTGCGCGGCGACCGCGCGAGGCTGCTCGAATTCGACCCCGAGGAACATCCTGTTGCACTGCAACTAGGCGGCAGCGACCCGAGGGAATTGGCCGTGGCGGCCCGTGCCGGGGAGGACGCGGGCTATGACGAGATCAACCTCAACTGCGGCTGCCCCAGCGACCGGGTGGCGAGTGGGTCGTTCGGCGCGTGTCTCATGCTGGAGCCGAACCGCGTCGCGGAATGCGTGGCGGCGATGTGTGCCGGTGTCAGCGTGCCGGTGACCGTCAAAATGCGAGTCGGCGTGGTCAACTCTCACGCGCGCGAGCCTCGGGTGTCCATCAGGGAAGCGGTGAGCAGGTTCGATGAAGCGGACTACGAGTCGCTGCACGAGTTCGTGCGGGCGGTCCGCGCTGCGGGATGTCAGGTGGCCATCATTCACGCCCGGAAGGCGGTACTCGGTGGACTTTCGCCAAAGGACAACCGGGAAATCCCACCCCTGCGGTTCGACGTGGTCGAGCGGATAAAACAGGCATTCCCGCAGCTGCCCGTGATCGTGAATGGCGGCATCCGCACATCCGCGGAGGCGCTCGATGCGCTCGCCTGGTGTGAAGGAGTGATGTTAGGCCGCGAGGCCTATCACCGGCCGTTTGTTCTCAAGGAGCTGCATGACGCGCTGTACCCAGGCGAGCCCCAGCTGCAAACTTCGCGCGAGGAGATGCTTGAGCGGATGGCGCGCTATACCCACGGCGAGCTCGCGCGGGGTGGGCGGCTTTCCTCCATAACGCGGCACATGCTGGGACTCTATGGCGGCCAACCGGGCGCGCGCGAATATCGGCGGTTCCTGAGTGAAGGCGCGCGCGAACCCGATGCCGGGCCTGACTTGCTCAGGAACGCCGCTCGGCTCGCCGGCGCTTACCGCGTTTCAACGTGAAACTGGCGTTCCGACTCTGTGTCTCACGATGGCGACGCCTCGGCAGGGCGGGGCCAAGGGTGTCAGCTTGCTAGCGGCTCGAGGGCGGTCGCGTATAATCCCTCTAATTGCTTGAGTATTCGAGGAGTTTGCACCTGACCCACCCGCGGTCTGCCTGCATTGCATGGGCAAGGATATTGAACTAGCCATTTTGTTCGCCGATGTCGTGGGCTCCACGCGGCTCTATGAGCAGATGGGGGACCTGCGGGCCCGCGACATGGTCGCCATCTGCATCGACGTGATGCGCAGCGCAACGGAACAGCGCCAGGGCACCGTCATCAAGACGATGGGCGACGAGGTGATGTCTACCTTCCCGAGCGCCGACGAAGCCTTGAACGCAGCTGCTCAGATGCAGCAACAGATCTCCACGCACGCGCAGCTCAAGGTGGATCACCAGGCGGTGGCCATCCGTATCGGCTGTCATTTCGGGCCCGTGATGCTCGAGGCGCGTGATGTCTTCGGCGCCACTGTGCACACGGCCAACAGAATGACCAGCCAGGCGAAAGCCGGCCAGATTATTACCACTGCGGCAACGGTGGAGCGGCTGTCGCCCGAGTGGCGGGCCTCGTGCCGCCAGATCGACGTTGCGACTCTCAAGGGTCAGGGCAGCGAAGTCACACTCTACGAAGTGCTGTGGCAGTCAGAGGACGTGACCAGCATGGTCCCGGCGATTGCAATGAACGCGCGGCCGGTGCGGCTCATGCGCCTGAAGTTGCGATGCCAGGACAAGGAGCTGATGCTGGATGAGACGCACTCGAGCATCACGATAGGGCGCGCCGAAGACAACGACATTGTCATCAAGGGCAACCTGATCTCACGTTTGCACGCGCGAATCGAGATCAACCGCAGCAAATTCGTGCTGATCGATCAGAGCACCAATGGCACATTCGTGCAGACCGACGATGGGGAAGAGTCGTTTGTGAGGCGTGACAGCCTGCAGATCAAAGGCGAGGGGATGATCGGTCTGGGGCGGCTCCCGGAAGCCGATTCCCCCCAGACCATTCGTTTCGAGTGCGAGGACAGCTGAGGCGGCAGGGCCTCAGCCGGCCAGCCTCGACTGCGTGCCGTTGAGCTCCTGAAGCATTTCGGCAGGCAGCCGGCTTCCGTACTGCTCGAGGTACGTGCGGATCTCGGATACCTCTTTCTTCCACAAGGCCGGATCCACCGAAAGCAACGCCTTCATCGCGTCCGGGCTCACATTGAGGCCCTGAGTGTTCAGGTCTTCAGGGCGAGGCAGCCTGCCGATAGGCGTCTCAGTGGCTCCGACACGGCCGGCGCACCGGTTCAATACCCACTCCAGGACTCGCAGGTTCTCGCCGTATCCGGGCCAGAGGAATTTCCCGTCGGCATCCCGTCTGAACCAGTTCACGTGATAGATCCCGGGTGGCCGGGTCAGCTTCGCACCGACATCGAGCCAGTGCTGCCAGTAGTCACCGAAGTTATAGCCACAGAAGGGCTGCATGGCCATCGGGTCGCGGCGCACCACACCCACCTGGCCAACATTGGCAGCAGTGGTCTCAGAGGCGACCGAAGCGCCCACGAGGACGCCATGCTTCCAGTCGCGAGCCTCATATACCAGAGGGGCGACTTCACGGCGGCGGCCGCCGAACACCAGCGCCGTGATCGGCACACCCTGCGGGTCCTCCGACCGATGCGAGTAGCTGGGATTTTGCCGGGCCGCGACAGTGAAACGAGAGTTCGGGTGGGCAGCGGGTCCGCGTGCCGGATCGTACGGCCGGCCTTGCCAGTCGATGGCGGGCTTGCCGGTGCTCAGGCCCTCCCACCACGCCTCGTTATTGGCGGTGAGGGCAACGTTGGTGAACAGCGTATCGCGGCGGATCATGTTGTAGGCGTTGCGGTTGGTCTCCGGATTCGTTCCGGGCACCACGCCGAAATAGCCGGACTCGGGATTGATCGCCCACAATCGGCCGTCCGCGCCCGGATGCAACCAGGCGATGTCATCCCCCACGGTGAAGACTTTCCACCCCGGCAGCGAGCCCGGTGGAATCAGCATGGCGAGGTTGGTCTTGCCGCACGCCGACGGGAAGGCGCAGGCGAGATAGTGGGTCTCGCCTTGCGGATTCTGCAAACCAACAATGAGCATGTGCTCGGCGAGCCAGCCTTCGGTGCGGGCCTGCCAGCTCGCGATGCGCAGGGCATGGCATTTCTTGCCGAGCAGGGCGTTGCCGCCGTAGCCGGAGCCGAAACTCTCGATGCCGAGCTCATGCGGGAAATGCATGATGAAGCGCCGATTGGGATCGAGCTCGCCGATCGAATGCAACCCGCGGACGAAGGTGCCCTCGCGCGCGATGCGTTCCAGCGCCGGGCGGCCCATGCGGGTCATGATCGCCATGTTCAGCACCACGTAGGGACTGTCAGTGATCTCGACGCCGCAGCGGGACAGGGGAGAGTTGATCGGCCCCATGCAATACGGCACCACGTAGAGCGTGCGATTCTTCATGCAGCCGCGGAACAGATCACGCATCTTCGCGTGCGCCTGCGCGGGGTCCATCCAGTTGTTGTTCGGCCCTGCGTCTTCTTTATTGGGCGTGCATATATAGGTGAGGTGCTCGACGCGCGCCACGTCACTGGGATCAGAACGGGAGAGGTGACATCCGGGAAATACATCCGGATTCAGGATCTGCAGCTCGCCATCGCGCACGAGCTTCGAGGTCAACTCGCGGACTTCGGCAGCGGATCCGTCGCACCAGTGGATGGCTCGTGGCTGCGTCAGCTCACGTACCGAGTTCACCCAGGCCGCCACGTCGGGGCTGATCTGGGGGAGCGAAGTAATCAGGTGTGCTGCAGTGGCCATCCAAGGTTCCTCATAATTATTCAGATGTACACGGCCCTTCATTCGAGGCCGTTTACCGCACTGGGCAGCCAGTTTGGGCGGCCCATGAGCCGCATGAGAAATTATAGCTGGGCCGGCCAGGATGCCTTCATAAATAGGACAATACCCCTCATTTTGTTCCATTATCGTACGAGCCGGACTTTATCGGCCGTTCTACACCACTAATACGCGGGGGCGCCCAGCCCTCGACACGCTGGCAGGCGCACGGTAGCGTGCGTCGCGAATGCTTGATCTGTCAGACATATTCGGGCACGGGGGTCCGCTGGAACGCGCCTTGCCGGACTTCAAGGTCCGCCGCCAGCAGCTTCGCATGGCCGAACGGGTTGCAGCCGCCGTCCACGGGCGCGAGACCCTCGCGGTCGAGGCCGGTACTGGAACCGGCAAGACATTCGCATATCTCGTACCCGCGCTGCTTTCGGGGGCGCGGGTATTGATTTCAACCGGAACGCGTACGCTGCAGGACCAACTTTTCTCCAAGGACCTGCCGCTGGTGGCGGCGGCGCTGGGCCGTCCCGCGAAAGTGGCGCTCCTGAAGGGCCGCTCAAACTATCTGTGCCGGTATCGGCTGGCGCAGGCAGACGCGCAGAGCGAGCAGCTCGAGCTGGATTCCTCATTCGGGAGCCGAGGAGCAACGCCTGAGAAAATGCTGGCGCGCATTCGAAGTTGGGCGCGTACCACCCGCATGGGCGACCTGTCTGAAGTTCGTGGCCTGTCGGACTCGCACGCGGTGTGGCCGCAGGTCACATCCACCCGCGAAAACTGTCTCGGTAACCGCTGTCCCGAAGTATCCCGCTGTCATGTAGCAGTGGCGCGCCGGCAGGCGCTCGACTCAGACATCGTGATCGTCAATCACCACCTGCTGCTCGCCGATCTGGCCCTCAAGGAGGACGGCTTCGGCGACATCCTCGGGGCCTCGGATGCCGTCATACTCGACGAGGCTCACCAGATCCCGGATCTTGCAACCCAGTTCTTCGGTGCGAATGTCAGCAGCCGCCGCATCGAAGGTGTGTTGAAGGACCTGCAGGCTGAAATGGGTCATGCGCCGGAGCCCTTTGATCTGACCGGTGCGCTGCAGGCGGTCGAAGAGTGCCTCCGGCACGTGTCCGCATGTCTGCCGTCCAGCGCAACCAGGGTATCCTGGACAGAGCGGCATTCGCCGCTCAACAGCGCAGTGGAGGAGCTCTTTGATTCGTTGCAGGGATTGCACTCGCGGCTGACCACGCTCGATGAGGAAAATCCCCTGGCCCAGATTGGCCAGAGAGTCGCCGATTTGGCGGCCAGTCTCGAGCGGATCTGTGCGGTCGATGATCTGGAAGGCGCGCGGGCGGTCGAGACCAGCCAGCGCGGCTTCGCGTTGAGTCTCATGCCGTTCGACATTTCCGCCCGCTTCCAGGCGATGTTGCAGGCGCGGCGGTGCGCCTGGGTGTTCACGTCGGCGACACTGTCCCTCGGCGAGGACTTCAGTCACTTCACCGGGCGCCTCGGGCTCGCTGACATCCCCACTCTGAAGATCGACAGCCCGTTCAACTACGAGCGTCAGAGCTTGTTGTATCTGCCTGTTGGAATGCCTGAACCGGCCGCCCCCGGTTACGTGGCTGCGGTGATCGACCAGGCCGTTGGTCTGATTGATGCGTCGCGGGGAGGTGCCTTCGTACTCTTTACCAGTCATCGTGCGCTGAAACAGGGCGCGGCGCTGTTACGCGAGCGCTGGGCACAACTGCCACCTCATCGGCTGTATGTTCAGGGGGAGGCGCCGCGCGAGCGGCTGTTGCAGGAATTTCGCGAGGACGGCAACGCGGTTCTACTGGGCACCACGAGTTTCTGGGAGGGCGTTGATGTCAAGGGCGAGGCATTGCGCCTGGTCATCATCGAGAAGCTGCCATTCGCTTCGCCCGACGATCCTCTGGTCCGCGCGCGCATCGAACACCTGCAGGCCACTGGCGGCAATCCGTTTCGCGACTATCAACTCCCCGAGGCCGCACTCGCGCTCAAGCAGGGTGTTGGCCGCCTCATCCGCAGCGAAGACGATTACGGTGCCATCGTCATCTGCGATCCGCGAATGGTGGGGAAGGGTTATGGAAAAGTGTTTGTCGCCGCCTTGCCGGCAATGAATGTCACCCGCGAGCACGATGAGGTCGTGCGTTTTCTTCGCGGGCACGCTCCGCAGATTCCCGCTGCCCGGGTCGTCGGTTGAAAATCCTCGCGCTCGATACGGCAACCGAGAACTGCTCGGCTGCGCTTTGGGTCGATGGGAGCCTCCTGCAGCAGGAAGTCGAGGCGCCGCGCGGGCATGCCGATCTGATTCTGACAATGATCGACGAGCTGCTGGCGCAATCGGCCACAACGCTAGCGGGCTTGGACGCCATCGCATTCGGCCGCGGCCCAGGCTCCTTCACGGGAGTGCGATTGGCTGCAAGCGTTACGCAGGGCTTGGCGTTTGGGGCGGACCTCCCCGTCGTACCCATTTCTGACCTGAGAGCCGTTGCTCAGCGCGCAGCCAGCCGGCCTGGCGGTATCGCAGCGCAGCATATGCTCGTGTGCAATGACGCTCGTATGCATGAGGTCTACTGGGCCTGTTTCGAACGCGACATCAACGGTCTCATGACGCCCGTAGGAGTAGAGCGTGTGAGCAAACCCTCGGACGTGTGCCTCCCGGCGGAGTGGGCCGGAACGTTGGTCAACGCGGCTGGGCGCGGATTCGCCGCGTACGGAGAGCTTGGAACGAATTTGGCACCGGTCCTTGTCACCGTCGACAGCAGCCTATTGCCCGGAGCTGGCGAGATCGCCGCGTTGGCCGTGCCGGAAGTTCGGGCCGCTCGGGTTCTGCCTCCGGAGCAGGCGATTCCGGTGTATCTGCGAGACGACGTCGCTCGGCCGAAGGGCGGCTGAGCGCCGCCGGACGGTTAAATTGCCATGACAGATCAACGACTAGCGTTCTTGTCATGAATCTGCAACATGCTGCATCTGTAATACCCGCGCCCCACAATCTGTATCACATGCCCGCAAAACAGGTTCTGATCGTCGAGGATGAGCGCCCGATTCGCGAGATGATCGCCTTCGGGTTAAAGCGCGCCGGCTTTGAAGTCCGGGAGGCTGAGGATTGCCGTGCTGCGAGAGCCGCGTTGGCGGATCAGCGCCCGGACCTCGTGCTCATTGATTGGATGCTGCCCGACATGAGCGGGCTCGAGCTTACGCGTGCGCTCAAGCGTGACCGTGAGACCCGCGAGCTGCCCATCATCATGTTGACCGCACGGGCCGAGGAGGGTGACAAAGTCGCTGGCCTCGAGGGCGGGGCGGACGACTACGTTACGAAGCCCTTCTCGCCGCGTGAGCTGCTGGCCCGGATCAATGCCGTGCTGCGCCGCGCGACCGGCAACGGCGCTGACGAGTTGATCGAATTCGAAGGGCTCGCGCTCGACCAGGCCAGTCACCGTGTCATGGTGTCCGACCGGACCGTGCCGCTGGGCCCCACTGAATACCGCATGCTCGAGTTCTTCATGACACACCCCGAGCGTGTCTACACTCGAGATCAGCTTCTTGATCGGATCTGGGGCGGCAACGTGTATGTCGAGGAGCGCACTATCGATGTGCACATTCGACGTTTACGCAAGGCGCTCGAAGAATTCGGGTACGATCGCTTCGTACAGACGGTTAGAGGCTCCGGGTATCGATTCTCGGCGAGAACCGTCTAAAGACACGCTCCAAGGGACTGTCTAGTCTTTCACATGCAGCCAGCGACACAGGCGTGGTGGTTCGCAGCGGGCCGAATGCTCGCGACGGTGGTGAGCGGCCTGATGGTCGGCTGGCTGTTCGGCAACGTATGGGTCGGACTTGGCGTGGCGCTCGCTCTGCATCTGGGCTGGCAGCTGTCCAATCTCTTTCGCCTCGAGTGGTGGCTGCGTCATCGCAGCTTCGCTGATCCTCCCGATGTGGGCGGTGTCTTTGGCGAGATCATCGCGCAGATCGTCCGGCTGCACCGCCGCAAGCGATTCCACAAACAGCGTTTCGTACAACTCATGCGGCAACTGCAGCGCTCGACCGCGGCACTGCCGAACGGAGTTGTTATTCTCAACGCGCAGCGCGAAATCATCTGGTTCAACCGGATGGCCGCGCGATTGCTCGATCTGCGCCGCACGGCCGATCTCGGCCTGCGCATCGAGAACCTGCTGCGCTCGCCGCAATTTGCGCGGTACCTGGAGATTGGCGATTTCGCGAGTCCCATCGTGATCAGGACCACGACGGGAGAGGACTGCTACCTGTCCTTGCAGATGGTTCCTTATGGCGAGGGTCAGCAGTTGCTGCTCGTCAGCGATGTATCGCGCCAGATGAGGCTCGAGGCCATGAGAAAGGACTTCGTGGCCAATGCTTCGCACGAGCTGCGCTCACCGCTCACCGTGATCTCCGGCTACCTGGAAACGTTGAGTCAGGATCCGGCTCTCGATCGTGACTTGCAGGGGCCCGTGACGGAAATGCGCCGCCAGGCCGAGCGGATGACCGCGATCATCCGCGATCTCTTGGAACTGTCGCGCCTCGAAGAGACGGACGAAATGCTTGGCGGCGAGCCGATTGACATCCCGGCGCTGCTCTCGATGCTGCGCAAAGACGTCGTCGCGCGTCCTGTGCATCCCCGCGATATCCGCATCCGGATCGACAGTGACGCGCAACTGCTGGGCGATGAGCCGGAGATACATTCCGCATTCTCAAACCTTGTGGAGAACGCTGCGAAGTACACGCCCGCCGAGGGTTCGATTGAGATGCGATGGTGGGTGGACGACGAGGGCGGTCACCTTTCCGTGACGGACACCGGTATGGGCGTTCCCCCGGAGCACATTCCTCGACTGACGGAGCGCTTCTATCGCGTCGATGCTGGACGCTCACGCTCGACGGGTGGCTCCGGTCTGGGCCTCGCTATCGTCAAACATGTGTTGCAACGCCACGGGGCGGAGCTCGAGATTGAAAGCACGCTCGGCAGCGGCAGCAAGTTTATTTGTCATTTTCCGTTGAGCCGCGTGGAGCTGGCGCGGGTGCCGCAGACAGCAGAAGTTTAAGAGTCGCACGCAACCCTCTGTTACGGCTGGGGCCGCCGTAAGAAATACTTCGTAGGGCTGTCATCTTGCCGACACACCGTTTTACGACCCTTGACAGATGACGACCGGCCATTTACGACGACCTGTCAAAGTACGCACGCTGTTTCTGTCGGATATCCATCTCGGCTACAAGCGGGCGCGGGTACGCGAACTGTCCGAATTCCTCCAGGGGATCGACGCCGAACGCATAGTGCTGGTCGGCGACATCATCGATGCCCTGAGCCTCGGCCAACGCTTGTTCTGGACCGCCGAGCACACCAACGTTGTGCGGGCATTGCTCGCCAAGCGCCGCTCCGGCGCCCGGCTCATCTACATTCCTGGCAACCACGATGCCAGCCTCGCGATGTTTGCCGAAGTGCTCAACGGCCAACTCGAAGTACACCGCGAATGGGTGCACAGGACGTCCCAGGGTAAGCGGCTGCTGGTCTGCCACGGCGATCGGTTCGACGGGATCGTTACTTGCGCCCCCTGGCTCACCCGGTTGGGCGACGCTCTGTACTACGTGGTCGTAGCTTTGAACCACGGCGTAAACAACCTGCGAAGCCGGATGGGCAAGCCGTACTGGCCATTCGTCGAGCGGATCAAGCTCGGCATCGGCGCCAGCCTTCGGTACATTGAGCGTTTCGAGGAAGTGGCTTCGAGCCATGCACGGGCGGAGGGCTACGACGGAATTGTCTGCGGCCACATACACCGCGCCAACTTGCGCCAGATCGATGGTACTGTGTACTGCAACACTGGGGACTGGGTGGAATCCTGTTCAGCACTGATCGAAACTCTGGACGGCGAGCTGCAGCTGCTGCGGTGGCCAAATGGTCGGTATCCGGCGCGCCGCACGACGACGCAGCTGGTCGCGGATGCCGCTTGAAAATCACTATTGCGACCGATGCCTGGGACCCTCAGACCAACGGCGTCGTGACGACTTTAAAGGCGACGATCGAGACTCTCGGCCAACTGGGCCATGAAGTCCGCGTCATCTCCCCGCAAGGTCTGGCCAGCATTCCTGCGCCCAGCTACCCCGAAATCCGCCTGGCCATAGCGCCGGGATTTCATATCGCGCGCGAGATCAAAGCATTCCGCCCCCACGCAATTCATGTTGCAACCGAGGGGCCGATCGGCGTGTCGATGCGCCGGTATTGCCGCCGGCATGGCTTGCCCTTCACGACCTCCTATCACACTCGCTACCCGGAATACCTGAACGCCCGGTGGCCGATTCCACTCAGCGTCAGCTACGCGTGGCTGCGCCGGTTTCACGGTGCCGCAGCACGGACTTTCGTCAGCAGCAACAGTCTGCGCTCACAGCTGTCATCCAAGG
>Ga0068860_100006953_pt1 | contig 11340 bp, 8 predicted proteins | sample KBSSwiS32_FD_66597 | JGI IMG/M metagenome (GOLD analysis project Ga0068860, IMG submission 66597) | Switchgrass rhizosphere microbial communities from Kellogg Biological Station, Michigan, USA - KBS Switchgrass S3-2 | ecosystem: Host-associated > Plants > Roots > Rhizosphere > Soil ... | reverse complement strand
ACCATCGTCAAAGTCAACGGCGAGAACACGCGATTCATTCTCGACACCGGGGCCTTTTTCAACAGCATGTCCAAGGCCAATGCCGATGCGCTGCAATTGAGACGCGAAGCGGCCCCGTTTGGTCTGCGCGGGAGGGGGATCGGCGGCGATTTCTCTCTGCAAGTCGCGAGGATAAAAGAATTCGGAATCCTTGGAACCAGCTTGCGCGATATCGAATTTCTCGTTGGAGGATCGGATATCGGGATGCCATTGATCGGCGCGAATCTGCTTGATTTCGCCGATCTCGATATCGACCTGGCACGCGGCAAATTGCGAATGATGAAGGCGCAAGGAAGGGACTGCGACCGAGCTTCGATGGCCTATTGGGCCAAGAACGGTGACTATGAGGTCGTTGAGTTGCGTCGTCTGGACAATCCAAACGACCGTCGCAGTTTCGTCACGGTCTTCATTAACGGCAAGCCTGTAAAAGCGTTGCTGGACACCGGGGCTTACGCGACGTTGCTTACCCGCAAAGCCGCTAATTCAGCGGGCATCGACTTGGACTCGCCAGGCGTCGAGAGCAGCTACATCACGTATGGCCTCGGTACGAAAGGTTACAAAACGTGGACCGCCCCCGTCGACACGTTTACGGTAGGAACCGAAACGATTCAGCACAGCAAAATGCAGGTCTTTGACGGAACCATCTCGGATGACTATACCGAGATGCTACTCGGAGTCGATTTCTTCCTTGCGCATCATTTGTTCATCGCCAACAGCCAGCATAAAGTATACTTTACATACAACGGCGGGCGTGTCTTCACGTTGGCCAAGCCGCCCGGGCAAAACGCCTCGCCGCAGACCTCGCCGGGTGACGATAAGGACACGCCGAAAAACGCTGACGACTTGGCGCGTCTCGGTCAAGCGCACCTGTCGCGGGGCGAGTCAGCAGCGGCTTTGGCCGATCTTGACGAAGCCATCCGTCTTGCGCCAAATGCTGCAAATTATTTGGTGCGCGCCCGCGTGCATCTGATTCTCGATCAACCCGATGCCGCGCTAGCCGATCTCGACAAGTCATTGGAGCTTGATCCCACGAACGTCGAGGCCCTGCTGTTAAGAGCGCAGCAGCGCCTTACCCGTGAGGATCTAACCGGCGCCAAGGGGGACCTCGAAGTCGCGCGGCATCTCGTAACGGCAGCGTCAGAGCAGGCGCGTGCCATCGCCACGCTTTACATTGCAGCCGATCAGCCCGATGAGGCGTTGCCGCTGCTTGATGACTGGATACGCGCGCATGGAAACGACGCATCTCTCGGCTCGGCGCTGAACCAACGCTGTTGGGCACGCGGTCTGGCTAACCAGATGCTCGATCGCGCACGCGACGACTGCAATACGGCGATCAAACGCGATGGCCCGAACGCAGCCTATCTTGACAGCCTGGGCCTGATCGAACTGCGATTGAAGAACTACGCCGCCGCCATTAATGCTTACGAACAGGCGCTGGCGAAAAGCCCCCGTGCGGCTGGGTCGCGTTATGGTCTAGGGCTTGCGAAAATTCGTAGCGGTCGAGTCGATGACGGAAATGCCGATCTCGCTGCTGCCAAAACCTTGGAAACCAAAATCCAAGAGCGCTTCGCGCCATTCAATCTCTGATAACTCACGGGACTTGAACCGCCCAACTGCGGTCGATCCCAGTGGAGTGGTCAGTTACTTCGCCCTTCCCGCAACCAATTACGTTTTACGTTGCCGGTTCAGATTCGCATATCGCTGTCGGCCCGGGTCACAACCTGTGGTTCACGGAACCGAGAGCTGCCGATCACGAATGTCGCCTTAGGGTCGACATGCGACAGTCGTCGTCCGAGCCGCGAACAGGCCAGTTTCGATTACGTCCTGCCGTTGAATGCAGCGCACGTGTCGTCCGCGGGCGCGGCCGCCACCGAGCTACCTGCTCGCGGACCGATCAGGCCGTCGTTGGGCGACGTGCACCGACGAAGCGGCGCGACCAGTAGCTCTCGCCGAGACTGCTGACCTTCACGCGTTCGCCGGTCGTGGGCGCGTGGATGAACCGGTCTTCGCCGAGATAGATGCCGACGTGCGAGATACGCTTGCCGCGCGTGTGGAAAAACACCAGATCGCCGGCCTGCATGTCGGCGCGGGCGATCTTCTCGCCGCTGGCATATTGACTGGCGGAATCGCTCGGCAGATCCAGGCCCAGCACCTTGGCGAAGACGTAATGCACGAAGCCGCTGCAATCAAAGCCGGTGGCCGGCGCGCGGCCGCCACGGCGGTAGCGGATGTCGCGCAACTGCAGCGCGAACTCGACCAGCAAATGCCGCGGGTCTTCGACGCGGTTCGTTGCCGATTGCGGCTCTTCGATCGCCGGCTCGATGCTCGCAGCCAGCTCATCGAGCATCGATGGCGTGAACAACGTATCCAACGCACCGGCGATGCAAGCGGCTTGCGGCGACGGCGCCGCCAGGGCTTGGCCCGAAACGGCGACAAAGAAAATCGTGGCGATAACGGATCGCAGCGCAAGCATCCTTTGTGACTCCCCTGGGGTTTGTCCGCACCAGGGCGGATGGCCGCAGCACGAGAGCGCGACCGTAGCAGAGGATTCGTTGGAATCTCGTTAACCGACCGGCCCGCGGCGTAGAATTCGGAAAAACCTGTCCGGACAGCTTATGCGTATCTGCGTCTATTGTGCCTCCAGCGAGATGTGCGACCGCGCCTATCACGACGCCGCGGTGCGCCTCGGCGAACTGCTCGCCGCGGCCGGCTGCACGATCGTCTACGGCGGCGGCGCGGTCGGGCTGATGGGCTCGTTGGCAAACGGCGCATTGGCCAAGGGCGGCAAGATCATCGGTGTGATTCCACGCTTCATGACCGAGGTGGAATGGCAACACCCCGGTATCGCCGACCTCGAAGTCGTCGAGGACATGCGCGAGCGCAAACACCGGCTGCTCACCAATTCGGATGCCGTCGTCGCGCTGCCCGGCGGCTGCGGTACGCTGGAAGAATTGTTCGAAGCGATCACGCTCAAGCGCCTGGGCCTGTATTTCAACCCGATCGTGCTGCTCAATACGCAGGACTTTTTCTCGCCGCTGCAAACCTTCATGCAGCAGGTGATTCGCGAGCGCTTCATGAATCCCGAGCACGCGGCGATGTGGTCGCTCGTCAATACGCCGGAGGAAGTGCTGCCGAAAATCCAGGCGACACCGAAATGGCGCGAAGATGCGCGTGACTACGCCGTCGTGCGTGGCTGACCAAGTTGTCAGGTACCACGCGCCAGAATCATTTTCAGCAGCGCCTGTACGCCGGGCTCGACCTCCCATTCGGTACGCAAATACAGCCCCGTTTCGATCGGCCGGATCGGATCCGATATCGGCACGGTGACGACATCCAGGCCGCGCAGCGGCGCGGGCGACGATGGCGTGGGAACAATGGCGACCCCGAGCCCCGCGCCGACCATGTTCAGAATCAACGGCGTGGACGTCGCTTCCATGCGAATCGTCGGTTCCAGGCCCAGCGCGAAAAACGTTTCGAGCACATGCAGGCGCCCGGCCGAAGCGCGCTCGAATACGATCAACGGCTCCGTTGCTACGTCCGCCAGCGACACGGCAACCGCATTCGCCCAACGGTGCTTGCTCGGGACTGCCAGACTCCAACCCACCGCGCGCCACGCGTGGTAGTGCAAGCCACGCGGGAAATCGGTTGGCGTGCAGGCGCCGATCGCGCAATGCGGCTCGCTCAGCAGTAGCGGGAACACCTGCGACTCGGCCCGCGTGGAGAGGCGCAACACGTAATCCGGGTACTGCTCGCGAAACTCGCGCACCGCGTCGAGCAGCACATAGGCAAGCAGATAATGGCTGCCGATGAGCTGGATCTCCTTGGCCACCGCGCGCGGCTCGAACAGCGTGGTCAATTCATGCGCCTGGTCGAGAAAACGCACCGCCCTGAGCAGGAATTTCCGCCCGGCCGGCGTCAGTTCGACATTGCCGCGGCGACCGCGCGCTTTCTCGTACAGGCTGATGCCGAGGGCGCTTTCCAGCGTAAGGATGCGGCCGCGCAATCCCTCCGCGGAAACATTCTGGCTGCTGGCAGCCAGCTGCAAACTCCCGAGCCGGGCCAATTCGACAAACGCGGCGATTTGTTCGGTGGACAGCGACGGGAATTTTCGAGTCATACTCAAACCTGCCAAGAGCTCACACACTACCCGGAAATTCCGGTTAGTTGCAAAGCAATATCGGCGTGATCCGGCTCTGTGATGAGCCTAACTTCTGCTTGCTAGGAAATGAGAGGGAGTGCCCATGTCGCCTCATCGGTTTTACCCGTGCTTGCTCGCGTTCGCGCTGCTGCCGGCATTGGCATCGGCGACGGCGCACACCTGGCCCGGTTCGGCGCCCTGTGGCGGCACCTTGCAGGCGTGTATAGACGGTCTGGCCGATGGTGCGCGCATCGAGATCGCCACCGTCACGCCGATTGCCGAAGATATCTCCCTGTACAACCGCAGCCTGACTTTGACCGCGGCAGAGGGCTACGCGCCGGTCTTCGGGATCGGACATTGGCTGAGTATCACCAGCGACAGCATCGGTGCCGGCAACCTGGATGTGACTGTCAGCCATCTGGCCTTTACCGATGGCTATGTGTTCGCCAATTACAACCGCACGGGCACGGCGAGCTACGATTTCGAAGGCCTCACCCTGACCCGTGCCGCCAGCAACGGGGCCAACTACATCGAAGTCGATGCGAACAATGGCACGGTCAACGCGAAACTGTATAACAACCGCCTTACCGGCGAGCCGGGCTTCAACCGTGGCCTGATCCAGCTCGCCAGCAGCAGTGGCGGCGTTCTCAACGCGACCGCGTACTACAACCACGTGACCCGCACCAGCACATCGGTGAGTGGCGTGCTGGTCGCAGGCATTCTTGCCGACGTGCACAACGCCGGCGGCGGCACGTTCAAGCTGCACGGCAATGAGGTGCGCGGTGAATTCAATCGCGGCGGTATCTATATCTCCGAAGGCTTGTTCAGCAGCACGGCGAGCCACTTTGCCGCACGCGTGTACAACAACGTCTCGATCTGCGCCGACGGCAGCAGCGCGGGCGGCGGCACCGGCATCGGCTTTGTCGCCAACAACGGCAGTATCGACGCGCAAGCGATCAACAACACGGTGTCGCGCTGCTACGCCGGCATCGTCGCATCGCAGTGGGCGGGCGGCGTCGGCACGTCGATCAGCGGCACAATCGAGAACAATCTGATTGTCGCCCACAACGGACTCGTATTCCTTCCGGCAGCGACCGCGTCGCTGAGCAATGACTACAACCTGATCAACGCTTCCTCGAATCAAGTCGTCAGCTTGGGGGCGAACACGATCACCGGCCCAGCCAGCTTGGTGCTGGACACCGCGCCGCGTCTGCGCCCGGATTCGCCTGCTATCGATGCGGCCGACAACGCCACGCTCGGATTCGGGCTGTTATTGAACCTGTTGCCGACCGATGATGCCGATGGCCTGCGCCGTTTCAAGGGCGCGTCCGGCAAGGCCGATATCGGCGCCTATGAATCCGGCGACGTGAATTTCACCCACACCGCAAGCGCCAATACCGTCGGCGGCAACGTCAGCCGCATCGACAACCCTGCGCTGAACGCGAACGCCAGCGCCGCCTTGATCGCAACGCCGAACTACAACATCGGTTTGCCCAGCGGCGGCGTCAACTACAACCATCCATTCGGCAGCTACTATCCGACGCCGAACTGGGCGCTGTTCAACCAGGACTATGCCAACCCCATGCCGCTGGGCGCGCATTTCGATGTCCTGGTGCCGGCCGGCGGCGGCGGTTCGTTCGTGCACGTCAGCAGCGCGTCAAGCATCGCCGGTTTCGCCACCACTTTCAGCGACGTCAGCACCAATGGCCTGGCCGACCGCATCGTGCTGGTCACGCAGAACTGGAGCGCCGGCGTCGCGGGGTTGTACAACCCGAGTCCAGTGGGCGTGTACTACGGCGGCGATTCGAAGTGGCATATCGCCAACCTTGATCTTGCAACCATGCAGCAACCGCTGGGGTTCAACGTCTATGCGCAGGAACCCAGCCCGAACGCCTGGCGCGCGACCGCTGGGGCGACCAATGAAATACGCCTCGATCATCCGTTGCTCGACAATACGCCATGCGCGCGCCCGCAAGCGACGCGCTTGCTGGGCGCCGGCGCGATCAGCGGCAACTTCAACCTCAACTACAGTCTCGGCAAGTGGTATATCGAAGGCAACCCCAACATCGGCGTCGGCGAACAGTTCCATGTGCTCGTCGATCCGGCGCAGGTCTTCGACTGTACCGATCGGATCTTTGCCGATGGGTTTGATGGATAGCGGTTTAGACCGCTAGTCCTGACTGTCGCTCGCTGCTCCAGCGCCATCGGGATCGTCGAGGAAACCGCTCTCGGCGGGTTCCGGCTCGTCGCTCGCCGCCGGCTGAGGCTGGCTGCCGCGTTCGCTGCGTTCGACCTGTTTCTGCCAACGCGTCTTGATCGGGTTCGCCGTTTCGTCGGATGCAGCGGCTTGCACGAGCGCGGCCTTGCGCTCGTCCGGCAGGTCGGCCCAATGGCAATTCTCGATTGCGCCGGCCAGCGCATACAGCAGGTTCAGGCTCGGCCGGAATCCCGCGCGCTTGACCTTCATGAACGCCTCGACCGGCCCCAGGCGTTCGAGGTCTTCCTGCGTGCGCACGCCGACTTGGCGCAACCATGCGGCGGATTTGGGTCCGACATTGCGAATCTTGTTGGTGTCGTCTTTGCCGGCCATCGTCATTCCGCTCGCAGGGATTCCACAAATATACTCGCCAGGCGTTCCATGCCGACGCGATCATCCTCGTCGAAGCGCGCAAGCTGCGGGCTGTCCACGTCCCACACGCCGATCAATGTATCGCCATCGTACAGCGGCACAACGATCTCCGCGCGCGAAGCCGCATCGCAGGCGATATGGCCGGGGAACGCGTGCACGTCGCGCACGACCTGCGTTTCGCGCGCAGTTGCAGCCGTGCCGCACACGCCCTTGCCGAGCGCGATGCGCACGCACGCCGGCTTGCCCTGGAACGGTCCGACCACGAGTTCGCGGCCGTCGAAGAAATAGAACCCGGCCCAGTTCAAATCCGGCAACGCTTGATACACGAGCGCAGCAAAATTCGCCGCATTCGCAATACGGTCGTGTTCGCCGTGCAGCAGGCCGCGCGCCTGTTCGGCGAGTTCGGCGTATTGCCCGGACTTATCGGTTGCCTGGATCGAGGCGGCGGCGAACATTGCGGCATTCCACGGACGGGGTTCTATTGTACCCTCTCGCGACGATCCACAGCGGCAGAGCCATCCAATGCACGCGCCCGACCAAATCGACGAGCAAGGATTCCGCATCCGTCGCGACCAGCCGACGCGGGTCGAAGCGTTCGTCGATGCGGCGTTCGCGTTTGCCGTCACCCTGCTCGTGGTGTCGGTCGGCCATGTGCCCGAATCGGTCGCACAGTTGGTCCAGGCCATGCGGGGAATACCCGCTTTTGCTGCCAGCTTTCTGCTGATCGCGCGATTCTGGCAGTCGCACCGGCAGTGGTCGCGACGCTTCGGCATCGAGGACGACTACAGCGTGCGGTTGAGCTTGGCGCTCGTGCTCGTGATCCTGATTTACGTATACCCGCTGCGCATGGTCGCCAGCATGACGTTGGCGAGTTTCAGCGGCGGCCTGCTGGTCGAGCAGGTGCCCACGATCGCCTCGATCATCGAGTTGCGCTTGCTGTATGTCACCTTCGCCGTCGGCTACGGCATAGTGTTGATCATCTTCACGCTGCTCTATCGCCATGCACTGCGTTGTGCCGACGCGCTCGAGTTGTCTTCGCGCGAGCGAGCGGGCGCGCGCCTGGCGGTCGCACGCTATTTGGGGTTTCTTGCCGTCACGGTGACGTCGCTGACTCTGGCACTGGCCTTGCCAATGAACCAGGAGCAGCCGCTGTTGTATGCCCTGCCTGGCATGATCTACATGCTGATCTGGCCGTATTCGTTGTGGCTCCGGCAGCGCTCGAAATTGCCGCGCGCATCCGACGCATGAGCGTGTTCATCACGGGCACCGATACCGGCGTCGGCAAAAGCCTGGTCGCGGCGAGCCTGCTGCGTGCGCTGCAGGCGCGGGGCGTGCGCGCACTCGGCATGAAGCCGATCGCGAGCGGCTGCAAGATGACTGCGCAAGGCATGCGCAACGAAGATGCGGAACTATTGCGCACGCATGGCAGCGGCGCACCGGACTACGATCTGGTCAACCCGTGTGCCTTGCCCGAGCCGATTGCGCCGCACCTGGCGGCGGCGCGTGCGGGCGTGGAAATCCGCATCATGCCGATTACCGCCGCATTTGCGGCATTATCCACAATGTCGCAGCACGTCATCGTCGAGGGTGTCGGCGGCTGGGCCGTGCCGTTGTCGCCGACACTGATGCAGGCCGACCTCGTGCGCGCGCTGAAATTGCCGGTGATCCTCGTCGTCGGGCTGCGTCTGGGTTGCATCAATCACGCACTGCTGACGGCGCGCGCGATCAGGAGCGACGATTGCGATCTGATCGGCTGGATCGCCAATCAGATCGATCCGGCCATGGCTTGCGTCGAGGAAAACCTCGCGACCTTGCGCGAGCGCTTGCCCGTGCCCTGTCTTGGCGTGCTGCCGCATGCGCAGGCGCCCGACCCGCGCGAATTGGCGCCGCTCCTGCGCGGCGCCGTAGACGCGATTATTTAGCCCGCATATCCGCCGGCGCCTTCACCGGATCGGCCTGGCGCGCCGGCAGCATCGGCGGATTCGCCTGAATCTTCTGCATGATCTCGGCAATCGCGCGATCGAGTTGCGGGTCCTTGCCGTGGATCGTCGAGAACACGTCGTTGTCGACTTCGATATCCGGACTCACGCCTTCGCCTTCGACGCGGTAATTGCCCTGCATATCGGCGATCGCATTGAACTCCGGTACTTCGACATTCCCACCGTCGAGCAGCGGGCCGTAATCGTTGATGCCGACCGTGCCGCCCCACGTGCGTTTGCCGATCGTCGGGCCGAGCTTGGCCTGCTTGAACATGTACGAGAAGATGTCGCCGTCGGATGCGCTGGTTTCGTTGATCAGCGCCGCCATCGGACCGTTGAACACCTGTTGCGGATACGTACCCGTGGCGCTCGTGTTGCGATCGTAGTTCACGCCGAGCAGCTTGCGCGAGAGACGCTCGATGATCATCGCCGAGACATTGCCGCCGCCGTTGTCGCGCACGTCGACGACGAGGCCCTGCTTGCGGATCTGCGGGTAGAACCACTTGATGAACTCGCGGATACCGTCGCCGCCCATGTCGGGAATGTAGACGTAGCCGACCTTGCCGGCGGTCTTCTCTTCGACGTAGCGCCGGTTGTGCTCGACCCAGGCGTGGTACTTCAGGCTCGATTCGCTGGAAACCGGCTTGACTAGCACCGTGCGCGCGCCCTGTTCGCCGCCCTTGGCACTGACGCGCAATTCCACCGGCTGCCCCGACGCGACCCGCAGCGCCTCGTACGGATTGTCGGTCGCGCGCAGCTCATGGCCGTTGATCGCGAGGATGTAGTCGCCGGCGTGCACGTCGACGCCGACTTCGGTCAGCGGCGAACGGTAGCGCTCCTCATCGTTTTCGCCCGGCATGACGCTGGCAATGCGATAGCGGCCGGTGGTCTTGTCCAATTCGAATCGCGCGCCGAGCAGGCCGACATTCGGTTTCTTCGGCAATTTGAGATCGCCGCCGCTGACGTACGAATGCGATGTGCTCAATTCGCCGACCATCTGGCCGAGCAGGTAGTTCAGATCGCTGCGATCGCCTACATCGGCCACCTGCGGCTCGTACTTGGCGCGTAGCGCTTTCCAGTCGTAACCGTGCATGTTCGGCACATAATAATAGTCGCGGAAGCGGCGCCAGACCTCACGGAAGATTTCGGCGAACTCCTGACGCGGATCGCGCGTCAGCGACAGACCGGACGTGCTCACCGTCTTCGTGTCCTTGCCGTCGCTGTCGACGTCCAGCACCTTGTAACCTTGCCCTTCCTGCACCATCAGCTTCTCGCCGTCGTCGGACAGTGCGGCAGTTTCCACATTTTCTACGAGCGTCTTGTCTTTGTGCATCTTGAAGCTGAACGTGTGGATCTGCGGCTTGAAGCGGCCATCGCGGCCGTAATAGAAGCCATCCTGCACCGAGTACACGATGAACTTGTCGGTGACCGCGAGCGAGGCGATGTTGTCGGCGTCGATCGGCGCGCGCGTCAGGCGGCTGGCGAGGCCATCGAGGTCGATGCGTTCGATCGCTTCAGTTTTCTCTTCTTTCTTCTTGTCGTCAGCTTTGTCGTCGGACTTGAGCCCCTTCGGCTCGTCGTCCTGCACTGGAAACGGATTCGGACCGTCCTTCTGCAAGGACAACGCGTAGACGCCGACGTTGCGATTCGCGGCATAGTTCCATTCGATGTTGCTGATCTGCGGCGCCCATTCGCGCGCGCCGAGGAAATACAGGAACTTGCCATCCGGCGAAAACGCCGGATTGGATTCGCCGAACAGCGGGTCGGTCACGCGCACGCTCTTGGCCGTGGCAGCGCTCCATACGAACACCGATGGCTGCGCATTGTCTTCGTTCAAGGTGTAAGCCAAATAGCCGCCCTTCGGCGACCACACGTAATCGCGCTGCAGGCCGAACGGGTCCGTGGCGATATCGGTGACTTTGTCGCTCGCCAGATCGATGACGTGAATGCGGTTTGCGCTGTCGCTGAACACCATGCGCTTGCCGTCTGGCGACCAGTGCGGCGCATACAGCCGGCCATACACTTCGTGCGTGAGCTGCCGCGGCGCGTCGCCACCATCAGCATCGCGCGACCAGATCGCTTCGTCGCCACTCGCGTCGGAAACATAGGCGATGCGTCGACCGTTCGGCGACCATGCCGCCTCGCGCTCGTGCGCGCCCGGTGTCTGGCTCAGGTTGCGCGTGATGCCCTTGTCGACCGGCACGCTGAACAGATCGCCGCGTGCGACAAAATACGCGCGCTCGCCGCGCGGACTCAGGCCGAATTGTTCGATCTTGTCGGCGACTGCGATCGTCTCCGGCCGTGTGCGCGCAGCGTCGGTCGGCACGGCGACGCTGACGGCGCGATCCTGATTCGTATTGACGTCGTAGACGTGCAGCTCACCGCCGAGTTCGTAGACGATGTGCCCGGCACGGTCGCCGCTGGCCCAGCGCACGTCGAAGCCGCGGTGTTTGGTCAACTGCGTGGTCGCCCCGCCCGAGATATCGTAGCGATACAGATTCAGCACATCGTCGCGATCCGACACGAAATAGATTGCGTTGCCGATCCAGATCGGG
>Ga0068860_100006952_pt1 | contig 11340 bp, 9 predicted proteins | sample KBSSwiS32_FD_66597 | JGI IMG/M metagenome (GOLD analysis project Ga0068860, IMG submission 66597) | Switchgrass rhizosphere microbial communities from Kellogg Biological Station, Michigan, USA - KBS Switchgrass S3-2 | ecosystem: Host-associated > Plants > Roots > Rhizosphere > Soil ... | reverse complement strand
CACGGCCACCCAGCGCAAGGTGTTGTTCGAGAACGCGGCCAAGCTCTACGGCATCCCCGTGCACTGAAGGCCGCCCCAATATGGAGGGTGCGATGTTCGACCTGTTGATCAAGAACGGTCAGGTGGTGGACGGGACCGGGGCCGCGGCCCGGTCGGCCGACGTCGGCGTCAAGGACGGCCGCATCGGCGAGATCGGCGCTCTCAACGGGCCGGCCAGACAGACCATCGACGCCGCCGGCCAGGTGGTCGCGCCCGGCTTCATCGACGTGCACACCCACTACGACGCCCAGGTGTTCTGGGACCCGACGCTGAGCCCGTCGTCCTATCACGGGGTCACGACCGTTTTCGGCGGCAACTGCGGGTTCTCCATCGCGCCCCTGAGCCCGGAAGCCGCGCCCTACCTGCTGCGCATGCTGGCCCGGGTGGAGGGCATGCCGGAGGTGAGCCTGAGGGAAGGCGTGCCGTGGAACTGGCGCACCTTCGGCGAGTACCTGGGCCAGATCGAGGGCAACGTCGGGCTGAACGTCGGCTTCATGTGCGGACATAGCGCCATCCGTCGCGTGGTGATGGGCGAGCGCGCGGTGGGCGAAAAGGCCACCGCCGAGGAGCTGGCGCGGATGAAGGCGCTGCTGTCGGCCTCGCTCGGCGAAGGCGCCATGGGCTTCTCCACCACGGTGTCGGTGTCGCACAACGACGCCGAGGGCCAGCCGGTGCCGTCGCGCCACGCCGATCGCGAGGAGCTGCTGGAACTCGCCGGGGTCTGCCGCGACTTCCCGGGCACCTCGCTGGAGATCATTCCGGCCGTCGGCGAGTTCGGCGAGCGCGAATGGAGCCTAATGACCGACATGTCGCTGGCGGCCGACCGCACGATCAACTGGAACGCCCTGTCGGTCGCGCCCGGCAACCAGGCCCAGCTCGAGAGCCAGATCGCTGCGTCGGACTACGCCCGCCAGCGCGGCGCGCGCGTGGTGGGGCTGGCGTCGGTCTATCCGGCCTCCATGCGCCTCAACTTCTACTCGGGCTTCGTGTTCGACATGCTGGACGGCTGGGCCGAGGTGTTCCGCCTCCCGCTCGCCGAGCGGATCGCCCATCTGCAGGACCCGGCGAACCGTCGCGAACTCGACCGGCGCGGCCGGTCGAGGCAGTCGGGCGCCATGCGCCGCGCGGCGATGTGGGAGAACTTCATCGTCGGCGAAAGCCGAGACAAGGCCGCTGCGGGCCGCAGGATCGGCGAGGTCGCCGCGGAGCGGGGCGTCGAGCCCATCGACGCGATCCTGGACGTCGCCATCGCCGACGAGCTGCGCACGATCTTCACCCTGCCCTCGACGGCGCAGGACGCGGAGTCCTGGGCCCGGCGGGGCGCGCTCTGGCAGGACCAGCGCACGGTGGTAGGCGCCTCCGACGCCGGCGCGCACCTCGACATGCTCGACGCCTTCGCCTTCTCTACGCACCTGCTGGCCGCCGCGCGCGAGCACCAACTGATGAGCGTCGAGGCCGCCGTCCACCTGTTGACCCAGTCGCCCGCGCGCTTCCTGGGCCTGAAGGAGCGGGGCGAGCTGAAGGCCGGCTGGCACGCCGACATCGTCGTGTTCGACCCCGCAAGCGTGGGCGCAGGCGACGCCTATGTCCGCAACGACCTGCCGGGCGGCGAGATGCGGCTCTACGCCGAGGCCAGCGGCGTCAGCCATGTGATCGTCAACGGCGTGCCCATCGTGGCGGGCGGCGTGCACACCGGCGCCCTGCCCGGCCGCGTGCTGCGCTCGGGCCGCGACACGCAGACCGCAGCGCCGGAGCTGAAGGCGGCCGAATAGGCCTCAGCTTACTCGTGCTTGTCGGACGGGTGACCGCCATGCCCTGGGGCGCAGCCGTTCTGACTGACTGCGGCGCCGCCCTGGCCGGACGCATCGCCATCCTGGCCTGCGCCCTGTCCGCCGGGCGATTGCCTCGGATCAGGCGAGCTGGCGCCCGTCAGTCCGGGGTCGGCGGAACCGTCGGACGCGCCGGTGTCGGCGATGATCAGGCTGGACAGGCTCAGGCTGCCGCCGATCGAGTCGCCCATCGCGACCGCGGCGATGGCGGCGCCTCCGCCTATGATGGCGAGCAGCAGGACGTATTCGGCCGCCGAAGCGCCATTTTCTTCACGAAGGAATCGCCGCGCTGTTCCGATCATCGTGCGCCCTACCGCTAAGAGCGTACCGCCTGCGGGCTCCGGTTCAAGGCGTTACGCGCCGCGTGAGCGGCATCAACAACAATTCGCGCACATTTCGCGGTTCCCGGGCCTCGTTCAGCCCCGTCGCCGGCCATTCCCCCGGCGCCGGGAAATAGGGGTAGCGCTCACGCGGAATCACCAGGTCCCAGGTCACAACCAGGAGCAACAGGAACGGCGCCGTGCTCACGATGCGCGCGGCGATCACCTGGATGAAATCCCACATCAACTCCATGACGCAGAATTGTCACGGACCGGTCACAGATCCCAGTCTTTGCACGGCGTAGAGGAAATAAGGACGCGCATGCTGAATCAGCGTGTCTAAACGTATTTGAATAATCTCTAATACGACTGCGCGTCCACTATCTCGACTTTCCGCGGCCGGCCGGAACGGAATCTCCGCCTATGCAGCGCTGCGAAAACGCCTAGCGATCGAACGACACGGGGTTGCCGCGCTCGTCGTAGTAGATCTTACGCTCGACAGGGCGAGGCTGCGCGTAGCGGGGCGCGCTGCTGCGATAATGAGCGCGGCTGCTGCGAGTGGTGTAGGCGCGTCTCGGGGCGCATCCGTTGCGTCCGATCTCGCGGCCGACCACCGCGCCGGCCAGCCCGCCAACGATGGGGCCGGTGCTCCCGCGGGAGACGGCGTCGCCCACGACGGCGCCACCAGCGGCGCCCAACAGCGTCCCGTTCAACTTCCGAGTGCGGCAGGAGGCGGCGTCGGCGTCAGTCGTTGCGACCAACAGCGGAAAGGCGACTAGGGCCGCAAGCGTCGTCATGGAAATGAATTTGCTCGGTTTGGCCATCTTCGAGGGTTCCTCTGTGGTGCAGTCAATAACGCGGCCAGTACGACTAGGATGCAGAAGCCCGCGTTCAGGAGATCCGAGCCAGCCGTTGAATGTCGGTCGCCCCACACTCCACATCGAAGCCTGAACGCCAGTTGAACGGCCGCTGATCCCAGGCCCGGAAGCGGCAAATTTGCGCGGGAAAGCCGGTTCGTTTTCACGAAGGGGCAGCGATTCTCAATGCGTTGAGATCAAGGATTTGGCGGCGATTTTGGCCTATTCGACTTCTCCCCGCCGGCCGCAAAAACAATGCCGTCCCGGAATGTGAAAGCCGGGACGGCATTGATGGCGCCAGGGCTTGGGGACATTCGCCGGCGCCATGACGCGCATTGAGGGCGCCGAATGCGCGTCTGTCATGGTGACGACTCGGCGAGCCCGATCCCTCAACGGGATCAGATGAATTCGCCGTAACGCCCTCGTCCAAGCCGACGCCTGCTCCACGGGCCGACCCGCGTGGGTCACGAAGACGATCTTCCGGAGGATGGCGGAGATGGGTGGATTCGAAAAGGCGATACTGATCACATAACCCGTTGAATTATCTAACTCATTTTTGGGCTTCCAACCACGGAGAACGATGCTCGGGCGGCTTGGGGGCTTCTCTAAGGCGTTGATCCCCAGTTTGCCCATGAACGAGGTTCCACGCGGGTGATCGGCGGCGAGCGGTTAAAGGGGGCTTCGTCAACAGCAGCCCTTCCCCGATCAAGAGTAGAATCCGCCTCTTTTTCCGTGCCGGCAGGGCCAAGCTACGCCTAAGCTTGCAGCTCAAGCGCTCAGCGGCGCATGGACGGGTAAATGCCCAAGACCGACAACGAGCGCTGGCAGGTTGGGGACCTGACGATCGATGCCGACCGGCAGTTTGTCCACCGCGGTAGGAACCGGATCGTCCTGCCACCCCTATCGTTCAGGTTCCTGCTGGCATTGGTCCACTCGGCGCCGCGACTGATGTCTCCCGACGAGTTGATGGCCGCGGTTTGGCCGGGAGTTTTCGTCAGCCCCGAAACCATCACCCAGCGGGCCAAGCTGCTCCGCGACGCCTTGGGCGACAACCCCCGGGAGCCGCGATATTTCTCGGTAAGGCGGGGCGCGGGCTATCAACTGATCCCGGCGCCGGTAAGGCTCGGCCCAGGAGGCGCCCGGGGCGGGGTGGGCCTGCGCCGGCGGGCGCTTGCCGGCGCCGCGGCCCTCGGCCTGCTTTTCGCCGTCGGGCCGTCCTCGACTCGTGTCGAGCCGGGCGCCGCGGATCCCGCCCCGAGCGCCAACCTTCGAGTGGCGGTGCTGCCCTTCGAGAACCTCAGCCGCGATCCGTCTGACGCGTTCATCGCCAGAAGCATTCCGGAAATGGTGCTCGACCGGCTGTCCGCGGTTCCCGGCCTGACGGTCATCGCCCGCGATTCCGCGCTGCTCAGCCCGGCGGCGACAGCGCCCGCCGGGGAGGCGGCCCAGCAACTGCAGGTGGCTTTCATTGTCAGGGGCAGCGTCCAACGCGTCGGCCAGACCCTGAGGGTGACCTGCTTCGTGATCGACACTGACAGTCAGGCCCGCATCTGGTCGGAGCGGTTCGACTGGCCGGTCGACCGCATCTACGCCTTACAGGACCGCATCGCCGAAGGCGTGGCGGCCTCGCTCGAAAGCCGGGCGCGCGCCGTCGGCCCCCTGCCGCGGCAAACCCGTGTCGCCAGCAACAGCGACGCCTATTTGGCCTACCTCAAGGGAAAGTCTCTGCTCAGCCGCTTCACCGTCGCCGAAACCGATGCGGCGGCGGCCCAGTTCGCACGGGCGGTGCAGCTCGATCCGCAGTTCCCGGACGCCATGGTGGCGTTGTTCGACGCCAGGATGCAGGGCGCAGACCTGCGGCTGGAGGATCTGGCTCCGTCCCGCGCCCGCTACGGGCCGCTGCTGGACAGGGCGATGCGGATCGATCCCGACGCCGGTCCGGCGCTGTTCGCCAAGGCGATGTGGTCGGATCAGCCCTTCGAGGCCCGGCACGCGCTGTTCCGCCGGGCGGCGCAGCGTGACCCCAGCAACAGCCGGGGCCTGACCGCCTATGCCGAATTCCTCGACAGGCTCGGCGCCGACGCAAGGCTGGGTCCCTGGAAATATTACGGCGAAGCCAAGGGGCTGATCGAGCGCGTGCTGGCGATCGATCCGCTGTCGCCCCGCGCCCGCTGGTGGTCGGTCGCGCGCACCTGGACCGACATCCCGCCCGTCCAGCTCGAGCGGGAGCTGGCGCGCGAGCATGCGGCCGATGCCCAGAACTACACCCTGGCCGTCACCTACGCCCGGACGCGGTGGTACGTGCGCGGCGAGACTGCGGAGGCGATCGAGGGTGCCGAGCGGGCGATCGCCAGCGATCCGCAGCAGCCTCTGGGGCCGAACCTAGCGGTCGCGCTCTACCTCGACGCGGGCGATCCGGACGCCGCTGCCGTCGTCGCCGCAACGACGCCGGCGACGCGCGATTCGTCCGGCATCCTGCTTGCGCAATACCGCGGCGACTGGCGGACCGCGGGTGAGGCCGCCCTCTCCCTGAAGCGCTTCCCGTTCAACATGTACCAGACTTGGAACTGGGCCGAGGCGCTGCGCGACCACGCCCTGCGGACGGGGCAGTACGACAGGGCCGCCCTAGCCATCGCCGCGCGCTTTGGCTTCGACCTCAACGTCCCCCGCACGATGGGCCCGCCGCAGCTCAACACTGCGCCAGCGCTGGCGCCCATACTGATAGCCAAGGGCGAGCGGGCCAAAGCCACCCGTCTTCTCGCCCAGACCGTGCAGTGGATCGACGCCCACCCCCACTACGGGATGCCCTACCACATGCGCGCCCGGGCCGCGGCGATGATGCTGCTGGGCGAACCCAACGAGGCGCTGAGCAACCTGCGGGCCGCCTTCGAGACCGGCCACGACGTGCGCCACTGGTGGTATGTCGTCGACCGCGATCCTGTCTGGGCGCCCGTCCGCGCCGACCCCAGGTTCAAGGCGATCGCCAGCATCTGCCGGCGGCTGGCGCGCGTCCAGAGCGAGAAGCTCGATATGCTGCGCAGCGCCCGCAAGGCGCCGGTGAGGGCGTAGATCAGCCGCCTTCCGTGAGATTTTGGCGAAGCTTTGGTTGCGCTTCATGGCCGCCCAGGCGCCAAACTACGGCCCTGTTTCGGCGTGGGTCGGCGGCGGGGCCCGTCTGCGCCACAGTCCGTGCGCCCGGCGCGTGACCCTGGGAGGGCGACATGAGCGGCACCCTGACCATAACGACCTACTATGACCCTTCCCGTGACAGTCAGAGGCCTGCGACTGTCACCCAGGTGGGCGGCGCGGGCGAGCCTGATGTGACCGAGCGCGTGCTGTATGAGACGGACATGTTCGGCCGCGTGTCGGTCTCCAAGAACATCTTTGGCGATTCAGGCGATGATGTGCTGGTCGGTGACAACATTACCTTCCAGCTCCACGGCGGCGAGGGGAACGACACCATCACCAGCCTCAGCGGCAGCGCCCCCTTTGGCTGGCTGGTCGGGGCTGACGGCGACGACTGGCTGCGGGGAAGCGCTTCCGACGATCTGTTTGACCCGGGGTCGGGAAACGACACGGTCGACGGGGGGGCTGGATTCGACATGGCCGGATATGGGGGCGCATCCGGCGTAACGGTGGACCTTAGCATCTCCGGGCCGCAACAGACCGGCGAGGGGCTCGATGTGCTGTCCGGCATCGAGGGGGTTAAGGGCACCGACTTCGGCGACACGCTCACGGGGAACGCGGGCGCCAACCTGCTGCGCGGCGGGGCCGGCAGCGACGTCGTCTATGGGCTCGGCGGCAACGACACCATCACCGACGAGGGCTACTACACGGACGACTGGGGCTTCCGCCACGACGGCCCGACCGCCGACTACCTGCGCGGGGGCGACGGCGATGATCTGATCAGCGGCGGCGAGGAGTTCGACGACCTCAACGGCAACGAGGGCAACGACACCGTCCACGGCGACGACGGCGACGATTGGGTGGTGGGCGGCAAGGACCAGGACCTGCTGTTCGGCGACGACGGCGCGGACATCGTCCTCGGCAATCTCGGGAACGACACGGCGGCCGGCGGCGAGGGTGCGGACACGCTGCGCGGCGGCCAGGGCGACGATAGTCTGGCAGGCGGAGCCGGCGACGACTGGCTCTCCGGCGACCTCGGGGCTGACACGATCAGCGGCGGCGCGGGCGCGGACGTGTTCCACAGCTTTGGAGAGGCCGGAGCGGATCGGGTGATGGACTTCGACCCCGGCGAAGGCGACCGCGTGATGCTCGATCCAGGCAGCCCCTACACGGTCGCACAGCTGGGCGCCGACACGGTGATCACGCTGGGCGGCGCCCAGGTGATCCTGGTCGGCGTCCAACTGTCCGCGCTCAGCGGCGCTTGGATCTTCGAAAGCTGAGGGAGCGCACGGGCGGCGACCTTTAACGGCGCCGCCGGCAGGCGACGAACTGGCGTCCGGGCGGCCATCAGCGTCACTCCAAACCCGGCCAGTGCGAATACGAAAACAACCTGGGCGCTATCCGGGCCCGATTCGCATTCCTTCTCCGGGAATACCTCTCTCCAAAAGGGTGCTTCGCGGTCCGCAGGCGGAGAATTGGGCTCGGGAAGGCCCGCAAAATGACCCTCACTTGCCGCGGAGAAAGCGACTTAGCGATGGGCCGTTCGCACATGTCGCGGAAGTGTCGGCACTATTCCGCTATGAATGTTCTTCAATGATATCGATTAGATATGGATGGCGGTGACGCAGGGATTCGAACCCTGGATACGCTTTCACGTATGACGATTTAGCAAACCGTTGCCTTCAGCCACTCGGCCACGTCACCTTGATTTGTCTCGGGTTTTCTCCCGGCCTGGGCGGCGTTTCCGGCTGTGCGCGAGGCCTGGCCGAAGGGCGCCTTCCAAGGGACGCTCTCCATAGCCGAATTCTCCGGCGGAGGGCAACGTTTCGGCGCGCGACGCAGCGCCGCTGGCCCAGCGTCCGGGTCCGTGCTCTCCAACGAGCGTTAACGGCGTGCTCAGACGGCCCTGCCATGCTGTGGGCGGTTCGAACCATACAGCGAAGCATGGCGTTTCTATCCCCGTTCCAGCGCGTCACCGCGCACGACCGACGCGCAGAGCCGCGCGAGGGCGCGCGGACCGACCGGCGTGGGCCGCTGCGGCCCAAGCGCCTGGCGCCGACGCGCGCGCGCATCCGCGGCCCGGTGGTGGCCGGAAAGATCCAGTGCGTCGACGCCGCGGCCCTGCTCGCCTGCGCGCTGACGGCGCGAGGATTTGCGCCGGGCGCCGCGGCCACCGCATCGTTCCTGATCGCGCCGGCCCTGGTCCTGGCGGCCCTGTTCCTGTTCCGCGCCTACGGCTTCGGCCGCCACGAGCCGCTGGGCCTGCATCTCGGCCGCGTCCTGGTCGCGCTCTGCGTCGCCGCCGGGGTGGACGTGCTGGCGCTGGAGCCGTTCGTCGGCCACGCGGGCCTGGCCCAGGCCGCCTCCGCTTGGCTGCCGCTCATGGTGGCCGGCATGGGCGTCCTGCACCTGATCTGGTGGCGCCTGGTGCGGCGCTGGCGCGAGGGGGGCCGGCTGACGCCGAGCATCGTCGTGGTGGGTGCGACCGGCGCCGCCGAGCGGCTGGTCCGCAAGGTGCTGGCGCAGGGCGAAATCAATGTGCTGGGCGTGTTCGACGACCGCGCCGGCCGGGCGCCGAGAACGATCGCCGGCGTGCCCGTGCTGGGCGACACCGAGGCGATGGTCGCGCACCGGATCATGCCCTTCGCCGACCGGGTGGTGATCACCGTGCCGGCGCGGGCCCGCAACCGGGTGGGCGAATTGATCGCCCGGTTGAAGGTGTTGCCCAACGAGATCGTGCTGTTGCTCGACGGCGACGACGCCGCGCATGAGGCGGCGGCCATCAGCCGGATCGCCGAGACGCCGCTCGCGCACATCTCCGGTCCGCCCACCGACGAGCGCCGGGCCTTCGCCAAGCGCGCCCAGGACCTGGTCGTGGGCGCAACGGCGCTCATGGCCGCCGCCCCGCTGATGGCGCTGATCGCCCTGGCCGTGCGCCTGGACAGCCCCGGGCCCGCCCTGTTCCGCCAACGCCGTCATGGCTTCAACAACGAGGAGATCGTGGTCTGGAAGTTCCGCTCGATGCGGACCGACGCCGCCGATCTCACCGCCTCGCGCCAAGTGGTCGCCGACGACGACCGGGTGACGCGGGTCGGCCGGTTCATCCGGCGCACCAGCCTCGACGAACTGCCTCAACTGCTGAACGTGCTCACCGGCGAGATGTCGCTGGTCGGTCCGCGTCCGCACGCCGTGGGCATGCGCACCGGGCAGGTTGAATCCTCGCGCCTGGTGGCCGAATACGCCCACCGCCACCGCATGAAGCCCGGGATGACCGGATGGGCCGCCATCCACGGCTCGCGCGGGCCGGTGGACACGCCCGATCTGGTGCGCCGGCGCGTGGCCCTCGACATCGAATACATCGAGCGCCAGTCCTTCTGGCTGGACCTCTACATCCTGGCCATGACCATCCCCTGCCTGCTGGGGGACCGGGCGACGGTGCGGTAGCGATGTTCTGGCGCGGCATGCTGGGCTACCTGCCGGCCAATGTCGTGCAGGGCGTGGTGGGCCTGCTCACCCTCGTCACCTTCACGCGGCTGCTGACGCCCGACCAGTACGGCGCCTATGCGCTGGGCTTCTCGCTGATGAGCCTGACCCACACCTGCCTGTTCACCTGGAACGAGGCGGCCATGGCCCGCTTCTGGGCCGGCGAGGACGCCAAGGGCGACGCCAGGGCCCACCTGGCGACGATCTACCGGATGTGGCTGTTCGCCCTGCCCGCCCTGCCCGTGGCCGCCGCCGTCGCCGTGGTCTGGCCGATGAGCGGCGACGTGCGCCTGGCGGTGCTGGCCGGGTTGGCGGCGATCCTGCCGAAGACGCTGGCCAAGCTGGCGCAGGAGCGAAGGCGCGCGGCCGGCGAGGTCGCCGGCGCGGTGGGGCTGGACGTGGGCCAGACGCTGGGCGGGTTCCTGGCGGGCGCGGGCCTGGCCTGGATCGGCGGCGGCGGCTGGGCGCCGCTGCTGGGCGCGGCGGCGGCGTCGGCGGTCTGTCTGGCGTTCGTGCTGCCGAAGGAGCTGCCTCGTCTGGGCGACGGCCGGTTCGAGGCGGCGCGGGCCAGGACCTATGCGGCCTACGGCGGCCCGGTGGCCCTGTCGCTGATCCTGGCGCTGGTGCTTTCCACCACCGACCGTTTCCTGCTGGCGGCCTTCCTCGACGAGGCGGCCGTGGGCGTCTACCACGCAGGCTACAGCCTCGCGAACCGGACCCTGGACGTGGCCTTCATCTGGCTGGGCGCGGCCGGCGGACCGGCGTTGATCATGGCGCTGGAACGCGGCGGGCCGGCCGCCATGAGGGACGCCGCGCGCGAACAGGCGGGCGTCATGGCGCTGATCGCGTTGCCCGCCGCCGCCGGCCTGGCGCTGGTCGCCCAGCCGCTGAGCGCGCTGTTGGTCGGACCGGCCCTGAGCGACGGCGCCGCCCGGATCACCCCCTGGATCGCCGCCAGCAGCGTCTGCAACGGCGTCACCACCTACTACTTCAGCCAGGCCTTCACGCTGGGCAAGCGCACGCGCCGGCTGCTGGCCGCCATGGCGATCCCGGCGGCGGCCAACGTCGCCCTCAACCTCGTGCTCATCCCGCGCTTCGGCCTGGAAGGCGCCGTGGCCGCGACCCTGGTCAGCTACGGCCTGGGCCTCGCGGCCTCGATCGGGCTCGGGCACGGCCCGACGGCCCTGCCGATCCCGTGGCGGGCGCTGGCGGAGGCGATGTTGGCGACGGCGGCCATGGCCGCGGTGGTGGCCAGCCTTCCGGCGTGGGGCGGCTTGCCCGAGTTGGCGCTGAAGGCGACGGTGGGCGCCCTCGTCTACGGCGCCATCGTCTGGGCCGTCGACGCCGGCGGCCTGCGCAGCCGCGCGGGCCAGGCGCTCAGGATGCTGCGCGGCGGGGCCGCCGCATGAGCGACGAGGCCGTGTTCGACAATTCCGCCTGGGCGGGCGCGGAGCCTGCGCTCTCCGTCCTGATCCCCTTCAAGGGCGACGATCCCTCCCCGCTGCTGGCGCTGCTCGGGCGGGAGGCCGTGGCCGCCGAGATCGTGGTGCTCGACGACGGCTCGGCCGAGCCCGGCCTGAGCGCCCGCGTCGCAGCGGCGGCGGCGGCCTGTCCCCTGCCCGTTCGGGTGGTGACGCTCGCCCGCAACGTGGGCCGCGCGAAGGGCCGCAACCGGTTGGTGGCGCA
>Ga0068860_100006951_pt1 | contig 11341 bp, 13 predicted proteins | sample KBSSwiS32_FD_66597 | JGI IMG/M metagenome (GOLD analysis project Ga0068860, IMG submission 66597) | Switchgrass rhizosphere microbial communities from Kellogg Biological Station, Michigan, USA - KBS Switchgrass S3-2 | ecosystem: Host-associated > Plants > Roots > Rhizosphere > Soil ... | reverse complement strand
ATTTCCAGGTTTGTTCTGATTCTCTTTTGGTCTTGACGAGGTTTATACAGATTCTTTTTTCAGACTGTTATGCGGAAAAGTTTTCCCTGAGTTTAAAATGGTTTTGATTGCCAGACAATAATGTTTTTGGGCAATTCTTGTTTGTCTCCATTTATATAAGCAAGATGTCCATATGCCCAATAATAGGCAGAATTTGTTTTGTCTTTTGGATCGCAGCAAATAAATTCTGCTCTTCGTACTTCATACCCTATTTGCCAAAAGACAATCCCATTACCATTTAAAGTAGTACCGTTATTTTCTGACGTATCAGTCATCAGCATTATAACTTTAACCGTGTCAGTTTTGGTAATTTCTTTTCTGCCCCGCAGGAATAACGTGTCGTTAACAATTTTAGCAGATACACACGTATCGCAATAAACAACTACTTTAAAACTTTGGGTCGAATCTGTAGCCGGATTAATTTGCCCTTCACTGAACACAGGAAATATAAAAAGTACGAATAATAGGTATTTCATTGTTCATTTTATTTTACAAATATGCATTGATTATTCTTTTAATTCATCTTGTGGAATTCCATTTTAAATCCAACAGGGAGAGGAAAAGTAAATTCATTAAAGTTGCATCCCGGGAAGCAGGTTCTGAATACGGTTCTATTGTAGAGAATAACCAACATTCTTGCAAATTATTTAAAAATTATTTGATGAGCTTTTTTCTGCATCCGGGTTATTTTTTGCAGACTAATTCTTAGTTATATTAAAATAGTAAATTGCTATACTCAATTAATCAATGAAGAAATAATTTAATAATTACTATGTTGATAAACAGGAGGAAATTTCTTAAGGGTGCCATATTATTACCCACGGTTTCAATCGGCGCTTCTTCGATATTTGCTTTTCCAGGGGAAACTTTTAGAAAGCAGGATAAATTTAAACGGGTTCGCCCGGACGATACAGGCTGGCCTTCCAGGGAAAACTGGGAGCAATTAAACAGGGATGTTAACGGAAACCTGGAAAAGCTGGAATCACCGCTTGCTGCCTGCAATACTTCACCTGGCAGTGCAACCTGCAACGAAGTATTCAAAGGTTTGAAAAACCCGTACTATATAGGTGATAATCCTGCTCTTACGCAAACCTCCGGATGGCTTGATGCCTGGCGTTCTGAGGCAAGTACATATGCGGTTGCCGCAAAATCTACGTCCGATGTTGTTGCCGCAGTTAATTTCGCCCGGAACCATAATCTAAGGCTTGTAGTAAAAGGTGGTGGACACAGTTACCAGGGCACTTCCAACTCTGCGGATTCACTGCTTATCTGGACAAGAGCTATGAACAAGGTTATTATGCATGATAATTTTATTGCCGAAGGATGTGCAGGAAAACAGGCACCTCAACCTGCAGTAGCTATCGAGGCGGGAGCTATGTGGCTGCAGGTCTACGATGCTGTAACAACAAAAGGAGGCAGGTATGTTCAGGGTGGTGGCTGCACCACTGTAGGCGTAGCGGGTTTAATACAGGGTGGCGGTTTTGGAAGTTTTTCCAAGCATTATGGTTTGGCGGCTGCAGCACTACTGGAAGCTGAAATAGTCACTGCGGATGGTTCTGTTAGAATAGCCAATGCCTGTAATAATCCTGATTTATTCTGGGCACTGAAAGGCGGCGGTGGAGGGAGCTTTGGTGTTGTTACGAAGCTAGCTTTAAGAACAAGGGAATTACCCGAAAACTTTGGCGTCCTGTTCGGCAGAATCAAAGCAAGTTCTGATGAGGCTTTTAAAACTTTAATAGCACGCATTGTAGATTTGTATTACGATCAGCTTTTTAATCCACATTGGGGAGAGCAGATTATATTTCATTCTGGCAACACCGTTGATATTAATATGTTGTTCCACGGTCTTACCAAAGAACAGGTGCAGACAGCCTGGCAAACTTTTGAGCAATGGGTGAAAGAAGCGCCGCAAAGTTATACATTCGAAATGCCCCTAACTATTTTAGTTATACCTGCCCGGCAATTATGGGACACTGCCTTCCTCAAACAAAAAGGGTCTCAATTTATTGCAACCGACGACAGGCCAAATGCTTCCGAAGACAATATTTACTGGAGGTCAAACATTGGAGAAGCGGGACAATTTCTATACGCCTACCATTCGGCATGGATGCCGGCTTCGTTATTGCAGAAAAATAATCAACATAAATTGGCAGGTTCATTATTTTCCGCAAGCCGGCACTGGACCGTTTCATTACATTTCAATAAAGGTTTGGCCGGCGCTCCTGTTGAAGAAGTGGCTGCAGCTAAGGAAACGGCCATGAATCCCGATGTACTGAATGCTTTTGCTCTTGCCATCATCGCCGGTGAAGGAAAGCCTGCTTTTTTGGGAATTGCGGGGCATGAGCCTGATTTAACAGAAGCCCGCCAGGGAGCCGGAAAGATTAATAAAGCCATGGATGAGTTGAGAAAGGTAGCTCCCAATGCGGGATCTTATGTCTCTGAAAGTAATTATTTTGAGCAACACTGGCAACAATCATTCTGGGGTTCCAATTACGCCAGGCTGGCTTTGGTTAAAAAAAAGTACGATCCTGAAGGCCTGTTTTTTGTCCATCACGGAGTAGGCAGCGAATCATGGAGTAAGGATGGATTTACAAGGCTTGCTTAGCACCGCCTGCTGTTAAGTTAGTCTTGTGAAATGAGTATTTGCAACTGCGTCTAACCTTACATGTTAGTTTTAATGGGAATATAATTAAGCTGAAATCCGCAGGTAATTATTACTCCAAAATTTTTAATATCAATTTATCCCGATAAAGAGTTTCCAGCATTTGCTTTAATTTATATAACTTAATACTGGGGAGGAAGAGGCTGTTAACATGATAAGTCAGTGATGCGATATTGACCCTTGTATTTGCCTTAACATTGGCCACGCAAATGACCATAAAAATTACTTGACTTTTTTAATAAAACGATTGCAATGAATGGAAGATTTCTTATTACCCTTTTTTGTATTGGCATTGTTGTCAACAGTTATTCGCAGACAATTTTATTTGATGATGATTGGCGGTTTCACCGCGGAGGTGCTCAGGGGGCAGAAGCCCCCGGGTTCGATGATTCAAAATGGCGAGGTGTTGATCTTCCTCACGACTGGAGTATTGAAGATATGCCGGGAACACAGTCACCTTTTGATCAGGATGCAATCGGGCAGGTAAGTACAGGATTTACAACTGGTGGTACAGGATGGTACCGGAAAACTTTTACTGTTCCTGCGGATCAAAAAGATAAACGTATCTGTATTCAGTTTGACGGAGTTTATATGAACGCCAATGTATGGCTCAATGGCGAACTGTTAGGAAATCATCCTTATGGTTATACGAGTTTCTGGTTTGATATAACTGATAAAATAAAGTTTGGTGAGAAGAACATCATTGTTGTTCAGGTGATGAATGAGGGGCTGAACAGCCGCTGGTATTCCGGTTCAGGCATTTATCGCCATGTATGGTTGAAAGTGTTTGATAAGATCCATGTGGCCCAATGGGGAACTTACATAACAACCCCGGTTGTAAATCCATCATCTGCTAAAGTGAATGTCAAAACAACTATAAAGAATGAAACCCTGAATACTTCAGAGGTAATGATAGTAACACATATTCTTAATATAAAACGAGAAGAGGTTGTAAAAGTTCAATCAAAGCAAACGGTTACTGCGAATAATAGTTTTGAATTTGACCAGGATGCGGTGATTTCTTCTCCTCAATTATGGTCATCAGAATCTCCGGTGCTTTACACAGTTATAACCGAAGTATACCAGGGTGATAAGCTTACTGATAAAACAGAAGCAAAATTCGGTTTCCGTTCTGTTTCATTTGATGCCGTACATGGTTTAATGCTGAATGGAAAAACAATAAAACTACGGGGCGGCTGTGTGCATCATGACAATGGGCCGCTTGGGTCAAAAGCCTATGACCGGGCTGAAGAACGCCGTATTGAAATATTGAAGGCAAGTGGATTCAATGCCATCCGCTGTTCTCATAATCCCCCGTCGCCTGCATTCCTTGATGCATGTGACCGTTTGGGAATGTTGGTAATAGATGAAGCATTCGATATGTGGAGGTTGCCCAATAATCCACATGATTATCATTTGTATTTTGATGAATGGTGGCAGCGTGATATTGAGAGTATGGTAATGCGTGACCATAATCATCCATCTGTTGTCATGTGGAGTATTGGCAATGAGATCCGTGATATGGAAAGTTTAAAAGTGATAGCAGTTGCAAAAATGCTGGGAGATCATATTCGCAGAATCGAACCAACACGGCCTGTTACTGCAGCTGTAAACAACCTTCGTCCGCAGAAAGATACTTTTTTTTCTACCCTCGATGTCTGTGGTTATAATTATGCCGCAGGTGGAGATCATAACCAGGAAAGCATATATGCACAGGATCATAAGCGTGTTCCCAACCGTGTGATGTGGGGTTCAGAATCGTATGCACTTGAAACATTTGATGCATGGATGGGGGTAGTAGATCATCCATGGGTTGTGGGCGATTTTGTATGGACAGCCTTTGATTATATCGGCGAGGCAAGTATTGGCTGGCGTGGCTATTGGCAGGAAAGTAATTTCTATCCATGGAACCTTGCTTATTGTGGCGATATAGACATCTGTGGATGGCGAAGGCCGCAGTCGTTCTATCGCGAAGTGCTATGGAGGGAAAATAAAATTGCTGTTTTTGTAAAGCCACCTGCACCAAGTTTCCCCCTAAACCCCCACAAACAACCGTGGAGTAAATGGGAATGGCATGATGTGGTGGCCGATTGGAATTGGAAGGGACTTGAAGGGCAGCCGCTCGAAGTAGCTGTATATTCTTCCTGTGAACGGGTGGAGCTTTTCCTGAATGGAAAATCATTGGGTAAGAGTAAAACTGACCGGACTTCACGTTTTATAGCCAGTTGGAAGGTGCCTTATGAAGCAGGTGAGTTAAAAGTTGTTGGGTATAAAGGATCCAAAATAATTGCATCGTCGACATTGCAAACTGCGGAAGAACCGGTAGCCATCCAACTCACGGCCGACAAGACAACACTTAAAGCGGATGGACAGGACCTTTGTTATATCACTGTTGATTTGGTTGATTCAAAGGGACACAGGAATCCCAAGGCGGAAAACCTGGTGAAGTTCGAAATTGAGGGTGCGGGAACTATTGTGGGAGTGGGGAATGCAAATCCCGTAAGTTTCGAAAGTTATCAACTGCCGAAACGCAAAGCCTGGCAGGGAAGATGTTTGGTGATTATAAAGTCATCAGCCAAACCAGGCAATATTACAATTGAGGCTTCGGCAGAAGGACTGCAATCATCAAAAATGATTATTACGACAACAGAATAGAAAGGCTTTTACGGCAAATGATTTTGATAGCGCTTTTTTGATAACCTGCAAGAAATACTAATAATATTAATTGGATCTTCCCAACATCAAGAAAGCCAGCTTAGAGATCATGACTTTTTAATAAAACTTAAGTTATTCGTCAAGGTTGTTTACTGATGGTTTGTAACCACGTGTACCAGGATATTCAATAATGTCTATAAATAAAATTGAATTAAATAATTTATCAGGGATGTAAATTACTTTTTCAGCAATTTGACAATGGTTTGTTGATTCTTAAGAATTAAATCAAGTGTCTTTTGGTTTTTAATAATAACCTTTTGATTTTTGAGAATTTCCTTTTGGTTGGAGAGGAGTGAACCCTGGTTTGTTTTTAAAAATTTCTGGTTTTCAACAATAGCTTTCTGATTCGCTTTAATTGATCCCTGCCCCTTAAGGATTGAATTCTGATTATTTTTGATCACTCCCTGTCCCTTAAGAATTGAATTCTGATTATTTTTGATTACTCCCTGTCCCTTAAGAATCGAGTCCTGATTATTTTTGGTAGCTCCCCCGTTACCCTTGGCAGTTTCCTGGCTATTAACAAGGGGTTCATTGTTTTGATTGTCATCCATTTTTAATCATTTTAATTGTTGAAAAATAGACCGCCGTTATAGATTTTTAAAGATATGTAATTTTCAAAATTATTTAAAGTGAAGAAAAAAAATATTTTGGTATAATGCGTTTTCTAAAAAAATTGTTTAAAAACTTTTGGAAAGTTCTAACCTTTCCAAAAGTTCCAAAAGACTGCGGGGTAGGAAGGAGACTGCCTATTGTTGATAATATAAGGCCCCTTCATACATACCTGCAAGACGTAAAGCAAATAAGTAAGTGTTCGCGCTTACAATTTTATATCACAAAAGAGCAATGCGAAATTCAGCGGGCTTTTACCGCTTTAGGTTCCGGTATCATCGTTGCATTGATAAGGGCAGGTGCTATTACCGGCGGCACGAATTCACGATCTATAAGTTCATTCATTGGTATTCTTTTTTTAAGCAGCCCCATTTTTAGTCCCATATCCTGTATTTTCTGAAGATCTTCATCAGTAGGCGTAAGCTTTACATAACTCACACGTTTCGGATCGGCTGTAAGTACATAATTCAAAACTTTCTGATCCTGCCGGAAATAAGGTGCGGCCAATTTCGCCGCCTCTGCACGGTGAGTCTCCGCCCACGCACCTGATTGTGAAATACCCCGCACAAGATCTTCCACAATTTCCGGATGGCTTTTTATTAAATCCTCATGTACTATCAATGCGCAGGAAATAAAGTTGGGCCATATATCCCTCGCATAATATAGAATACGCCCAATACCATCTAGCTCTGCCTTTGCGCAAAAAGGCTCGCCTACAAAGTAACCGTCAATTGCACCGGCCGCAAGGGAGGTAGGCATATCGGGCGGGGGCAATACAACGAAGCTGATGTCATCCGGTTGCATGCCATAATCTTCCATGAGCTTATGAATAACAAAGTTCTGATTGCTGTATAAACTTGGGATGGCCACCTTCCTGCCCTTTAAATCCACCAGGCTCCTGACCTTACTGTTCTTTGCCACCACAATTTCAGAACCATCACGATGACCGAGGTAACAGATTTTGACCGGTACACCCTGTTCACGTAATTTCATCGCCAATGGCACGATCATAAAAGTTGCCTGCACCTGTTTTGCTTCTAAAGCATTTACTACGGTGGGAAAATCAGAGAATACACGGGAATTAAAATTTGTATTGGATTGTGTGGTTTTCGATGCGAAATCAGTAACAGGACAGGTAAGGTGACATGTAACAGGAAGATATCCTACGGTAAGTTCGTAGAGTGCCTTTTTGTTTGATCCCTCATGTATTACATCACGGGAATTAATTGAGCCTCTGCGGTTCCATGGCTGATAACGGAGTAGTCCCAAAAGGGTAAGAATTAAAATAATTCCGATAATAAAACGTGGAATGGATAATTTCATAATGATCGTATTTCAAATTTAGCCAATCATCCTGTAGTAAATATTGAGTGTTGAAAATTTATATCAGGTTAATGGTTAAATAATTTTCAATAAGCAAATAGGTTGAACAGAATGACATTCATTATGCGTCGGGGTTATCTGATGTATGCAATCCCAGTTCTTTTAGAATTTCTTTCATGGCTTCGATAACTACATTATCATCCAGGCCTCTGGGACGCGGGGCCTCTATGCGTAACTCCCGGCATATCGTTGCAGGCCGGGCGGATAATACCAGTACCCTGTCAGCCAATTGCGCGGCTTCTTCAATGTCATGGGTGACAAAGACAACCGTTCGTTGCCGGTTCTTTAGTAGTCGAACAAGTTCCCATCTCATGCGAAGCCGCGACTGGTAATCAAGCGCAGAGAACGGCTCATCCATAAGCAGTATATCTGAATCACCGGCAAGAACCCTTGCCAGCTCAACCCGTTGCCGCATGCCTCCCGACAACTGATGTGGATAATGATGTTCGAAGCCATCGAGATGGATCAAATTGAGTAGCTCATGTAATTCTTCTTTCCGCCGTTCTGCGCCTGGTATTGAACGTAAGCCAATAGATATATTTTCTGATACAGTCAGCCATGGAAAAAGACCATCATCCTGGTATATGGTTCGAATGATACCTTCTCTTTGTATAGTTCCTGAAACAGGTTCAATATGCCCTGATAATAAATTTAATATCGTTGTTTTACCGCAACCTGAAGGGCCTACCAATACTACTACCTCGCCTTGATTTACTTCCAGGCTCAGGTCTTTCAGAACAGCAATGGCTGCGTAATTATGTGAAACTTTTTCCAGTATTAGCTTACTGTCGGAATGTTTATCTTTCATAGCCCCAGCGTACATTACGTAATTTTGTCAATTGAAAAAGGAGCCGGTCAATCCCCATACCCAGCAAACCAATAATTAGCATATAACAAACTGCAGAATCCAGGCGTAAACCATTCCGCGCCTCCCAAATGCCATAGCCTAGTCCATCCTGGCAGCCTACCATTTCCGCCGCAACAATAACCACCCAGGCAATGCCATAACTTACACGAAGCGCTGTAATTACCTGTGGCAGAACTGCGGGAAAAGTAATCTTCGTGAGCAACTCAATTCCTTTATAATTGTAATCATGCGCTACCTGAAAATAAATGTTGGGAATGTTAGCTACAGCAGCCATTGTTACCAGTGCAAGAGGAAAAAAAGTGGCCATAAATATCAGGAAAATGGCAGGCCTGTCTCCTATATGGAACCACAGTATAGCAAATGGTATCCATGCAAGTGGTGAAAGGAACCGGAAAAAGTTAAGGATAGGAACAAACGCTTTTCTTGCATTCAGGTGTTGACCCAACCATAAACCAACAGGAATACCCAGGACTACAGACACTACAAAACCAACTGCAACTCTCCACAATGAAGCTACAACATCGTTTATAAGCCGCCCTGCCAGCATCTCTTCCCGAAAGCTCATCAATACAGCTGCCGGGGATGGCAATGCATATGCCGGAAAAAGATTAAGAGCGGAAATACAATACCATATCAGCAAAAAACAAAAAATCACGATGGCAGGTAACAGGAACCGAAGGATACTGCTTACCCTCTTTACTTCTGCTAAAACCGGTATCTCCTTACGTTGAGATGTTTTTAACCTTTTCATATTTTATTTTTTGACTGGTAACTCATTATGTTATATCAAATTGAATATTATATCAAATTGAAAGTAGGAAGAATATCTTAAAAGATAAAACTGCCCTGAACCTACCATTTAGATTTTGTCTGTAGTAGAGGGTGCTTAGTTATTTATTCGAGTGTAAAAATGTTTACATGGTAAAGCCCGGTATAATTTTTCAAAGGGACTACACAGGAACAAATACTACCTTTTAAAAAAATGGAATAAGGCCGAAGAATTGAATTGGCAAAGGAGAAGTAGAGTAGAGTGTTATTAATTAAAATTTGTAAACACGGTTCTTATATATAAAAACATAACCTGGAACCGAGACACGGCAGCACGGCAGGTTCCATAATTAAGGGCCTGGGTGTCGGTCTGAATTCCGGAAAAAACAGGAGAGAGCTGTTGGCGCGACAAGACAATGCTAATCATTAACAGCATAGTCTTACAAATTGCTTATCACTACCATTACTTTGTTAACCACATTGTCGCAATAAATAAGATTGAATTCGAAAATATCTTCCGGTGAATAAGTTGTTGCAAGTTCTGCTCTCAGCATATGCCTGGCCCTGTTAAGTCTTATTTTCACATTAGCCTCTGAAATTTCAAGACTTTCAGCGGTCTCAGCAGTACTCATTCCATTTAATTCTCTTAATAAAAAAACTACGCGGTAATCTGATGGTATGTCTATGATGGCTTTTTCTATCACGTAGCTGAGTTCCTTATCAATAATTTTTTTATACCCGTCTGATGCCTGCCGCCTTTCAAACATTGGAATTACTTTTTCATTATTGGTATCCGTTGCTTTTTCGTTTTTAAAATTCAGGCGCTGTTTTTTATGGAAACATTGGTTCAGCATTATTTTGATAACCCAGGTTTTAAAGGACGAATGCTGTCTAAATCTTTCAAGATTAAGATAAGCCGCCGTAAATGTTTCCTGCATCAGGTCTTCCACGTCCTGGTGAGTATATCCATATGACATACCGATTTTGTATAGGAAGGCGTTATTCCTTCTTATCAGGATTTCAAAAAGATCAGTTTCTCCTTCTTTGATCCGGCTGATTAGTTCTGTTTCCGCCGTTGCTTCAAATTGTTTTACGATAGGCATGTCAACCTTTTATATAATGTTTAAACCCAATTTGCTTTGCAAAGATTATGCCCCTGGCATACCTTATTGTTTCCATAAAGTAAATGAAGGACAAAAAAATTACAAGCCAGGGGGCAATTGGGAATTATTTTCAGTTTTATTCAAAAACAGCTGTAACCAAAAGCCACCTCAGGAACTCAAATATTATTGAGGGGAGTGTGTAAAAACCTTACTCAATTTTAAAAATATAACTATGAAACAGGTTAAAAGCATTTGTACGGCTGTTGCCATAATACTGGTAATCGTATTTTCATTTGATTCAGTTGCCCAAATGAACACAAAAATGGAAATGAATTCCTCTTCTGATGCGGCAAATGAGCTTCGTACAAATATGCGCAAATTGTGGGAGGACCACATTACCTGGACACGGAATGTGATATGTTGTCTCGTAGATAACCTTCCGGGAACTGACCAGGCAGTAAAAAGATTGCTGAAAAACCAGGATGATATCGGCAATGCCATTAAACCTGTATATGGAGAAGATGCAGGGAATAAACTCACTGCGTTACTGCATGACCATATCACTATGTCAGCAGATGTTGTAAAAGCGGCCAAAGCCTCAGATAATACCGCGTTGGATGCAGCCAATAAAAAATGGTATACAAATGCGGATGAGATTTCTGCATTTCTCAGCAAAGCGAATCCAAACTGGAAACTGGATGACATGAAAAAAATGATGCATGATCATCTCAAATTAACAACGGATGAGGCTATAGCAAGAATTAAAAAAGATTATGATGCTGATATAGCGGCTTATGATAAAGTGCATAATGAAATTCTCGAGATGTCGGATATGCTGACCGATGGTATTGTAAAACAGTTTCCCGAAAAATTTAAATAAAATGTTTTTCTGTTGAGAAATGGATAGAAAAATATTTTCGAATAATTAATCCGGTTCAAATGAAAAAGAATAAGAGCTATCAAAAGGAACTCAAAAGGATCGTTTGATAGAGAAGTAAATTCATTTTGAAACTTCAGCGTTTTATTATTAATAATCTCCTTTCATTTATTATTAAACTGTATTTTTTTATGAGATACAAAAAGCAAACAATTGTCATCGCATCGCTGACAGTGATCGTAGCTTTCATACAATGCTCGAAAACTTTTGAAAAAGCGGATATTAATCCGGTAACTGCTGAAGAGCATGCTATTAGC
>Ga0068860_100006950_pt1 | contig 11342 bp, 10 predicted proteins | sample KBSSwiS32_FD_66597 | JGI IMG/M metagenome (GOLD analysis project Ga0068860, IMG submission 66597) | Switchgrass rhizosphere microbial communities from Kellogg Biological Station, Michigan, USA - KBS Switchgrass S3-2 | ecosystem: Host-associated > Plants > Roots > Rhizosphere > Soil ... | reverse complement strand
GAGTACCAACACCTGACGGGAGTCGGGCTGGGTCGCGATGACGTGGTAGTGGACGCTCAACATGTGGTTGACCAGTATGGCATCCAGCGGGGTCGCGTTATCGAGCGACGTGGAGTCCGGGCCGTAGTGGAGCCGACCGTTCCGGTAATGCTCCAGGATGGGCGTACCATCCAGAGGCATTTGGGTGAGCAGCGCCGAGCCGTGCTTTACGTCGGCGATGGAGAGCTGCTTGACCACTTCCCGTACGGTTATGTCCCGCACGAATCGGTCATCCAGGTCCAAAAAGCTCTTGTCCCCACGTGGGTTGATGAAGATGTAGATCGACTCCATGCGGGGATCGCCCGAGGAAAGACCTGTGAGCAGGAGACCGCTCGCACCATCATCACTGAAGACCGGAATATTGAAAGGCTTCGTGCTGCCAAGCCGCTGTTTGGCGTCATCCTCATCGAGGACGATACCTTTATGCAGTTTGTCCAGCACCAGGTTTTGGAATCCGGAAACGATCCACTCGAACGGGCTTTGGTTCCGGAAAGGGGGTCCGAGGGCCATTACCAGGCCAACGATGAACCCGAGTATCGCAAACCATGCATTTCCCGGTGTGAGTACCCGACCGAGCAGAAAGAACAGGACCATTGGAACAACAAGTGCCAGGACCCGGTTCAGATTCCACTCGTCGTAGCCGGCATAGCGTCTGCTCGCAAGGTGGTGGACCGGTGTTGGTTCGTTCTTGTCGGTCATGACTTACCACCCCTCTGGCCACCGCTGGTAGCTTTCTTAACCGCCACAGCGCCTGCCAAGGTCTTACCAGCTAGCGGGTGAACCGCTGTCGCAGCTTTGGTAGCAACGACGGTAGCGCCTCCGCTTGGGCCTTTGCCAGGTGGCCTTCTGGGCCTCGCCTTGACTTCGGCCCCAGGATCGCCGTTACGGCGGAGGTTGGAAGCGTGGCTCATGGCTTTGAGGTCGAGCTGGTGCTCGCCATACAACAAGGCAACATCGCGTCCGAGCCCTTTTGATGAAGAGCTGGGTTTGCGCATCGTCGCTTGTGTCTTGCCGGAGTTCTGCAGGCGTCCACCCTTGACGATAGTTTCGATTGGCGCCTTGATGGCACCCATCATTCCCCACGGTGCGTACGCGGCAAAACCCAGGAAGACCGTAAGGATCACAGCTTCCGGATTGAGCGAATGCATCGCCGGTGACAATTTGACGTTCTGGATGACTTTGAAGCCAAGCGATTGGATCAGGATCACGACCGGCGCACCGAAAATGCTCACGAATCCAAACGCCAGTACCTTCTTCCAGAGCCACATTCCAACGCCGCCGGCTTCTTTCAAGCCGTAGGCCAGGCCGCCGAGAGCCGCAATGACGAAAGCCAAGAGCTGAAAAACGACGACCTCGATGTACGTAACGACCGTGATGGGAACGAGCAGGGCAACGAAGATTCCACCGCCCCACATTCCAAGACCTCGGTACATGTCGAGATGGCCATACATCTGCTCCGGGGTCATGCCCAAGTGAGCTGCATCGCGCAGGGTCGCTGAGATTCCCAAAAGAGCGCCGTAGACAACCGGGAAGAAACTGCCCACGATGAGCACTTTCATCCACAGGGTAGCGGCGCCGCCCATGCCATTGATGTCGCGATGCCAAAATGCCGATATCAGTTTAAAGCCACTTAATATCAGCGACGCTACGAACCCGAAGTAGAACGCGAACGCATAGGTGGATCTCCACCAATCGGCGTTCAGGTCGATGGGGTTGAAGCTGTAGAGAGCGTTGATGCTCTCGAGTTGGACACCCAGCAGCCAGTTCAGGAAATCCCCGATGAGGAAATCAAAGGCTGACTGTATGCCTTGAACGATCCAGTCCAAAGGGTTGAACGACATTCGGGATTACCTCCTTCGAATGTTTGACTGAACACCGACCGACTGTTGCCAGTCGGTGTTCAGGGTCGGTCTTGCCATGGACGGGGTCAGATGTAGGTGTTCACGATGCCCTGGATGAACTTCTGGCCACCACCGAACAGGACGATGCCAGCGGTGATCGCGATGATCGCCGACAGGAAGTGCCTCCCGCGGCTCTTGGGGCTGAAGACACCCGCGCCCACGAAGAGGAAGAAGGCGATGAAACACCCGAAGGTCACCAGCCACAGGATCCCGGAGGCCAGCTTCTCGACCAAGTTCAAGACGTCGGGTGGGACGTTGGCGGAACTGGGCTTGATCGGTGCGGGGGTCTGCGACGGCACAGCTTGCACGTCGTAGTTGACGACTCCCAGGTACGCTTTGGTTATCCATTCCATGATGGGTCACTCCGTTTCAGGTTGTGGAAGGTTCGCTTGGATAGCCCTTGTGACGGGTTTCGGGTAGGGGTGGTGAGAACGGTGAGTTCTCGAGGACCTTCTGGATCCACTCCTCCGCCTCCAAGTCGGGCGAAAGCCGTTCGTTCACGGCAGGTGCCAGAGCACAGATGGCGAGGGCGATGTTGTACAGAGCTTCCTTGGTCCGGGGCCGCAGCTTGTGGAAATTGAGCGGCCGGCCCAGCTTGACCAGCTTGATGTGCAGGTCCCAGGGCAAATGGAACACTGGAACATCCGGATCGAGCCCCTTCAGCTCGTTCCAGCTCTGGAACGGCCATGGGTAGGGCCTGCAGAGGACCGCGATGGTGCGGTTCTTCAGGTCAACGATCCCGTTGCGTTCGAAGCTCTGAATGGTCCTGGCCACATCAAGGAGCGACTCCGGCTTGCCGGTGTTGGCGACCAAAAGGGCCACGTTCACCTCATCAGCCGCAGCCATCTCGTAACCACCGATGCTGTCGTTGCCGTTGTCGAGCATGATCGTGTGGAAGTTCCCGAAAAGCGCGTGAATCACTTCACGCACCTCAAGCCGGCTGAGCCGACCCTTTTCGACAACTTCTTCTTCCCGGTCGATGACGACGAGGCGGTGGTCGGTGGTCGGCAGCTCCTGCGTCAGGTTGCGCAAAGCGACAGGGTCCAGAAGCTGCTTGTGGACGTTGCTGACGCGGATGGTTCGCCGTTCGCGAATACCAAGCCGCTCGCCTGCATGGCCCGAGTTGTTGTTCAGGTCGATCAGGCAGATGTCCTTGCGGCTGAACTCGGCCCACACCGTGGCAATCAGGCAGATGATCGTCGTCTTGCCCGAACCGCCGTTGGTGTTGAAAGAACCGACGATGCGCTTGCGTTCGTTGAAGCACTCGTGGAGCATCTTCTCCTTGGCAGCGTTTCGACGGCTGCACCTGAGTGCCTTCAGGGCCCAGACGATGATCGCCGGAATCGCGAATAGCAGAATCGCACCCAGCGGGTTCTTGCCGATCAGGGCGACACGCACCGCAAGGATCAGGGCAAAGCCGATCCACAGGAGAGGAATCAACCCCTCACGAATCGCCTGCCACCTCTCAGCGAGGGTGCGTCGGCGAACCCGTGGCTCCTTCTTGGCGGGCGGCGGCGTTGGCTCGTCGTCCGGAGGAGGCGTCTCATCTCTTGCGGGTTGCATGGGACGGGATCCTCCTGGTGGACGCGCGGAAACCGGCGGCACGGAAGCGCTCAAGTGCGGCCCATCCGGTGCTGTACGGGTTGCTTGATCTTCACCATCACCATTGCCGGAGACGGTCGTATCGGGTCTTTTGTGTAGGGGCATGCAGTACTCCTAGCTCGTGGGTTGAAGGTGCGTTAAGGCAGTTTAAGGGTATGGATATGATTGAAAGACTGTCGATGTTAAGGTGCGGACCTGTTGAAGGGCCAACACCTAATCGACGTTGACGCAGGTCACCTCCTGCTTGTCTCTTATTGTTGGTTGAGGGCGAGAGGTCCGGATAGTTCCGGTTGATATGTCAAAGTCTTTTGGCAGACGGACCGAAACTTTCCTAGCTCTCCGGTTGTGAATAAATGTGCCTTTGACAACTTCCTTCGTTTAGTATACAAGGTGTCGATCAATAAGGCCAGTGATAATCTGGGCTCCTCTCGGGTGTATTAATGCGCTTTTTCCAGATCGGGATGTCTCAATCCCTCCCACAAGTACCATCTTTGATTTTCTAATATTATATATCAGTTTTTTCATCTCATTGCAAGGTCAAGCGTTTATTTTCATCAGATGAAATGCTTTGTGGACGAACCGAGGTATACCTTTGATATCGGAGCAAAAAAGAGGACCCAATTTGTTGTAATTGCCTGAGGCAGGTGCGACACCGGTTCGGCGTCAGCGCTCAGAGTGGTTACAACTTGGGTCCGCGGGGCAGATGATCCTTATAAAACAAAAAACATCGCTCGTGGCGAATTGTCCTTCGACTGATCATCGGCAGCTTAGGCAAGTCTGCGTACATACGCTACATATTCCTATCAATCCCCAAGGGGACAGCCCCCCTGGTTTGAAAACCAGGGATCCAGCGTGTTGCTGGAGGGGCTGTCAATTCCCTTGCGGGTGTCCGCCGTTCAGGTTGCTTCCGCCACCGACGCTGCCGGTGCTGGTAGCTCCGACGTGGCGGCGTCAGTCGTCACCTTCCGGCCGAACGGGCCCAAAGCGACCTGATCTTGCGCGGGTTCGTGATGACCATCACCTTGAGCCTGCGTGTGTTCGGGACGAACGTCTACGAGCTTGTAGTAGACCATTCCCTTGACGTAGATCCCGTTGGGCCGCCGTTCCTTGTGCTCCAGGCACCGTTCGAACCGGACCAACAGGTTCGAAGTGGGCGTGAGGCCATGCTCGTCGGCAACTTCATCCCATCGCACCTTGTCCTCGGCGGTCAACCAGAGCTGAACCTTGGTGTTCAACACGAATGGCGACTTCGAAGCATCGTCGGGATACGTGAGGATCACGCGGTTCCAGAGGTGCTGAGGAAAGTGGAAGAGGTCCAGGATGTAGATCCCGGAGCCCAAAGGCAATTGCCGCCGAATTGGCTCTCGTGCCTTCGGATCCGGATTCCCGTCGATCTTCCTCGTCGAAATCTCGATTCCCACTGGCACACAGAGCCATTGATCCGGGGGAATCAGGACGAAGTCCTGCATGGAAGGGTTGGGGTTTCGCGCCGTGTAAGGAGGTTTCGGGGTTGTCATGTCAGTGAACCCTTCTGGATGGTTCGAGTAGAACTTTTTCGTCGGGCACCCAAACTCCTTGTTCAAGTGCACGGCTGGCTGCTTCCTTCAGGTGATACGCTTCGACCAGTGGCATCTGGAAACGAATCAAGCCGCTTGAGATGGTTCGGGTATGGGCGCCATAGGTGGCGGCATGACCCGGCCGGAGCCACCTACGTGGGTCGAGCTCATCTGAATTGGAGTCGTCGGTGTAGAGACCCAGCTTCGCGTGCTGCGGATCGGTCGGCCGGAGCATCACGCCGGTTGGCAGACCAATCGGAATACGAGGGTCGTCGCCCGCAAGCGCATTGGTGAACTTGGTGGTCGTGGCAATCACGACGAAACCGAGTTTGCGGCCTTCGCTGACGATTCGCGCGAACTGGTTCACCAGCGGAGCCCAATTGCGTTCGCGGTTCCTGAGGGCTTCCTGGTCGATGCTCTTCAGCGTCGCCATCACTCCGGCGATTTCGTCAACGAGCAACACGATCCTGGAATCCAGTCCGCTGTCCCAAGAGGAATTGTCCGTAACCAGGCCAGCTTCATCCGCACTACGGAAGGCCGACAGACGCCGCTTCAACAGCGCGTCCAGCTTGCGGACACCCTCAACCTGCTCTTCCAAGCTTGACCAATGGGCGGTCAGGCGACCACCAAGGGCTAGGCATTGGTTGTGCGAATCAAAGGCGATCAACCCCGTCCGGCGCTTCATGGCTTCCTGTAGCGCACACAGCCGAAGTCCGGTAGTCTTTCCGCCACCAGTGGCTCCGGTGAAGATGACGCTTTGGTTCGCGTCAATGACGACCGGAGTCAAATCCATGTCCGCTTGACCCAGGCAAAGGACGTCGGGATCGCTAAAGGCGAGCCGCAGTTCTTCTTGTGCGCTCATTCGGAGAGTTCGCCGTCTCATTGGGCTTCTCCTTCCGGGCTATCCTGGTCCTTCGCATGGAGCTCGCGAAACAGCTGCTCCTCCGCCGCCGAAACCCAGGAGTGTGAAACGTCAGGTCCGTCTTCATGGACATTCAGTTCCTGCGTCACTGGGAGATCGGGTGATTCCGCGAACCGCTCCGGTTCGTGAACAGCGGTGACCCCCGGTGTTTCATCCAATGGATCACTGCCTGGCGCACGCCGTCGGATGTTCTCCTCGATCGTGAGGCCTCGGTGCTCGTGTGCCGGGTCTGCCGGGCCGATCAGAACGCCTGGGATCAGGGATGAAGCGTCAGCGGCGACCGGAGATGAGAAGTGGATAATCAGGTACCCCCAGGGTGACAGGTTATGCACGTACTGCAGCTCAAGACGCCATGGCGCCAGGTTTGCCAGCAGCTGGTTCAACCGAACGATCAACTGCTCGTAGTCTGCCCAGTCCTTGGCGAATGCGGGCCTCGTCCTCAGTTTCGCCGTCGGATAGCGACTGAGCGATCCGAACGGAGAGGTAATCGGACTGACACCGATCTGGCGGCTGCCAGGGGCCGGAAGCACCTCAGCGAGTCCGAAGTGGTCTCCGGTCACGGTCGGGCTTCTGTCCGCTGCCGAATACTTATCCGGAAGCACCAGGGCAATCAGGACCAGCTTGCGCCACAGCACCAACCAGGGTGGCTTGCGCTTACGTTTCGCCGCCGATCGCTCTATGAGCAGAAGTATGCCGCGAGAGATGATGTACACGACGAACATGCAGGCGATGGTCAGAACGATCCGCCGCCAATCCCATGTGCTCGGTTTCCAGTACCAGGGCTTTGGATAGTTCCAAAAGAACGGGTCCAAGCCGGCGATGATCGGAATCGCGAAGATGACGAGCGTGCCAACCGGGTCGGAAAGCAGCTGCATGACCACGTATCGAAAGCCGATCAGGATCGTGGCCGATGGTCGCTTGGATGGATTCCTTGCGTCGTTGTCCGAGGGGAGCAGATTGATTGCCAACCACGGGATGACGAGCACCGCGAAAACCGCGATGAAGGTCGTCCAGTACGGGTTGAGCCGAAAGGTCCACTCGGTGTTTTCCTCGATCGCCGTATTGGCGTATTGCCACGGGCGCCACGCAACGAGGGCCCACAGCACCAACAACCCAAGCAAAAGGGTTGGAAGTACGCGGATCGCACGCATCACGCGGATGTTGGCGACTTGCAAGGGCCAGAGCCAGTTCTGAGCTCGGTCCAGAAACGGCGTGTGATGTACTGGTGCACGGACTGTACGGGAAGTTGCACGGATGGATGACACGTCTGCACTCCTTGGGAAGGTGTCGGAAGGGTGGAGTAATCGGGCTTTGGGAATGAGTTGTAGGAATATTAAAACGTGAAGGTACACATAAAGACTTTACAAAAAAGCTTGCAGTCTCATCTAATCATAAATTTCGCAACTTTGCCAGCGCCGCACTCTTGGGGATGAGAATATTTTACCCAGATATTAATCTGTATTTGGTTTATTTGATAAAATATATTCATAACATAAACACAAGCTGGCCATCCGCTGATCCTTAAAGAGGCGTTTAGCCACCCGAACCAGTGCGAAAGCACGCTTACAACACCTTAAAAAACCGAGTTCGTATCCTTAGAAATACCGCCAGGATCATACGCCCCTGCCTTCGGGCATGAGAGCTGTTGCCTGCGGTAAGCGGCGTAAGAACCCGCACTCTTGAAAGGAGCCCTCATTGGGTTCGACAAGCGATTCCAGTAAGGGCAGGACAAAAAACACCCTCATCATCGTGCTCGTGCTGCTGGGTTTTGCGACGACCGCGTTTCTAGGACAGACTCTCCCGAAGAAAGCACCGGTAGGAGGGGAAATCACTGTCCATGTCGGTCCGCCGAGTATCCCGACCACCGGGAGCCCGAACGCAAGCACAAGCACGACGAGTGTGCCGCCAACATCGACGACTGCCCCGTCGACGACAGTCCCACCTTCAACCACCCTAAGTACGGCACCGCCGACGTCTGCATCGACATCTACAACGACAACGACGACGGCACCACCTCCGACCGAGGCTACGACCACGGTCGTTCCGACGTCGACAGCAACGACCACCACGGCTCCGCCGGAAAAGGAGACCACGACATCATCGTCTGTGGCCGACCCGCCTCCCGCCAAGAGCAGCGGCAGCGTCATCGGTTGGTTCGGAGCACATGAGTGGCTGGTACTCGGGGGAATCGTCGTATTCCTCATCCTGTGCGCATGCTCCGTTCTTTGGAGAGCCAGGCCGTAAGGTACCAGTATGTTCCGGTTAGTTAACAGGGGATTTCATAAGGATTAGGGACGCAGCATATGAGCGCCCCGAAGCCAGCAACCTCTCCGGTCCTTCGGGACTGGAGGGGTTGTCCCCTAAGGTCGTCGATCGATCTCCGCTAGCGGCACTAGCGTCGAGGATCTCGATGGACATTCGTTCGCACAATTGCGGACCCTTAAATCACCAACAAGTGACGCCATAGGAGGTGTCGCACCATCTGGTGAATGACGGGTCCTCTTTAATTTTTATAGATTATATTTCGAGTTTCGTCCTTTCGGACTCATCAGAACGAATGCACATTCGTTGACTCTGAGGATGGATGATGGGGGCTGAACGCGTGAATGTGGTTGTACCCACGTGTCCGTGATGCTGCCATCATCCCCTCTTTCATCACCTCTTTGTACTTCTTGCTGCTCACCGTCGCTCTTGGATCTCGCTGCAACGTGCTGCTGGAATGCATTCCTCGATCAGCGCACAGACATCCTTGATGCGGTCGAGAAATCTTTTGGCAATTATATCGCCGGCCAGAGCAGGGTCGCCTTCTGTCGTCGTGAGTGTTCCCAAGAGAAGACTGGACTCAACCTGAAGCTGCAACAAATCCCACTGAACCACCAGTAGGCGCGAGCTCTTCACCCTGACAATTTGTGAGGGATAGCGGCTGAGGATTTTTTCAATGCACGAATATAATTCGGGCGGTGGTTGTGACTTAACCGGCTGGAAATTGGAGAAGCTTCCGACTTCACCGTCATTCGCCGAGAAATACCACTCTTGTGACTCTAGGAGCAACGGCCATACATCGAAGCCGAACTCGAAGAATGCATACTGACCCGTAACACCTTCACTTTTGCGCGTCACCTGGACAGTGGTTGGGGCAAAAAATACGGAGATGTCCACTTCGGCTCCTCCAGGGTTGGTATGGATGGTTCGGTGGGTTGATGGTTAGATTGGGAAGGATCTTACTTTATGGGTGTTGAAGTATTGTTGAGGTTTGAACCGGTTAATTATATTATAATATCTTTTACAAAACAATAGCGGTAACAGGGGGAGTTTCGTCCTTTCGGACTCATCAGAACGAATGCACATTCGTTGACTCTGAGGATGGATGATGGCGCGGCTGGTGCGTGGATTGTGGTAACCCACACGCCTGATGTTGCCATCATCCCCTCTTTGTTGTGTGTTGCTTCGCAGCAACGTGAGCAATGCGTATGCGTGAAGTACTCCTTCGTGGTACTCAGCTGCCGGAACGGCGGGGTCGGTCAGCCGGGACCAGCCTGAAACCGGTCAAGACAGCGAAGGGACGAAGCGCGTCGACCGCGGCCCGCTTGTTGCTGGCCGTCGGATTCGAGTCGTACGCCGTCCACGCAGCGTTGAAGGCCCGGAGCTGAACTTGCGCCAGACTGTCCTTGGGGGACTGCTCGTTCCCGGCGCTCTGCGCGGGCCGCTGCCTGGCCTTCTTGGCGCTCCGCCTCTTCTCGGCGTCAGCCTCCGCGCGTTCGGCACGGCGCTGCTCCACCATCTCCCGCGTGACAGGCTCTTCGCCCTTGATGCCACGGTTGACGTTGCCGAGCGCCCGACGGACATCCAGGTTCACCTCGATGAGGATCGGCTCCGAGAAGTTCCCGTCCGCGTCCATGAAGAGGTCGCGTGCGTGCGTGAGGCACTCGAAGTCCTCGTCGGGAAGCCGGCCGGCCGCGTGCACCGCTTCGATGGTCGGGAAAGCTCCGGCGGTGAAGCTGAAGACGTTCCAGGCATCGACGTGGTTGATGGCGGTCTTCCACCCGATGAAGGTGAAGTCCTCCCGGACGTTGGAGGTGTTGTTGCGCACCTCTTCCGGGATGCCGTTCATGACCTCGACGGGGACGCTGCCCAGCCGCTCGATGGCTTGCGGAATGTCCGATCCGAGCTGGAAAAGAGCAGCCGGGATGTCGATGAGCTCGAGTTCTGGCGGGCTCACCTGGTCGGTGGTGTCAGCTGAATCGGTGGTCGAAGCTGACGCAGAAGCTGCAGACCTTGCAGACATGGGTTCACTCCTAAGGTTTGGCCTGAAAACCCAGGCGGATGGGTATTCATGGTGTCAGGCTGATGTCGCCAATCGTGAAGTCCGATGTAGCCGAGGCTACACCCAACGGAGCAACAGGTCGGTTGAGGACCGACCCGCAAAGGTCGTGGCCCGAAGACCACGACCTTTGACGGTCACTCTTTGTTGGGAAACAGTCTGAAAGACGTTCCCGAAATCACAACGACAAGTGTGCCTTATGGCTCGATCTGAGGTGTGGGTTTGGGGTGGTGGCATGGGCAGAGTGCGTTAAGGGTAGGTTAAGGTTGAGTATCTCCTTTGGGTATGGGTGTTTGGGTGGTGAAATGTTCTTTCTCTCAAGAAAGGAAAATCAGGACCGATTATCGCTCAGTCTTAATTTTCCTTCCTTGAGCCACACAAAACCATACAGCATTGCTCGATTGTTAAAATCACGAAAAGTAATTCCTCGTGATAAATGCTCGATTAATGTGAAAATTTTCCCATAACCGATAAGCCCATTATACAATAATTATCGGGAAATTAATACTCAAGAATTGTACCTGGCTCTTGTCATAAACAGTCAGATGAGTTATGCTATGGTCTTACGATTATTACTAACTGAGGCGGCGGCAAAACCCTAAAACAAAAACCAGTCCACGAACAGCAAAAAGGGGACGGTATAAAGCTAGTTTCACGCAAGTTTTCACTCCTTAAAAACGGCTCCGAGCCGGCCCCGCCCACCACAATATTTTTTAACCATGCAGCCAGGAGGCTGCGATGCCAAGCAAAAAAGATTCAGCCACCACCAAGCGCACATTGTCGCTTTTTTGGCATTACACCAAGAAATACCCGCTCTATTTTTGGACGGGCTCAATCGGTGTGGTTCTGGCCATCATCATCCAGGGCACCCTGCCACCGTTCATTATCGCCAAGGCATTCGTACGCCTGCAGACCGCTTATGTACTGCATCAGACGGTCAGCTTTAGTTCGATGTTGCCATATATCATCGGTTTTCTTGTCTGTATGGTGCTGGGATTCAT
>Ga0068860_100006949_pt1 | contig 11343 bp, 6 predicted proteins | sample KBSSwiS32_FD_66597 | JGI IMG/M metagenome (GOLD analysis project Ga0068860, IMG submission 66597) | Switchgrass rhizosphere microbial communities from Kellogg Biological Station, Michigan, USA - KBS Switchgrass S3-2 | ecosystem: Host-associated > Plants > Roots > Rhizosphere > Soil ... | reverse complement strand
GCCACCGATGGTGACAGTGCCGGTAACGTTCGTTCCGAGCAGGAGCAGATCGCCCGTCGCGCCGCCCGCCGCAACTGCCGCCGTGCTGCCGCCGCCGCCGGTAAGGGTGAGGATGCGAGAGGTGGCGCCCGTGAGGCTGATGGTGGAAAGGCTGGAGGAATTAATGACGAGGTCGCCGAAGTTCTGCGCGGTGCTGAGTGTGAGAGCAGTGTTGGACGTGGTGTTGTCGATGAGGGCTTCGTCGCCCGTGAGTGGGATCGCGCTTCCGCTCCAGTTTCCCGCTGTATCCATCGTGAATCCGCCACTAGTGTTTGTCCATGTCCTGGTGACCGCCTGCACGGAGTGCCCGCAAAGGATCGCAATTGCAAACAGAAGGGGCGCCTGGAAAATTTTGCGTTTCAAGTGCATAAAGCCAGTTGGGGATTTGGAGGGGATACTCACACGCGAAGAGATTCTTTCCCGGCTCAAAAAGCATGAAGACGCGGATTGCACAGACGGGGTGTAGAGCTTCTTCATGAGGGGATTTTTTACTGCAATTACAGAACAGCGGGTGGGAAGTATTGAGTTACTAAATTGGAAATAACTTTATCTCAACCAATCCAAAATTCGATTGAAAAGAGTTACTTGGATGAAACATTTGATTATCTTTTTTATCCAATCGACTTCACAAAAAACGGCACAACAAACGACCGCAAGCGATCACACATATATATCTTTATCACAATAACGATGTCCCGCTACCAGAAATCAATTCAAATTGTTGAATAGGAGTATCGTCATGGATTTGGTTTTCTCGAAATCATTGCAATCCAATATCTCCCAAGATCTTACCCCTCACGGAATTCCTGTATTTTTTGCAATTCCGACAGCCTGCGATGCAAATCATCAAACTGCATTAGCAATGCAAGATAAGTAAAAAATAGATAAAACAAAGTGCAATTACTGCAAGCCCTGCGACTTGCAGCCCCGTGTGAATTGCCTGAACGTGAGGGGTAATTCACTCCCGCATCATCGAAAATGCCTTTACCCTCCCCGATTTATTTCAATCCCGCCCCCACCGACGCGCGTACCCTGAATGCCGACCTGTGCATCTATGGCGGCGTATCCGGCGGGGTGATTGCAGCAATTGAAGCCTCGAATCGCGGCTTGAAAGTGGTCCTCCTCGAACCCGGCTCCCATTTCGGCGGCATGACAGCGGGTGGTCTTGGCATGACCGATGTGGGGAACAAGAATGTCGTCGGCGGCCTGTCCCGCGAATTTTACAAGCGCATCGGAAAACATTACGGCGTGGTGGAGGAATGGCGCTTTGAACCTCATGTAGCTGAGAATGTGTATGAGGATTGGATCCGGGAATGCGCGAACATTGTCGCTCTCAAGCGTGAGTTTTTGAAATCGGTGTCCGTGGCGGACGGAAAAATCCTCGCGCTGCACACCGTGAGCGGTTTGACGGTGAATGCCCGCATGTTCATGGACGCGACTTATGAAGGCGATCTCATGGCGGCGGCCGGCGTTTCGTTTTTCGTCGGGCGGGAATCGAATTCTGTTTACGGCGAGACTGTCAACGGCGCCCAGCTCCACAAGGAGCACCAGTTTGAAAATCCCGTCGATCCCTATGTGACTCCGGGTGTTCCTGCCAGCGGACTGCTGCCCGGCATCGACGACGACAGCTCTTATCAACCGGGTGCGGGCGACAAACGGGTGCAGGCCTACAATTTCAGGATGTGTCTCACGAAGCGTGAGGATCTCCGCATCCCGTTTCCAAAACCGGAGGCCTACGATTCCGCATGGTACACGCTGCTAAAGCGCTACCTGGCGACCGGCTGGAATGAGGTCTTCAGGAAATTCGACCCGATCCGCAACGGGAAGACCGACACGAACAACCATGGCGCGGTCTCCACGGATTTCATCGGGATGAACCACAATTATCCGCTGGCCGGCTATGCCGAACGCGAGAGGATTTACCAGGCGCATGTCACCTGGCAGCAGGGATTGATGTGGTGCCTTGCGAATGACCCCGGCGTGCCGGCCGCGATCCGCGAGCCAATGAGCGAATGGGGGTTGTGCCGCGACGAATTCCAGGAGTCCGGCGGGTGGCCGCACGCGATGTATGTGCGTGAAGGCCGGCGCATGGTTTCCGATTATGTAATGACGGAACACAACTGCCGGGGCGAGATCGTGGTGGATGATCCGATCGGCATGGCCGCCTATGGCATGGATTCGCACAACTGCCGCCGCATGGTTGCAAACGGTCGCGTGGTGAACGAAGGCGATGTCCAGGCGGGCAACTTCCTCCCCTACCCTGTTTCCTATAAATCCATCGTCCCGAAAAAATCCGAATGCGCGAACCTGCTCGTGCCGTTCTGCCTCTCGGCCTCGCACATCGGCTTTGGCTCGATCCGCATGGAACCTGTCGTCATGGTTCTCGCCCAATCAGGCGCGATCGCGGCAGCCATTGCCCTCGATGAAAAAGTTCCCGTGCAGGATGTCTGCTACAAGGCTCTCCGGAAGGAACTCGAGGCTGCGGGCCAGGTCCTGAGCCGCCCCGCCCACGTGGAGGCCTTCAAAGTAGGCGAGACCGAGGCGGAAGCGCTGGCCGAAACCTGACGCCCCCGCCGTTTCCGCCCCTTCATCATCTCCCCCTATGAAAATACGCATCACGCCCAAAAAACAACTGTTTTACGTTGTAAACTTTCTTTCCGCGCTTCTCCTTCTTGCGATTCCGCATGCTACGGGCGCGGATGAAGCCCCGGCAAAGCTCTACCAGGAGGATTTTGAAAAAGCGGACGCCCTGCCCGAAGGCTGGGAGAAGCAGGCGGATGTCACCGTGACCGGCAATGAAAAATTCCAGGGTTCCCACGCGCTCCAGATCGCCCGCACGGAGGATAAATTCGACGTCGCCACGTCCGCGATAAGCCCCGTGGTCAAGCTCGCCGCGGGCCCGGTCGAGGTGGACGGCGCGTTCAAGGCCGCCCTGCACTCGCCCGACAGCTCCTTCAATGCGACGATCACGCTGCGATGCATGGATGCCGCCGGTAAATCGCTTGAAGACGTCCGCGTGGCCGACTATCACGGCACGGTCAACTGGGTGCAGATCAAGAAGCAGGTCCAGGCCCCGGCGGGCACCGTCGCCGCGCGACTCCGCATCGAGTTTAACAAGACCGACGGCAAATTCTGGGCCGATAATCTCGCCATCGTCCCCGTGGCCGCCGCGGAAGCGGTGAAGAGCAACATCCACCGCATCCTTTTCAAGACCTCCGCTCCGGGGAACCTCTTCATGCCCGGCGACAAGCCGGTTTTCAACATCGTCGTCGAAACCGTCGATCCGCTGGCAAAGGATGGCATCACCGCAGTCGTGCGCGATTACTGGGGCGCGGAGCAGACCGCGCCGGTCACCGCGAAACTTGAGGACGCCGGCACCGTGAAAGAGATCCCGGCCCCTGGCCCCGTGAAACCGAATCCCGCCCCCTTGCAGGAGTTCGGTTCCTACAAGGCCACGATTGACTTTTCAGGCGCACAGTTTGAGACGGGCAAATACTACGAGATTCACGTCGCATTCGACGACGGCACCGGCAACCTCTTCCGCGAGACTAAGGGCTTCGCCTTCCTGCCCGAGGCCGTCACCAAAAAATATCCGTGGCGCGACATCCCCTTCAGCAGCCGCAACTGGGACAACCGCATCCCGGATTATTTCACCCTCTCCGACCGCCTCGGTATCCGCCTGCTGGGAGTATGGGGTGGCGGCTGGAGTTCGGCTTCCACCTACAAGCCGACCGCACCCGGACTCGATCTTGTCGCGAAGCTGGACGCCGGCGCCCTCTGCCGGACACCGATTCCCGATATCGAGCACCATCTCGGCAACTACAAGGCGATCGATGAAACCGTGCTGCGCAATTGGGTGCGTAATTACCTGCGGGAATTCGGCAAGGACAAGAGGATCATGTTCACGCTTGGAAACGAGCCGCCGCAGACGGGCGAAACTGTTGCTGCAAATGTGGCCGCGTACAAGGCTGTGTACGAGGAAGTCAAAAAAATCTCGCCCGACACATTCGTCGTCAGCACGTCCGTCGGCCCGTCGGAGGAATATTTCAAGCTCGGCTTCCAGAACTATTGCGACGCCGTGGATTACCACACCTACGAGGATGCGAATGGCGTCGCCGGCACTTTCAAGAAATACGCAGCGCTCTTCGAAAAATACGGCGGCAAAAAACCGATCTGGTCCACGGAATCGGGCCTGAACAGCCAGGGCCTCACGCGCCGCGCCATCGCCACCGACCTCATTAAAAAATTCTCCCTCTTCTTCGCGAATGGCGGCGAGAATATCTCCTGGTTCACCATTGGCTACCCCGACCGCCAGGGTAAGCTCCGCGGCGGCGCGGACGATTCGTTCAACGTCTTCGACGGCCTCTACGGCCTGTACGGCCCCCGCCTCGACGCCATCGCCTACTACAACATGGTGAACGCGATCTGCGTCAAAAAATTCGTCGCCGGCAAGGAATACGAAAACGGCGTGGAGTCGTACATGTACCGCGACAAGGACGCCCACATCCTCCAGGTCCTCTGGAAAAAACGGGGCGAGGAGGACGTTTTCGTCCCACTGAAAGACATCGGTTCCGTGAAGATGATCCGCATCGACGGCGTGATCACCACCATGGACGCCGCGAAACAGGGCCTCACTCTGCGTGTCGGTATAGACCCGATCATCCTCCTGTACGACGGCGACCAGTCATCGCTTCCGGACAAACTCGAAGCGCCGCGTGTTTCCTTTGCCTCACTGCCGGAAAAAATCACGCGCGGCGAGTCTCTCACGCTGAATCTCTCGCTCAAGGGCGTCACGAGCGACCAGTTACAGATGAAGGTCCCACCGTTCTGGAAGGCCGGTAAAATCAAGATGGATGGCGACTCCGCCGCGACCGTCGAGATCGAGCCATCCTCGGACACCGAAGCCCGCTACGCCCCTATTTCCGTGTCGATCAAGGGCAAGAATGGCGATGGCGACCTCACTGCCTTCATCCCTGTCCAGGGCCAGCTCTCCGCGCAGCTCATGCCTGCGGCCGCAACGGCCCCCGGGGACAGCCCGTCCGTCGAGCTCCGCCTGCACAATAACAACTCCAAGCCGGAGACCGTGAACTGGAAGCTCGCGCTGCCGCAGGAAGTGCCGTTGCGCGCGGGCCGCTACACCATGGAATTCACACGCCCCGCCCAGGCCTATTTCGGCGACACCGCCGAGGGGCGGAAGGAAGTCGCGGCCCACGGAGACGCCGTCATCCGCGTGCCGCTCTCCGGTGTTGATCCCCTCACTTCGTACAAAGTCGCCGCCACCGTCACGGACGCGGTTGGGCGTGTCGTGAACACCCAGCGTTTCATCGGCGGCTTCGTCGGCGTTCCGAAAGTGTCCGCTCCGCTGAAGATGGACGGCACCCTCACCAGCCCCGAGTGGGCCCGCTGCGTGCCGCAGAAGATCGACAAGGATGAGCAGTACCGGCATCTCTCGAAAAACATCCACACCTCATGGGCGGGGCCGAAGGATCTCTCCGCCGACGTCCGTTTCCTCTGGGACGACAAGTATCTCTACGTCGGCGTCAAGGTGACCGACAATGTGTTTCAAAACAACGCCTCCGGCACCCATCTCTGGTCGGGCGATGGCATCCAGTTGCTCGTGGACCCGGCGCGCTCGCTCGCCGAGAAACCCGGCAAATACGACTACTCCTTTGCGCTCACGAAAAACGGCCCGCAGGCATGGTGCTTCCTCTCCGCGGACGGACGCGCCCCCGCCGGCGAGGCGAAGGACGTCATCGTCTCCACAAAACGTCTCGACGACAAGACAGGCGACATGAGCTACGAGATCGCGATCCCGTGGAACCGCCTCCAGCCCTTCAAACCCGGCGCAGGTGCAAACCTGGGCCTGGCGATGGCAATCAACGAGGACGACGGCCCGGGCCGCGACGGTTTCATGGCGTGGTTCGGCGATATCCAGATGAAAGAGGTGTCGCCGGTGGCCGATCTCATCCTTGGCGACTGAAGTAAAATCGCCAGGTCCGCGGGATGATTTTTTCGTCCATATTCTGGACAAAATCCACCATGCCTCCCCGTCTCTCAATCGGATTATTACCAGAGTTGTTGCGGAAAAATTTCCCGGCTGTTATCAATTGAGTTCCCCATGCAATTACTCGACTGGATCGCAATAGCAACCCCCCTCCTTATCGCGGCGTGCGTCGGCTTTTACGCGCAGCGCTTTATGAAATCCGTCGCCGATTTCATGTCCGGCAGACGCCTTGCCGGTCGCTACCTCCTCGCGGTGGCGGGAGGCGAGATGCAGGCGGGCGCGGTCGTTTTCGCGGCGTCGTTCGAGCGCATTTCGAAATCGGGTTTCGCGCTCGGCTGGTGGGGCTGGCTCATCGGGCCGGTCGGGATTCTCATCGGGATTCTCGGGTTTGTCGGCTACCGGTTCCGCGAAACGCGCGCAATGACCCTCGCGCAGTTTTTCGAAATCCGTTACAGCAAGGCGTTCCGTCTCTTCACGGGCCTGCTGGGATTCATGGCGGGGCTCACGAATTTCGGCATTATCCCCGCGGTCGGCTCCCGCGTGATGGTCTATTTCCTGGGATTGCCGGAGAACGTGCATATTTTGTCGTACACGATTCCCTCGTACATCCCGCTCATGGCGCTTTTCCTTTCCATCACCATGACCCTCGCACTCTCGGGTGGCATCATCACGGTGATGGTCACGGATTGCGTGGAAGGCATCTGCTCGCAGATCATTTATCTCGTCCTCATTGCAGTGCTCCTCATGACCTTCAGTTGGGCCGACATCAGCGCCACGCTTTCCCACACCGCTCCCGGGGAATCGATGTTGAATCCTTTCGATATCTCGAAGCTGAAAAATTTCAACGTCTTCAACCTGTTCATCGGGCTGGTAACGACGGTGTACGGCTGGGGCGCATGGCAGAACGCGAGCGCCTACAAGTCCGCCTCCCTCACCCCGCACGAGGGCAGGATGGGCGGACTGCTCGGCAACTGGCGTGAACTCGGCAAAGGCTCCGTGGTCACATTGCTCGCCGTGTGCGGGCTCACCTATTTGAAGCATCCCGATTTCGCTGTACAATCCGCAGCGGCCCACGCGGCCATCCAGAACATTTCGAATCCCCAGATCCAGCAGCAGATGAGCATTCCCATCGCGCTCTCCTACCTGCTCCCGGCAGGCGTCAAGGGCCTGCTGTGCGCGGTCTTGCTCATGGGCATTTTTGGCGGCGACGCGACGCACCTTCACTCGTGGGGCGGCATCTTCGTGCAGGATGTCCTGGTGCCGCTGCGCAAAAAACCTTTCACGCCTGAGATGCACATCCGCGTGCTGCGCTGCCTGATTGTTTTCGTCGCGGTGTTTGCGTTCATCTTCGGCAGCCTTTTCCGGCAGACGGAATACATCTTCATGTGGTGGTCCGTGACGCAGGCCATTTACATCGGCGGCGCGGGTGCCGCGATCATCGGCGGCCTCTACTGGAAAAAAGGGACCTCAGCGGGCGCTTGGGCCGGCATGATCACTGGTTCGACCCTGTCCGTGGGAGGCATCATCGCGCGCCAGATTTATGGTGACCAGATTCCCGACGGCGCGGTCATTTCATTGATCGCGATGGTCACCGCGGTAATCGTGTACGTGGTGACTTCACTCATGACGTGCAAGGAGGATTTCAACCTCGAACGCATGTTGCACCGCGGCAAATACGCCGTCATCAAGCCTTTGGTTGCCGAGCCGGAAGTGAAGGCGCCCGAACCCGGCAAAAAGCTTGGGCTGAGCAAAATCATCGGCTTCGACAAGGATTTTACCCGGATCGACAAACTGATCGCCGGCGGCCTGTTCGGGTGGACGATGTTCTGGCTCAGCGTGGCGGTCGTCGGCACGATCTGGAATGTCATCGCTCCATGGCCCGCGCACGTATGGTCCTCCTTCTGGCATGTCGTGAGCATCGTCATCCCCGTGGTGCTCACATGCATCACCGGCATCTGGTTCACATGGGGAGGCGTGCGCGACATCCGCAGCCTGTTCCGCAGGCTCGCCACCACGAACGTGAACCTCTTCGACGACGGCACCGTGGTGCATCATCACAACCTCGACGAGGAAGCCCTGGCCGTCGCCGTCCCTCCACCGCCCCCCGGTACCTCGGACCTTATCCCGCCGGAAGAAAAAAAGAAATAAACGCGGGGCCGATCGATAGACTCCGGCGAAGGGACCCACGATGGCGGTCGCGGCGTGACAGGTGTAGAGGCGCCTGTGTCAGGCGTCCTCCATCTTCGGATTTGCACACCGAATGGATCGCCTCCAAGGTTTACTAACATTCGAGGAACCGCACCCATTGCGTGGGATCGATGCAGGAAATTACCGGTTTCTAACGAGTCTTTTCCCGGGGAGGATGGAGCCTCGATTTAAGATGTTCAGATCAAGGCTGGCCTTTTGTGTCTTCAGGTCGTAAATGCAGTGCCAATTCCATATCCAGACCGGTTCGCCGGTTCGTCCTTTGCTGATCCGGAGCAGCAGCGAGTTGGAGTCATCCGCCCAGTCCAGCGATTCAACGATGCAGTCGCCTTCGCCGGTCATGCTTTTGCGGATGGCGGGGGAGAGTTTGTTATGCCGGATGAAAAGATCAACGGCTTTCCCGTGGATCTTCGCGCCTTTGACCTCGGCAAATTTCAGTCCCGCCTGCTGCTTGAACAAACGGGGCTCGCAATGACCTCTATAGGGACGGTCGTTGATAACAATCCATTTTCCGTTGGGCGAGAGCGTGGCGGTCGCGATTCTATCGTATTCGAACAGCAACTCCTTCCGCAAAGGATCAGCCAGGGAACTCAAGACGATCTTGAACGATTTGCCGAAAAACTTTTCTTTGTCGGGCCGGCTATAAACTTCGATGACAGTATCTATGTGCGGCGCTCCAAAGAACTCGAACTGCGCGTCAGGTTTGATCCGCTCCACAAGCTTGTAGTCCGCGCCCGGCTCGGCGGCAAAACAGGAACCCGCGAAGATGATGAGCAGAGAAATGGCGATTTTTGTCACGGTTTTAGTGCATGTTATAAATTGACGACTCCGGCCTTTTGTCCCCGGGCCAGCATGCGCTGGTCCGGCTTTCCGGGTCTTCACCCTGGATTAATCGGTCCCCCCATCATGCCAACAACCCAGAAAGCAAGAATAAGGTATGCTAACCCGGCCTCGAAAATGGCTGCCATGAAAATCCCTGCGACGCGAAGGGCTGGATTCCCCGGTAGACGCCAGCCAAGCCAAACCCTGCAAACAACCCACATAGTTATGATACAGGCAAAAACCACGACAGGATTTACACCTCTGGTCATCCAGTTGAGAAAGGAATTATGGCTCAAGCGGGAATTCTCGATGACAAGAGTCATTGCGGCGAATCCGATATAGGCAACCCATGGGAACAGTGCCGCTGCCATCATCTTACGCCGTTCCATGATTGTTACGTCACAATTCATTCGCCACCGGATAGTTTAACCGACTGACGAGCCGGCTGAACAGAGTTAAATGCAAGCTGCCGGTGGACAGGGGACAAGCGCGACTTTGGAACTTAAAGGCAGGGAAATGGGGGTCATGCTTCATTTATTGACAGAATTTTGATGCAAATTGCCGCCCGCAGCCATCGAATTCTGCCCATCCTCGATGGCAAAACTCCACCAAATTTCATTGACTTTCCCTGCCGTGGCACCAACGACCATGGAGCATGAAAACGTCCTCCATCCACCACACAGCGCCAACCTTGAATTGCCTCGCTCCAAAGTGGCGAAACCGAGCGAAGCGAGATACTCGACTCTTGGAGAGGCCGAGGGGCGAGGGCGGCAACGCCGTGGGCGGAGGCAGGAGGCTTAACTTGTTCTCCGAGGGAATGTTGGTGGATGGCGGACGTGTGAACCGTCCTACGGGTTGCCGCCCTTGCCCCTCGGCTTCTCCCGGAGTCGAATTTGAATCAGGAATCACGAACTTTCCATCGCCCCATACATCGTGGAAAACATCCCCATCATTGACCAAAAATACCCCGAAACAGGCGAAAACATCCCCATTTTGGGAGCTTTTTGTTCGCCAGAAAATGTCCCGCTTGTTGCATAAGTTCCACATAGTCAACAACAAATCGGCGTTCAACCCCCACCAACCATGCAAAAATCCCGAAAAGCAGCTAAAAACATCCCCGCCGCCAGAATTAGAGGCGGACCAGTTCCCGTCCGAATTGGCATCGTCAATCCACAAGAAGTGCAACCTCAAGGAACTTTATTGACGCATTTTTCAAATAAATCTCCAATCCTGACCTGAATCCGTTTAATTAATTTCAATATGTCACTCGTCATCCATCTTCTTCCGAACGCTCACCTCGATCCCGTCTGGCTCTGGGACTGGCGCGAGGGTCTCAACGAAGGCATCGTCACGGTGCGCACGATCCTCGATCTCATGGACGAATATCCGAAGCTTACGTTCATGCGCGGCGAGGCGGCAATATACGAGCACATCGAAAAAAACGACCCGAAGACTTTCGAGCGCATCGGGCGCATGGTGGATAGCGGACGCTGGGACGTGGTCGGCGGCACTTACATCCAGCCGGATTCGAATCTTGCCTCCACCGAAACGCTCTGCCGGCAGTTCGAACGCGGGATGAAATATTTCGAGAGCCGCTTCGGAAAAACGCCGAAGATCGCATGGCAGGCCGACCCCTTCGGCCACACGCCGGAGTGGCCCGCGATCACGCGCTCATTTGGAATCGAAGGCTTCACGTTCACTCGCCCGCAGCGAGCGCAATTCCCGATGGAGTCGCCCGCATTCTGGTGGAAGACCGGTTACGGCGACAGCCTGCTCTGCTACCGGCAGCACTGGATGTGGTATTGCAGCGAGCGTTTCAACCTCATCGAAAAACTCAACGCCACGCTCACCGGCGCATCCACCCAGCCTTTCACAAATGTGGGCCTGCTCATGGGGCTCGGCAACCACGGCGGCGGCCCCACCCGCCGCCATATCGAGGATGTCGAAAAATGGGCCGCCGCGCATCCCGAGGTCGAGGTGCGGTTCTCGACGCTCCACAAATTTTTCCAACTGCTGCGCAAGGAAATCACCGGGAAGAACGCGCCGCGCGTTCCATCGGTGCGCGGCGATCTCGGCTACTGCCTGCGCGGTTGCTACTCCTCCGTGGCGAAATTCAAGAATCCGTACCGCAAGTCGGAAGCGCTCGTCGCCGGGGCGGAGGCCACGCAATCGGTCATCGCCGCAGCGCTCGGCAAAAGCACCGTGCCGCTCGACAACGCGTGGGATTCCGTGCTCTTCAATTCCTTCCACGACATCCTGCCCGGCTCCAGCAT
>Ga0068860_100006947_pt1 | contig 11345 bp, 10 predicted proteins | sample KBSSwiS32_FD_66597 | JGI IMG/M metagenome (GOLD analysis project Ga0068860, IMG submission 66597) | Switchgrass rhizosphere microbial communities from Kellogg Biological Station, Michigan, USA - KBS Switchgrass S3-2 | ecosystem: Host-associated > Plants > Roots > Rhizosphere > Soil ... | reverse complement strand
GCCGTTCTCCTCGACAGTGATCGTCGATTCGTAGCTGCTCACCGGCAGCACGCCTTCGAGGATGCTGTACTTGAACATGTGCCGGTCGGCGTTGTGGGCCAGCAGCTTTTCCTTGATCGTGCCGCCGCCTTTCAAGGTGAGCAGGCGCACCGCGCCGACCTTGTTGTCGCTGCCTTCGACGATCTTGTCCGACTCGACCGCAGGATGCCAGCTGCCGAGGCCGCCGAAGTCCTTGACCTGATCCCAGACCTTCGCGGCGGGCGCATGGATCGTGATGCTCTTGCTCACCTTCAGTATCGGCGCGCCGGCGGCGCAAGCGATGCCCGATACGCTCATCAGGGCGAAGTATACAATTGCAGTTATGCGTTTCATGACGATCCTCCCGGCTGCGACGAGGACGTCTCAACCGCCGGCTTCGTAAGCCGCGGCGGCGCCCTCTTGCGGGCAATATCGCACAGTTCGAACGCGTTGCCGACGCCGGGCAGGGTGGCCGGAATTGGCCGTCCCATTTATGACACACCGGCCGTGCAGCGGCCGGCGAGTGACGCGCGAGTGGCGCGCTGGCGGCGGCCGGTCGATCCGTGTGCTGGTGTCGATGACCGTCGTGACGAACGACCGCCGCAGTCACCTTGGACTTTCGATTACCGCTGATCCGCCGCGGCGGCCGTCTGGCTCGCCCGCCCCACGGTCAGTCGCTGGCGGCTTGCTGTGCGAACGGTGTCGAGGCGGCAAGCACGGTCTTTGCGCGCAGCAGGCGGATGAGCGACAGCAGCACGCTCGCCACGAGCCAGGCGACGGCTGCGTTGAAGACCAGATGACATTGCTTGGCCACGTCGGCCAGACCGTCACCGAGAATCGTCACGCTGTAGGTCGCGACGACCGCCGTCGAAGCGAGAGCGGCGAACAGCATGTCGGCCTGCCCGAGGCCCGGACGCCGGCGCAGCAGCATCGCGGCGAACGCAATCAGCGGCAGCAGCAGCACGGCCAGGCGCAGGTTCGGATGCTGCAGCAGCGGGCGACCGAGGCTCGGAATATTTTCCGGCAGCGGATCGGTGTGGCCGCCCTCGATCGCGCCGAGGCCCTTGGCCAGCCACGAATCGACTTCACCGATACCGTTCAGACCGAGGCGCACCGCAGTCGCCGGTTCGCGCACGAGCAAGCCGGCTTCGCGCGCGCGGCTGAAACGCGAGATGCCGGGGCACGCGCCTTCGGCGTCGTAGTTCGGCAGCTCCCACGAGCGCCGCCCGCTCCACGCCGAACAGGACGGATGCAGGCCGAGGCGCTGCAGCGTGCGCGGCGGATTCGGCGAAGCCGGCAGCAGCCCCATCAGCACGATGTCGGCGGCATTGGCGACGCGGATGTTGTCGATGACCGGCGAGCTGCGCTGCAGCTGCACGACCTGAAGAACCAGGGCCAGCAGTCCGCCGGCCGCGAGTGCGGTGCCCTGCCAGGCCAGGCGGCGCATGCCGATGAAACCGAGCAGCAGCACCATGCCGGCGAGGGCGAGCGGCAATGCCAGATGCTGGATCTTGCTGGCACCGAGCAACAACGCGACGCCGGCGAGCAGCACGACACGGCGCCGTGTCGGTGCAAGATCGGCGAACAGCAGGGTCAGCGCGAACGTGCCATACAGCGCGAGCAACGCAGTCCACTCGGCGTAGAACGTATTCGCATAGAGCGTGTTCGCCGGATCGGCGAACACCAGTGGAAAAAGCGCCGCATTCGCCAGTGCGACGCCGGTGCGACCGCGCCGCCACCAGGCGACGGTCAGCGCGACGTTCAGTGCGATCAGCAGGGCGAATTTCAGCAGCCCGAGCGCGCGGACCGAATGGCGCGGCGCGCCGCCGAGCGCTTCGACGATTTTCCAGCCGAGCACCGCGACGGCCTGCGGCAGCAGTTCCGACGACCAGTAGCACATCGAATCCGGGCCGCCGGCATCGATGAAGACGTATTGCGAAAACGGTGCCCACGGACTGTTTTCTGCCGGCGGGATGCTGCGCGGGCGATCCGGGTACAGATCGAAGCAGGCCGTGTAGCGCACCTCGTCGTAGCTGTTGGCGTAGGCCAGCAACGGATCGTGCCCCAGCACGCCGGCGCCGCGCACCAGGCCGAGCAGCGTGATCAGCACGATCAGCAACTGCAGCGCGGCGCTTCGCTCGGACGGGCGTAGAGCGGACACAAGCGGTCCCGGACGTAGGATTTCCATGGTCATGGTCCAAGCTTCGCCCTGAACGATGACGCAACGGCGACGCCGTTGTTGCAGGCCAGTGTCAGCGGCGCAAGCGGTAAGCGCGGCGCGACTATCGATCCGCCGGTACGGCCGCGGCACCTGAGACCGATCCCACCGAACCGGTGCAGCGCGGCGACCGGCTCGCGGGCGACTGGCAGTAAGACGCAGTGCGGCCTATGCTACCGACCCCGCGCGATACGGCGCGTCTCGACATTTCCGCCATGCGTGAATTTCCAGCCGTAGCCCTGATCGGCGTGCCGACCGACATCGGCGCCGGCGATCGTGGCGCGTCGATGGGTCCCGAAGCGCTGCGCGTCGCCGGCATCGCCGAGGCGCTGACCGCGCGCGGACTGACCGTGCTCGATCGCGGCAACCTGCACGGCCCGCACAATCCGTGGCTGCCCGCGCAGGACGGTTACCGCCACCTGGCCGGCGTCGTCGCGTGGAATCGCGCCGTGCTCGATGCCGTGGCCGCCGAGCTGGCCGAACAGCGCCTGCCGATCATGCTCGGTGGCGACCACTGCCTCGCGATCGGCTCGATTACCGCCGTTGCGCGGCATTGCCGCGAACACGGCCGCAAACTGCGCGTGCTGTGGCTCGACGCGCATGCGGACTTCAACACCTCGGTCATCACGCCGTCCGGGAACATCCACGGCATGCCGGTCGCCTGCTTGTTCGGCCACGGTCCGCGCGAACTGACCGAGCTCGGCGGCAGCGCGCCGGCCATCACGGCCGAAAACCTGCGCCAGATCGGCATCCGCTCGGTCGACGCCGGCGAGAAGAAGCTGGTCCGCGACAGTGGCCTCGACATCTACGACATGCGCTACATCGACGAGATCGGCATGAAGCGCGCGATGGAAGAGGCGCTCGAGGGCGTCGACGCCGACACGCACCTGCACGTCAGCTTCGACGTCGACTTCCTCGACCCGGACATCGCGCCCGGCGTCGGCACGACGATTCCCGGCGGACCGAACTACCGCGAAGCGCAGCTGTGCATGGAGATGATCGCCGACACCGGCCGCCTCGGGTCACTCGACGTGGTCGAACTCAATCCGGCGCTCGACCATCGCAACCAGACGGCGAAACTCGCGGTCGATCTGATCGAGAGCCTGTTCGGCAAATCGACCCTGATGCGCGAGTAGCCATCTTATGTTGGCTGCTGGCTGTCAGAGAGACCTAGTAACCCTGAAGTGTATCGATGATCTTGCCGTCCGCATCCGTAACGTATTCGATATTTCCGATCTCATCAGGCGAGCTGTGGCCAAGAAAGATCGCATATCCACAGTTCAATCTTTCTATGCGCATCTTGTGGCCCGCAGGAGGCACGCCACCGGCAAACTTCGGATCTTCAGCCAATTTCTTATGAAGTTCCTTCTCACTAATTACCTTTTTACACACGGATTGGCTCTCAATGCTTTGCGACATCAAGGCTGTTCCGACGATCAACGCGAGGGCTGGGAGGAACACTTGCTGGAACTCCTCTAGTCGGTCGAGACTCAGAGCCAAGAGGGGTGGAAGGACCAAGCGCGCGAACGGCGCTCACTCGAAATTGCTGAAGAACACATCGTCGGTCGTGTTCAGGCAACCGCTCGTGGCGCCGATGTATTGATCGAGCTTGGCGATATGCGCCGGATGGAACTCGAGCAGGTTCTGCGTACCGGAGTCGCAGCCGGAGCCGCTGAAGTTGCAATAGCTCATGATCGTTCCAGCGCCCGCCGCCGGACACGACTGAGTGCCCGAGTAGCAGGCAAAGACCTGATTGTTGTACAGCGTGGACTCGCCGCTGAAGCATTGATCGATGAAATTGCTGGCAGTCGGCACGCCGGTCGATGCGTTCGTGCAATGCGTGTGGTAGGCGCCGAAGTTGTGGCCGAGTTCGTGGCCGACGATCAACGCCGCGAACGAACCGTCGGGATCGATATCGATGCTCGTGCACACCTCGTTGAGGCTGTAGCTGCCCACCGTGTCGCTATTTTGCGCGAAGCCCTTCTGACAGTACTGCTTGATCCACGCCAGGCCCGAGGAACTGCAGCTGTTCTGCGTGCTGCTGATTGCGCCGGACAGCAGTATCGCAAACGCGCGCGTCACGGCACCTTCGTTGGTCTTCCAGTAGTTCGCGAACAGGTCGAGGCCGGCAGTCGTCGCGCTGGACGTCAGGCTCGTGTAAGGGTCGGTGCCGGGACTCGTGCGCAGGATCGTCGTGCCGATCTGCAATTGCACGAGCAGATCCGTCTCGTACATGAGGTTCATCGTGTTGAACATGCCGGCAATCCAGTCCGCCGCGTTCGCCGTGTTGTTGTTGAACAGGCGCTGCATGAACAGGCTGTCGGTGTCCACCGCCACGACGGCAAAGCGCAGCGCGTTCGAGGACGCGAGCGCTTGCGACGTCAGCGAATCGCGCACCTGGGTCGCCGCGACGGAGCCCAGCGTCGAAAGGTCCAGGTTCAGGTCATCGTTGCCGCAGCGGAAATCGAAGTTCGATCCCGGCGGCGGTTTCATCTTCTGCGCGACCAGATTGCTCGCGCCGCCCGTCGTCGTCGCACGCAGCAGAAACGAACCTTCAGGCCCGGTGCCGCTGCCATGCGCGACAGAAAGGTCCGGATTCAACGCCAGGGCGACGCGTGTGCTCTTGTCGTCGGAATAACCTCGCAGATAGATGCGCTCGCTGCGCGGGATTTCGGTCTTCCCGGCACCCGCGACGAGGTAGATGTGCGCGTCGTTCGAGTACACCTGCGCGTGCCGGAAGCGCACCGCTGCCGAACTGCCGGGCCCCGTCGGGAAGCCATCGATGACGAGCGAGTCCGCGCCGCGCAGCGAAGCCAGCCGAGCCATCGTCGCACGCTCGAACGAATGTTCTGCGCCTGCGGCAGCATGGACCGCCATCGAGAGGCCGAAGCAGGCGATCGTCTGAATTGCCAGCCGAATGTTCATGCTCACCCCGACGAGAGACGGCATAGGGCAGTGTAGTCCGGCTCGGCGTGTCGTGCACGTAGCCGGGCGCAATCCGGTCCGCGGCGGTTGCGCCAGCCTGCGCGTGGCTACTCGAACGAGCTGAAAAAGACGTCGTCCGTCTTGTCGAAGCACGCGCCCTTCGTGTCGATCAAACCGTCGATCTTCGTGATGTGCGTCGGATGGAAGCGCAGCTGGTTCTGGACGCCGGCTTTGCAGCCGGACCCACCCATGTTGCAGTAGCTCATGATCGTCCCGGCCCCGGCGGCGGGACAGCTGGTCGCGCCGGAATAGCAACTGCTCTCGCCGCTGTAGCAGGTGTCAATCGTATTCGTAGCGGCCGGATCTACGCCGGTGCTGATGTTTGTGCAGTGCGTGTGCGCGGCACCGAAGTTGTGGCCGATTTCGTGGCCGACGATGCGCGCATCGAAGCTCCCGTGCGGATCGAAGGCAATGTTGGTGCAGACCTGGGTCAGGTTGTAGCTGTTGTTGTTGGTGCAATACTGGTTGAGCCAGGCGATGCCAGAGGCGCTGCAGCTGTTGCCGGTGCTCGCGATTGCGCCGGAAAGCAGCGTTGCAAACGCTCGCGGCACGCCGCTCTCGTTGGCTTTCCAGTAGTTGGTGAAGATGCCGAGCTGCGCAGTCGTGGCGCCCGCGGTGAAGCTCGTGTACGGATCGGTGGCGGCGTTGGTTCGCAGGATCGTCGTGCCGATCTGCAGTTGCACGAGCAGGTCGCGCTCATACATGAGATTCATCGCGTTGAACATGCCGGCGATCCAGTTCGTCGCGCTGGTCGTGTCGTTCGCGAACAGCCGCGACATGAACAGGCTGTCGGTATCGATCGCGATGGCCGCAAACCGCAGCGAATGCGCTGCTGTCGTCTGCGCGGCAACCGCCGTGCGCAGCTGTTCGGCCACGTCACCCAGCGCCGATGCATTGCCGCCGGGGACCGAGGTATCGAGGTTTTCGATCTCGTTGCCGCAGCGGAAGTTGAAATCGAATCCGGCCGGCAGGTCCGATTCGAGCTTTACCGCGCGGAGCGTGCTGCCGTCACGGACGTTGAGCGCATGGATCACGAAGGATCCGTCCGCGCCGCTTCCGCTGCCGTGGGCGACCGAAAGATCCGGGTTCAGGGCGAGCGCGACCCGCGCCGAGCCATCGTCGGAATAGCCGCGCAGGAAGATCTCGTGGCTGCGCGGCAATTCCACCCGGCCGGCCGCCGTCTCGGCATAGACGCGTGCATCGGCCGAGTACAGGTCGACGCGCTGCAGGCGCACCGGGGCCATCTGGTCGGGCCCCACCGGAAACCCTTCAATGGTCAGCGTTCGCGACGGCTCGAGCGCAGCGAGCCGCGCCAGCGTGGACCTTTCCAAGGAGCGTTCCGCCGCGTCTGCGACCCGGAGCGCTCCGGCCGCGCCTCCGCATACCAGGAACGCAGCAATGACGACGGATTTCACGATACGTATCTGTCACCCAGGTGACCCCACCGTCGATCTTAGGCCCGCGCGCGTTAAGACATTGCCGACCGGTTCTCGGATCGGCGTCGTGCCTCGGCGGCGACGACGCCGATCGCGGACTCAACCCGCCGGATCGGGCACGAATCCGCTGTTCGGGAACGGCTGCGGTTCGACCGCGATCGGCCGTGGCGTCGGGATCACGCCGCGCGCGACGAGATTGCGGTAGCTGTCGTACCAGATCGAGTCGACCTCGTCGGGACTCGAGCTTGCCCGTTCGAACGCGGTGTAGCTGGCGTACGAAGACTCGCGTGCGCCGTGGCCCGTGCCGAGCGATTCCTCGGGTTTCGGCATTGGGCGGGCAGCCATGGCGCCGACCTCGCGTGCCGCGCCGGCCGGTGCGCCGGCCGATTTCTGTGCCTGCTCCGCACGCGCCGGGGACGCCGGAGCGGCCTGCGCGGTCGAAGACGCATCGGCCGACGGCGGTGGCGGCGCCGCTTCGTTCCGCGACGAGATCTTGTCGTCGCGCTCGCGCCAGACCGGCGCCTTCTCGCGGAACACGGCCACGCCGATCACGCCGACGTTCGCGGGCCGGCCGGTGCGCGCGGCATAGCTGTTGTCGAGCGCGGTAAAGTTGAACTGGGCGATCTCGGACATGTTCTTGCGCCAGCCTTCGACGTCCATGCTCTCGTACGCGTCGAGCACGTAGCCGGACTGCTGCGGGTTCGCGTTCTGTCCGGTGACCGCATTGACGCCGTCGACCGACAGCACGGTCAGCACGCGCGCGCCGGTGCGGTTGTTCAGGCGCACCGAGTAGCGATGGCCGGGCGTGCCTGCGACGTAGAACTTGCCCGCCTGGCGATAGGCGGACAGCGTGGTGCCGGTATCGCGATCGATCACGGTCACGTCGACCAGCGAACCGGCATGGGCGGCGGCGGACGCGGTCAGGGCCAGGGCAACAGCAGCAGCGAGCAGGGACTTCATGGCGACTCCTTCGTGGGTAGGTGAGCGATACAACGAAGCAGTACGCCAAACGGGGTTGGGTCCCGCCCATGCTGCATGGCAGCGTGAGCGGCGCAGTTCGCGTAAACTTCGGAACCCGCGCACAAAATCCGACCCGCGAATGACCCAGCGCAGAGTCCTCACCGGCATCACGACCACCGGCACGCCGCACCTCGGCAACTACGTCGGCGCGATCCGTCCGGCGATTGCCGCCAGCCGCGATCCGGACGTCGAGTCGTTCTATTTTCTCGCCGACTACCACGCGCTGGTCAAGTGCGACGATCCGGCGCGCATCCAGCGCTCGACCCTCGAGATCGCCGCGAGCTGGCTCGCCTGCGGGCTCAATCCGGAAAAAGTATATTTCTACCGGCAGTCCGACATTCCGGAGATTCCCGAGCTGACCTGGCTGCTGACCTGCGTCACGGCGAAGGGGCTGCTCAACCGCGCGCATGCCTACAAGGCGGCCACCGACGACAATCGCGGCAAGGGCGACGATCCGGACGCCGGCATCAACGCAGGCCTGTACATGTACCCGGTGCTGATGGCCGCCGACATTCTGATCTTCAACGCGAACCGGGTGCCGGTCGGCCGCGACCAGATCCAGCACATCGAGATGGCGCGCGACATCGGCCAGCGCTTCAATCACCTCTACGGCCGCGATCATTTCACGCTGCCGGAGGCGGCGATCGAAGACAACGTCGCGACGCTGCCGGGCCTGGACGGCCGCAAGATGTCGAAGAGCTACGACAACACGATTCCGCTGTGGCTGCCGGAGAAGGACCTGCGCAAGGCGATCCTCGGCATCGTCACGAACTCGCAGGCGCCGGGCGACCCGAAGAATCCGGACGAGTCCCACCTGTTCAGCATCTACCAGGCGTTCGCCAGCGCCGACGAGACGGCCGCGATGCGCAAGGCCTACGCCGACGGGATCGGCTGGGGCGACGCGAAGCAGCAGTTGTTCGAGCGGATCAATCGCGAGCTGGCGCCGCTGCGCGAGCGTTACGAGGCGCTCGTCGCCAGGCCTGAAACGATCGAAGGCGCATTGCACGCGGGTGCCGAACGCGCGCGTGCCTTGTCACGACCGTTCGTCGCGCGCCTGCGCCATGCGGTGGGACTGCGCGCATTGACCGACACGACAACAGAGCAGGCCGACACCAAATCCACGACCGCCAAAGCGTCGATCCAGCCGGTCGTCTTCCGCGACGAGAACCAGACGTTCGCGTTCAAGGTGCTCGATGCGAAAAAGACCGTGTTGGCGACGCAGGGCGGTTTCGCCGATCCCAAGGCCGCCATGGCAGCCGCGCGCGCGAAGATGGAAGCGCTGTCTGCGGACTGACAGCGTCGACGCGCAAACGTAGCCTCAGCAGACTGCGAAACTAGCCGGGCCAAGGCCCAACCTACGCGCTGAGTTCGTGCAGGCAGGGACGAGTCGAAGCACCTTCGACTTTGCCGCTACGCTCAACGCGAACGGTAGCGATGGCGTTCGCTCACAATTCTCTTCTCGCGCGGGAGAAGGTGCCTCACCTGTATGCGCTGCAAACATGTTGGCAACTGCGGCGTCATTTGCAGCACATGCAGATGGGGCGGATAAGGGTCGGACATCTATCGACGTTCATTTATCGACGTTGATACGAGACCCGACCCTCACCCCTGCCCCTCTCCCGGTGGGAGAGGGGTTCAAAGTGCTATCCCGCCTGCCAGGCGGACGCAGGCAACCGGCTTCGCAGAGGACGCTCTGCGCTCGAGCGTGGTCACTTCGGCAGGTAGTCGTTCGCCTCGACGAGCTTGTAGCCCGGCATATCCTGCACGCAGCGGCGCAGCAGGAACGCGTGGCCCGACCCGTACAGCACGACAATGCGGTCGTCCGGTGACGCGAGCTGGACGAGGCGCGCGCAGATCTGGTTGTTGCGCGATTCCCAGGCCGTGAGCAATGCCGCGCCGGGTTGTTCGTTGCCGGCGCCGAATTCGAGCAGGGTGCTGTAGAACTCGTTGCCTTCGACGATGCGCTTCGGATCGTTCAGGAAGCGCAAGCCGGACGAAACGCTGCCGGCCTTCAGCGTCGCGTCGAGTTCCTTGAGCATGCGATCGACATCGGCCCCGAGCCGTTCGAGCTTTTTCGCCAGCTGCGGGTGGCCGTCGCCGGCGAATTTCTGCACGGGCTCGAACGGAAAGTCGCCGTCGACGTCGACGCCGTAGACCTCGGGCAGTTTCGCGGTCTTCGCGAGGCGATAGCCGACCTGCACGGTTTCGTTGCGCGAATCGGCAAGCTTGCCGGCGAGATAGTCGTGGTACTTCGCGACCTTCGCCGGTGCACCGTTGTCGACCGCCGATTCGACTGCGATCTTGGTCGGCTTGAACTTCGCCAGTCCGGCGGCAACGGCGGCGAGTTCGTTCTGGCGCTTTTCGACGAGCACGTCGTCGGCCTTCAGGTTGTGCAGGTCCTGGCCGGGATTGGCCATGTGGTACGTGCCGAGGATCATGACCTCGGTGGCAGAGACACTGCCGAACAGCAGTGCGAGGACCAGCGCGACGCCGGCCGAACGAAACAGGTGCATGGAATTCTCCCCGGGAAACTGCGGTGTGAGATGCGGCAAGCGGCCGCAGCGTTTAATTGCTCGGAATGCACGCACCGCCAGACATGCCGGCCAACCTGCCGTGCATGCCTGCGCTGCAGGCATGCTCGTAGTTGCGTCAGTCCCAGGTGTTCAGATGCGGCCCGAACTCCGGACGCTGCTTGCGCACGACGCAGAAGCGGTGCCCGGTCGGCGCCTGCATGACCCACCAGCGCTTGACGAACGCGACACGCGTTGCGCCGAGCGCTTCCAGACGCGCAACTTCGGCGTCGATATCGTCCGTTTCGATGTCGAGATGGATGCGTGGCTCGTGGTCGACGCGTTGCAGCAGCAGGAACGGTTCGTCGGCGTCGGTTTTCAGTTCGGCGTACTTGCCGTCGCCGTCCTGGTCGGCACTGGCGACCGGACGGCCGAGCGCGCGGCTCCAGAAATCCGTGGCGGTTTTCAGATCGCCGACCTGGCAATCGAGTACGAATGCGCTGACGCGGCTGTGGTGCATAGAGTGTCTCCTCGTCGGATGACGGCTCGCGTGAATCAGGCGGTTCTCCGCTTCCGCGGGGGTGACGAGCCGGTGTCGTCCTCTTTTTTCCGCTGATTTGGACGGTTGCGCGCCGGGCCGCGCAGTGCGCGCTTGCGTGCGACCGGCGGCGTCGGAATCTGCGCTTCGAGCCGGAAGCCGCCGGGCAGCAGGTCGGCCATGCGCACGACGCACGTGTCGCCGCGCGTGTTCGCCAGGATCACGCGCAGATCCGCGCCGCCGCACTCGAACATGACCTGGCGGCATGCGCCGCACGGCGACACCGGTTCCGGCGTGTCGGCGATCACCGCGATCGCGGTCATCGGTGCGCGTGCCGCGCCGTTCGCGAACGCGGCGAACACGGCGGTGCGTTCGGCGCAGTTGGTCAGGCCGTAGACGGCGAATTCGACGTTGCAGCCGTGGACGATCTCATTGCCGAAGCGTGCGGCCGCGCCGACCTTGAAGCGCGACCACGGCGCATGCGCGAGTTCGCGCGCGGCAATCGCGGCCGCGACGAGTTTGCGGTCATTCGAGCCGAGTGCGGTAGCGCCGGATTTCCTTGCCATCGGTACTCCCTTCGTTCAGCGCGCCAGCGCGAGATCGTCGAGCATCGCCTTGAG
>Ga0068860_100006945_pt1 | contig 11345 bp, 6 predicted proteins | sample KBSSwiS32_FD_66597 | JGI IMG/M metagenome (GOLD analysis project Ga0068860, IMG submission 66597) | Switchgrass rhizosphere microbial communities from Kellogg Biological Station, Michigan, USA - KBS Switchgrass S3-2 | ecosystem: Host-associated > Plants > Roots > Rhizosphere > Soil ... | reverse complement strand
GGGGTTCGGCAAATCCGGCTACGGCCAGCTCGAAACCTCGCTCGCGCGCCAGGCCGCGATGATGGCCGGGGTGCTCCAACAATCCGCTCCGGGGCGCCCCGCGATCGTCGTCGGCCACTCGCTCGGCGGGCCGGTGGCGGCGCGTCTCGCGATGGACGATCCGGGCGCGGTCGCCGGCCTGGTGCTGGTCGCCGGCTCGATCGACCCCGCGCTCGAAAAGACCACCTGGTACCAGAAGGCCGCCCGCTGGCCGGTCGTTCGCGCGATCGTGCCGAAGATGCTCCAACTCGCCAACGACGAGATCCGCCCGCTCAAAGGCGAGCTGCAACAGATGATGCCCCTCTGGAGCGGCATCCGCATGCCGGTCGAAGTCATCCAAGGCGACGGCGACGCCCTGGTGCCCCCCGCCAACGCCGATTTCGCCCAGCGCATGCTCACCTCAGCACCCGTCCACATGATGCGCATTCCGAAGCAAGGGCACTTGATCCCCTGGGAGCGCCCCGATTTGATTCGGGATGCGATCGTGCGGTTGTTGGATGGGGAGGGGTAGCGAGCCGGACCCGAACCTATGCCCGACCTTCTCCACGAGCGACTAAGGGGAACCGCTCGGGGCTGCGAATCGATTCGACCGAAAGATCGACGTCAAGATCGGGCCAATAGAGATGGCTTGGGCTTGGGCGCTCGACGCTCAGGAGCTTGCCGATCGGAGCTTCCTCGAACCATGGGAACTCGACGAACGGCAGGAACATCTCCTCGTCGTCCAGGAAGATCCAGAAGCCATGCTTCGAGACGTTGGTAACCTCAACTGCCGAAGTGTCGGCGCCAGGCTCCACGGATGGCATCGTAGTTCTCCTCAATGACTCTTCGAGCCGCCCGGAGCTTCCGCTCATTCAGACCTTGGTTCTGGGCGACTTCGACGCTGGGTTCGAGCCAATATTTTGCCTCACCGTCCGGACAGATCACATGGACGTGGCATCGGGACTCCTCACGCGAGAAGAAGAAGAACCTGAACTCCCCTTGCCGGAGAACGGTTGGGCTCATGGCTCAACGATTGTACGTCCCGAGCCAAGAGAAGGACAAAGTAGACTCCCAGGGCACCCCCTACCGCACCATAACCATCCACCCCTTCAAATACTCCCCCTGCGGGTGGGCGATCGAAACAGGATGGTCCGGCGCTGCTGCGAGGGGCTCCAGCAGGGCGACTCGGACTCCGGCCTCTACCGCGGCGGAGAAGAGGATTTGGCGGAAGAGCTTGGTGTCGACCGCGCCGCTGCAGGAGAAGGTGAAGAGCAGGCCGCCCGGGGCGGTGCGCTGAAAAGCGAGGCGGTTCAGATCCTTGTAGGCGCGGGCGGCGGCGTCGAGGTCTTGGCGCTTGCGTACGAGCGGGGGCGGGTCGCAGATCACCAGGTCGTAGCGCTCGGTTCTCGCGCGTAGATCTTCGAAGACGTTCGCTTTGACCCATTCGGCGCGGTCGGCGGGATGGCCGTTCGCTTCGTAGAGCCGTTGGCCGCGCTCGATCGCTTTCGGGGACGACTCGACGTGGAGCACTCGGGACGCGCCGCCCGCTAAGGCGTAGATACCGAAGGCTCCCGTGTGGGCGAACAGGTCGAGCATGCTTCGGCCCGCGGCGTAGCGGGAGACCCGGCGGCGATTCTCGCGTTGATCGCAGTAGAACCCGGTCTTCTGGCCGGCGTCGAGATCGGCCGAGAAGAGGAGGCCGGACTCTCGGAACTCCACCTCGACCGGCGGTTCGCCCGCGATGATTTCATCGGTGAGCGTGAGACCTTCCCCTTTGCGCGCCGGCAGGTCGTTGACCTGGAGGATCGGCAGGCCGGGAAACGCTTCGGCGAGCGCCGCGTACGCTTCGCCGCGCAGCGCTTCCAAGCCTGCCACCGTGATCTGGCTGACCAGAACGTCGGCGTAGCGATCGACCGTCCAGCCCGGCACGCCGTCCCCTTCCGCGTTCAGGACCCGATAGCCGGTCGTGTCGGCGGGGACGATTGCGCTACGCAGCACCTGGGCCTCGACCAGCCGTTCGGCGAAGAAGGCGCGATCGATCGTCGCCGGCCGGCTGGCTCCGATCGGAACCGGGATCAGCCGGGCGCGGATCTGCGACTGCGGACTGTGGAAGCCGAGGCCGAGCAGCCGCCCGTCCGAGGCGAACACCCGCGCGATGGGAGCATCGGCCGGACCGGAAGCCGACGCGATCGCGCCGGAGAACAGCCAGGGGTGGCCGTCGAGAAGGGGCCTTTCCTTTCCCGGGAGCAGACGGAAACGGATCTCGGGGCGTGGCCCGAGATCCGTGGAGGAGCCTCCCGGCAAGGTAGAGCGTTCCGTCATTGGACCTCGAACGGAACGCTCGCCGCTTCGATCCCGGCGGCGCCGCCCGTATCGGTCAGGCGGAGGTTCAGCCGGTATACGCCCGGCGCGAGACCGGCGGGCTTGAAGCTCACCAGGATCGCCTCCCGCCCGTTGCCCTGGGCCTCGTGGCCGAGAAGTCGGATCTCGCCGCCCGCGATCGCCTTGCCCGTCGCGTCGGTCACGCGGCCGGTGGCGCCGAATTCACTTTCGGCCAGATGGTAGGCGACGAGCGACAGCGAGGTCGTCTGCTCGGCCGTGAGGATCGGCCGCGAGGCCGGCACGAACATCTGCTTTTGGACCACGAACGGGTAGGGCTCGTCGGGCTGGTCGCCACGCGGCTTTTCGCGCACCATTAGCCAGGAGGCGGGCGATTCGAGGAAGAACGGCCGGAGCAGGGCGGGGGTCGCGGGGTCGAAGCGGGGGACCGAGAGCGGCAGGACGGTGAGCCCCGAGTCGCCGCTCCGGCCGTTGCGGACCAGAACGCGGAGCGACCATTCGCCCGGGGGCAGCTCCAGGTGACCGTAGTACTTGAGGCCGCTCTGGAGCAGTTTGTCCTTCACCTTGGCGAGATCGAGGCCGAGCGTCTGGCCGAAGAAATCGCCGATCGTCCCGTCGGCGGCGATCGCATAGGCGTAGATCTCGGTGGGCAGAGGGCCGCTTTCGGCCGCGGCCAGGAGCGAGGCGCCGTCGATTTCGACCACCACCGGCACGTAGGCTTTGTCTTCCGTGCCCGGGAACGGTACGGCGACCAGGGAGGAGGCCAGGGCGCCTCCTTCGCGGCCGTTGGTGATCAACTCGGCGGCGTCCAGCAAGTGCGCCTGGACGTCTCGCGGATCGTACGCGTTCGGTGCAAAGTAACCGGCGCGGTGGCTGAGCCGGGTACCGCGCGCGGGCTTGGCCAGCTCGACGCGGACCTTGTGGTAGGCGCCGTCGCGCGGCACCGTCGGCTGGAACGACAGAACATAGGTGACGCTGGTCCGGTCGAGCATCTTGGCCATCGCCTCGGCGAGGTCGTTGAAGTTGCGGAACAGCTCGCCGCCGGTCTGATCGGCCATCGCGAACAGACCGTCCTGGCCGTTCGGCCGAGAGAAACCCTCGCCGCCGCCCCCCTCGCGCAGACCGCCGATGTCGACCGACTGGATCACGCAGTCGGCGCGCCGCAGGGTCTCGAGCATCGTTTCCAGGTCGTTGGCGTTCTTGGTGTTGCCGAAGCGGACGTCGCTGTCCACCTTCCAGATCTCGCCTTTCTCGGCGAAGGTCTGTTGCTCGGCGCGCTCGGATTCGTTGGTCGAGCCCAGCAGCAACGAGCTGTCGAACCCTTCGGAGAGCAGGACGACGTATTTGCGCCCCGCGACCGACGACAGCATCTTGCCCAGGTCGGAGAGTGCGCGCGTGTAGTCGGTGAGGCGCTGTGTCTCGTAGCGCCGGTCGTCGGCGCGGTTGCGCCGGATGTTGTCCTCGGTGTCGGCCAGGAACTCTTCGAGCGCGATAGCGGTGGTTCGTTTCCCGGGGTCGTCGGCCTCGACGGGGACCTGGTAGGGGAGGAGCGGACCGGAGCCGAATTGCGTGTCGAGGATCAGGTTCAGCGGATCGCCGCTCCGCTTCACCAGCTCGGGACGGCCGAGGGTCTCGATCGCCCCGGCGATCTGCCGGCGGTCGGAGGTGAAGCCGACCAGCAGCTTCGGCCCGGTCGAAGGCGCGTGCGTGGCCACCGCGACCAGGTCGCTCGGGTAGAGCCGATCGACCACTTTTTGCACCGCCGCCCGCGCCCTGACGATCGCCTTGGGCTCGGAATTTGCGAGGTCGAACAGGATCAGGAAATGACGCCGCGCCGCGGGAGAAACCGGCGGCAACGGATTGATCGTCGCCGGGGTGGCCGAAGTCGGCGCGGGGGGGGTAGCGGCCAGGTCGATCACCTCGAAGCCGGTGATCTCCTGTTTCTTCTTGCCGTCGAAGATCGCGAAGTCGGCCTGGATGAGCCCGCGCACCGGCTGACCGTCGCGCACGACCTGGATAGGGATCTCGACCGCGACGACATCCGTCCGCTCACCGCCGAAGCGCGGCGGCTGGGTGGCGGCCTCGGACGCGACCGGAAAGAGGGCCGCGGCGAGCGCGAGAGCGGCGACCGCCGTCGCCCTGGAACCGATCCGCGCGAAACGGCTGTGTCGATCGCTCATCGCTTGCGTCCTCAACGAACGGTGAAGGCCAAGCTCGTCGCGTTCACCGGGCTCGCGCCGTCGGCGCCCGTCACCTGCACGTCGAGCCGGTAGCCGCCCGCTTTGAGGCCGGTCGGCTTGAAGCTCGCGAGCAGCACGTCTCCCGCGCCGGCGGCTCCCGGCTCGCGCCCGATCAGCTTGACCTCGCCGCCCGGCACGACCTTGCCGTCGGCTCCAAGCACCTTCGCGCTCAAGCGCACGTCGCCCGCGGGAAGGTTCCACGCGACCAGCGACATCGCGGCGTCCTGCCCTGCGGCGAGGCTCGGCTCGGCGGCCGGCACGAACGCCTGCTGCCGGGCCATGAAGGGGTAGGGAGCGTTCTTCTGGTCGCCCCGCGGCTGCTCGCGAATGATCATCCATTTGCCTTGCGGCTCGGGGAACAGCGGCGGTCCGATCGTCAGTTTGCCCGCTTCAGCAGCCGGCACTTCGATCGAGGTCAGGCGCAGGCTCGACGCGCCGGTCCGGCCGTTGCGCACCAGGACGCGCAGCGAGTAGGTGCCGGGCGCAAGCTCCAGGTGGCCGAAGTACTTGAGGCCGCTCTGCTGGAGTGGGGCTTTCACCTTCGCGAGATCGAGGCCGAGGGTCTGGCCGAAATAATCGCCGATCGTGCCGTCCGGCCCCAATGCGTAGGCGTAGATCTCGGTCGGCAGGACGTTGCCCTCGGTGCCGGCGAGCAGGGACGGACCGTCGACCTCGATCAACACCGGCACGTAGGCTTTGCCGCCCGCGCCGCGGAACGGCGCGGCGAGCACGGAAGCGGAGAGCGTGCCCCCTTCGCGGCCGCCCATGATCGTGTCCGCGGCGTCCAGCATGCGCGAGGTCGGATCGATCTGGTCGAACGGCTTCGGCGCGAAATAGCCCGAGCGGGCACTGATTTTGGTGCCGCGCGGGGCGTTCTTGAGCTCGACTTTCACCTTGCGGTAGCTGCCGTCGCGTTTGACCTCCGGCTGGAAGGTCAGGAGATAGGTCACGCTGGTCCGGTCGAGCATCTTGCCCATCGCATCGGACAGGTCGTTGAAGTTGCGGAACAGCTCGCCGCCGGTCTGCTGCGCCATCGCGAACAGGCCGTCCTGGCCGTTGGCGTGACGCGCGCCGGCCTCCCGCAGCCCGCCGATGTCGACCGCCTGGATCACGCAGTCGGCGCGGCGGAACGATTCGACCATTTTCTCCAGGTCGTTGCCGCTCTGGGTGCTGCCGAACCGGGCGTCGTTGTCGACCTTCCAGATCTCGCCGCTCTCCACTGCCGAGTTGATCGAAGCGGTCTCCTCGGCGTCCGCGGTGCCGACCAGCAGCGAGCTGTCGAAGCCCTCGGAGAGGAGCACCACGTACTTGCGCCCGCTGACGGTGCTCATCAGCTTCGAGAGGTCGGAGAGCGAGCGGGTGTAGGCGGTGAGGCGCTGGGTCTGGAGGCGGCGGTCGCTCGCCTTGTTGCGGTCGGCGTCCTCGATCGCGTCTTCGAGGAACGCTTCCGCGCCGCGGCCGCCGGGGCTCTTGATCGAGCTGCCGCCGCCGTCCCCCCCGGCCGATTGGATCACCAGATTGAGCGGGTCGCCGCTGCGGTCGATCAGCTCGGGCCGGCCGAGGGTATCGACCGCGAGATTGATCTGCCGCCGGTCGGTGGTGAAACCGAGCGTCAGCTGAGAGCCTTTCGCGGCGCTATAGGTGGACACCGCCACGAGGTCGCTCGGCGCCAGTTTGGTGACCACTTTCTTGGCCGCCTCGCGCGCTTTGATGATCGACTTCGGCTCGGAGTTGGAGAGATCGAAGAGCATGAGGAAGTGGCGGCGCGCCGAGCCCGCAAGCGGAATGGCGGGCGCTTCGGCGGTCGGCGGGAGATTCAGGTCGATCACCTCGAAGCCGGTGATCTCCTGTTTTTTTCGGCCGTCGGTGATCTCGAAGTCGGCGGCGGTCAGGCCGCGAACCGGCTGGCCGTCGCGGACCACCTGGACGGGGATCTCGACCGCGACGACGTCGGTGCGTTCGCCGCTGAAGCGCTGAGTCGGTTCGGCCGCTTGCGCGGGGGCGCCGACGAAAAGTGCGGTGAGAGTCGCGCAGACGAGCGTCCAGAGGATTCGTTTTTCGATCGGGATCATGGCTTCCTCCGAAGTGGGGGCAAGATTGTCGGCTGCCGGTAGAGCGGGATCATACCGGCAGACGCCGGTTGATGGGATCAGCCGATGGGATCAGCCGTGGAACCGGCGGGACGACCCGCCCCTCTCAGCGGACGACGAACGGCAGCGAATTGACTTCGCGCGTTCCGGTCGCCGGATCGGTGACCTCGACGGTCAGTGTATAGCCGCCGGCCGCCAGACCGCTGGGCGAAAAGGTGGCCACCAACTTGTCGAGACCCGGAATGCCTGTGGCGGTCCTTTCCACCAGGGTCAGATTGCCGCCTTCGACCTTCTTGCCCTCCGCGTCAGCCACCTGTCCCAGCACGGAAAGATGGCCGGGGCCGAAGTTGTAGCCGACCAGGTAGACCTGTGCCTCGTGGTTCGAGGCGAGCGTCGGCCGCGCGGACGGGACGTACGGCTCCCCTTTGAGCGTGAACGGATAGACCACGGAGCGCTCGCCGTCCGCTTCCTTCTGGCGGACCAGAACCCAGCTGCCGGGGGCCTCGGCGAACATCGGCGGCAGCAGCTCGGGCTCCTTGCTGCTGTACATCGGCACGTCGAGGGGCACCGACTGGACTCCGGTCCGGCCGGTTTCGGCGTTGCGAACCAGGACGCGGACCCGATAGCTGCCCGGGGGAAGCGACAGGTGGCCGTAGTACTTGACCCCCGTCTTCTTGATCGCTTCGCGGCCGGTGCCGAGCGCGAGCCCCACTTGTTGGGTGAAGAAATCGCGCATCTGCCCTTCCGCGTCGCTCACGTAGGCGTAGATCTCGACGCCCAGGCGGTCGGAGCTTTGGCCGGCGAGCAGGCTCGCGCCGCCGATCTCGATGATCACCGGCACGTAGGCGCGGTCCGGCGCGGACCGGAAGGGTGCCACCAGCAGATCGACGTCGAGATCGCGGCGCGGGGCGGCGCTCGCGATGCCTTCGGCGGCGAGCAGGTTCTTCTCCAACGGGTCGAGCTCGCCGAACGGCCGGGGCGCGTAATACCCCGCGCGGTGCGACAGCCGCGCGCCGGGCGGTAGGGTCGCCTTGACCCGCAGTCGATGGTAGGCGCCGGTTTCGGGCAGATCCGAGCGCTGGAAGGTCAAAAGGTAGGTCACGCTGGTTCGATCGAGCAGCGACGTCAGCTGTTTGCCCAAGTTGTTGCCGTCTTCGAACAGCTCGCCGCCGGTCTCGTTGGCGAGATAGAAAAGTCCCTCTTTGCCCGCCCCCGGAGTTCCCTGACCGATTCCGGGGCCGACCCCGCCGCCGGTGCGCAGGCCGCCGATGTCGACCGCCTGGATCACGCAATCCGCCCGCCGGTACAGGTCGAGCATCCGGTTGATCTCGTTCTGCAGCTCGGTGTTGCCGTAGCGGTTGTCCAGGTCGGTCATCCACGTTTGGCCGGTGGCGATCTGCTGCGCCTCCGCGATCGCGTCCTCGGACTGCCCCGCGCCGCGGCCGAGCATCAGCCGGCTGTCAAACCCTTCGGAGAAGAAGATGACCTGCTTCCTCCCTTTCAACGTCGCGAGGCTCTTGGCCACCGACCCGAGCGTGCGGCTGAGCGCGGTCACCCGGCTGGCGTCGAACATGCGCTGGTCCTTCTGGCCCATCGCGCTGATCGAAGCAAGGTAGTCGCCGAGCGCGCCGCCGGTGCGCTCGTCGCGCAGGTTGGGGATCTGCCCCTGGCCGGAGGCCGAAGCTTCGGCGGCGGAGACCTGCGCCTGATCGACCACGAATCGGAGCGGGTCGTAGCGCTCGCCGGCGAGATCGGACTTCGAGCCCAGGGTGTCGATGCCGCGCGCCAGCTGCGCCCGGTCCGGGGTGAAGGTAACGACCAGGCGGGGGCCGCGCTCCAAGGAGATCGTGGCGACCGCGGCCAGGTCGGACGGGGCGAGCGAATGGAGGACGAATTCACGCGCCGCCAGGCGCGCCTTCAGGATCGAGGGGACGGAGGAGAACGACAGGTCGAACAGGAGCAGGAAATGGCGCCGCGACGGCGCATTCAACAGCTCGACGCGCGCGCGGCTCTGCGGCGTCGCCGAGAGCACGCTCAAGTCGACCACCTCGAAGCTCTCGATCGCCTGCTTCTTGCCCTCGTCGTAGATCTCGAAATCCTTCGCCGAAAGGCCGCGAATCGACTGCCCGTCGCGGCCGACGACGTTGACCGGTACCTCGATGGCGACCACGCGGGAAGCATCTTCGAACCGCTCTTTGGCGGGCGCCTGAGCCCAGGACCCGGCCGGCGCAGCCGCCAGGAGAAGGGCGACGACGAGGATCGTCGAGAGGAGTTGTCGAAATGAACGCATGGTGCTCTCCTTCCAGGCCGCTTCAAAAGCGCGAGCGCTATTTTTCGCCCTCGGCGCCGCGGCCGCGATAGATCTCCGAGCCGGGATAAAACCCGTACCAGCCGAACCAGAACGCCTGATGCCCCGGCAGCCGCGCGAGCGGCTCTCGGCCTTCGGCGGTCAAACTCTCTTCCGCGATCCGCCATTCCCGCTCGTCCTGATCGAGCAACCGGCCGTTGGCGCCCGCCCGGAACGTCCGATCGCCGCGGGCGAACGCCCGGACCGCGCCGCTTTCCGGGTCGGCGAGCAGGACGACCGGGGAAGTGCCCGCCGAGTCATTGACGATCCGCTCGGCGAGCAACGTCTCTATAGGATAAACCTTCGGCGGATCGCTGACGCGCAAAGCGAAGATCTCGGCCTTGGGATCGAGAGCCGCGCTCTTTTGCCAGACCGGAAACGCCACGCCGCGCCGCTGGCGATCCGCGGCGCCCGGTTGGTAGTTGAAGCCGTACCGTCCGACCAGCGCCGCGTCGAGCGCGAGCGTGGTCGTTTCCGGGTGCCGGGTGCGCCATTCCTTCCAGGTGGTGAGCGTGAGCGGCAGGACGCCGAGGCGGATCGGGCTCTGCGCCAGCCGGCCGACCACCGGCTCGCCGGTCAGGTTGTTCCACAGGGTGAGGGTCTGGCGGTCGACCATCAGCTTGTTGCTGCGGTAAAGCAGACCGGACGTACCGAAGGTATAGGGCTTGCCGCTCGGGGTTCGGGTGTCGTAGAGGATCCCTGCGCCGCATAGCGTGCAGTAGCTGAGCGTGACCGGGCGCCCGCCGACCTGGTCGTTCGCCATCTCGTGCCAATCGAGGATGCGCAGCGGATAGGCGCGGGCTTCGCCCCCGAGCAGCACGCCGAAGACCTTCTCGCCGTCGTGCAGATAGCCGGCCTTGGCAGCCGGGATCGTCGTCGGGTTGTCGAGCGCCGGAATCCCTTCGAAGCCGACTCCCCCCGAGACGATCTCTTCCAGGCGAATGCGGGCCGGCGCGCCCTTGTAGAAGATCTTCGAGTAGGTCGGGTGGATGCGCGTCAGCAGGCTCGCCTTCCAGGTGGCGTATCCCGCCTTCGGCTGCCATTCCGGATGGGCGCCGACCCTCTCCACCCAATCGAGATAGAGCGGCGGCGCCTTCTCTCCCGCGAGGCTTGAGACGACCTCGAACGCCTCGCCGCGGCGGGTTTTCGGAATGAAGAACAGGGCATCGACCAGGCCGGGGATCAACGACCGGTCGCCCGCCGCGATCAGCGCTTCGGCCGCCGCCTTGCGTTCGCGCGTCTGCTCCGACATCAGGCCGGAGAGCAGCGCATAGCCGCGATCGGGGGAAAGTTCCTCGGCCCGCGCCGGCCGGGCGCCGCCGGCCGGGAGGGCGACCGCCGCGATCAGGATCGAGAGCAGGACCGCACTACCCGGCATTCGGCAGCCGATCATTTGCTCTCCTTGCCCAACATCTGGGCCAGCTCCTGCGCCTCCGGGTTCGTGGCATCCAGTTTGAGCGCCCGCTCGAGGTGGTGGCGCGCTTTTTCGAGGTCGCCGAGCGCGACATAGACCTTGACGAAGCCGACGTGGACCTCCGGTACCTCGCTGTCCTGGCGCAGCGCCCGGGTCAGGTAGTCGAGCGCCTTCTGCTCGTCGCCGCGCGAAAGGGCGACCTCGGCCTCGTAGACGAAGAAGAACGGGTTCGTCGTGTTCGCCGCCTCGACCCGGCCGAGGATCTCGTTCGCCTCGGCCTGGCGGCCGGTGATCTGGTAGAGGCGGGCGAGGTTGGTGAGCACCAGGGTGTTCTCGGGCGAGTTGGCGAGCGCCTGGTCGTAGAGCTCTTGGGCCCGGTCGTAGTCGCCTTTGCGCGATGCGAGGACGCCGAGGTTGTTGAGCGCCTTTTCAAACGTCGGAGCGATCCCCGCGGCGATTCCGAGCAGGCGTTCCGCCTTCACCGGATCTCCGCCGAGCAGCGCCTCGGCGCCCAGGTTGTTGAAGTAGTGCGCGGCGGCGGTGCGGTCGTCGATCGGCTTGAACTCGCGATAGGCCTTCGGCCGATAGGGAAGGAAGTCGTAGGTCGCAAGCTCCCCGTCGAGATAAAGACCGGCCACGATGTGCCCTTGCGAGACGACCATTCCCTCGCGCCGGTTCCACCTCTGGTAGTCGACCACCTCGACGTAGAACGGCGCGAGCCCCTGCTGGCGCGCCACCCCGACGAACAGGTTGACGAACGACAGGCAGTTGCCCTTGCGATCGCGGAAGACCTCGACCGCGTCGCGGGTCGGCTGCAGCTCGTAGTGCAAATCGAGCCGGGAAAAGATGTAGTCGAGGATCTGGTTGATCTTGCGCCGCTGGCTGGGCACCGGCGG
>Ga0068860_100006943_pt1 | contig 11349 bp, 10 predicted proteins | sample KBSSwiS32_FD_66597 | JGI IMG/M metagenome (GOLD analysis project Ga0068860, IMG submission 66597) | Switchgrass rhizosphere microbial communities from Kellogg Biological Station, Michigan, USA - KBS Switchgrass S3-2 | ecosystem: Host-associated > Plants > Roots > Rhizosphere > Soil ... | reverse complement strand
GGGCAGGAATTTGCCTGGGATGACCAAAGAATAAAATTGAAATTTTCCTTTCATAAAAAAGATTATGGCGAAGCTGATCTCAATAAAAGGGCTGATGAACTTTACGGCAAAACGGAAATAGAAAGATTTATAAAAGATTATAATGCCCAGACTTACTGGCTTAGCGCTAATATTAATGCATTTTTTCCCCGATCAAATCTACCGCGCTGGCTTTCCATTGCAGTGGGTTATGGTGCGGAAGGAATGTTTGGCGCCCGGAGCAATGTTGCACTTGACAAAAATGGAGTTGTGATTTTTGACCGGAGTGATGTTAAACGTTATCGTCAATGGTATCTGTCACCTGACATAGATTTTACAAAAATCAGGACCAATAAAAAAGGGGTGAAATTTTTATTTTTCGTGCTAAGCGCGGTAAAATTTCCTGCACCGGCAATTGAATTTTCTAATGGAAATTTTAAGGGTCATTGGGTCGTATTTTAATGTGAGACATTTGACGTACGCTGCACAACATGCTTCACTTCCCAAAATTTAGTCATTGATTGGTCATTGAGTCATTGGTCATTAACTGGAGCTTTCAAACAATTCCTGAAAAAATGAAAATAATAACTTTAATATCTCTGTTTTTAACATTATTGCCTGGATCTAGTTGCAATGAAACTATTACGAAGCAAAGTGCTAAAAGCAAATTGCAAGCATTACTTACTATACCTATTTCAGATAGCTTCAAAATAACAGACTATGAAGTAGAAGGTGGTATTGGTGGGGATCTTACCGAAGCCTTTATTGCACACTTTACGCATGAAGAATTTAATAACATCTTTAAAAAAGTTAATCCTGAAAAGATTAAATTATTGACGTCGATTTATACGGGCATACGGTTGAACAAGGCAATACAATGAGGTCGGCTATATTTGATCCTAAAGATTGTACTATTAAATACACTTATCATGGGAAATGAAGCTGTTAGTTTTAATTGTTCCCCGGCTACCCGTGACAATCATTAAATAAAATAAGTATAGATGGTTTAGAAAGTTGAGGACGTATACATCGTACATCAAACATCGTACATCGTACATTGCATTCACATCGTACATCGCAAGGTCTCATACCAGTCTTGCTCCTACAATCTCATCTCCTTTTGTTTCTACAATTATTTTTTCGTCCAAAGCAGTAGCAACAGAAAGCCCTACATAATCCGGGGAGACGGGGAACTGCTTATGGCTTCTTTCAACCAAAACCAATGTTTGTATTTTTTTGGGATAAAAATCAAGGAACGGGTTTAAGGCATATAATAATGTCTTTCCCGTGTTGGCAACATCATCCGTTATAATAATAACTTTATCTTCAAAATTAAATCCACCGGGGATCGAAATGTTCTTTGGATTTTTTTTATCGATATTGATTCCCATTACTACGATTTCGCCTTTAAAAATATCCTGCAGAAAAGCTTTTATTTTACGGGCAATAATCACCCCGCTATCTTTTATTCCTGCAATCACTATTTCTTGCTCATCTATATTGCGTTCAACAATTTCGTAAGCCATGCGCTGCATTTTTTTACGGGCTGCATCTGCGGAAAGAATAAATTTTTTGGTCGGCATACTTTATATTTTGCATGAAAATAAATACTCATCTGCATTTGAACAATTAAACAGGCAAACCATTAACTTAGCAACATATCTTATTTTATGCAAATTCTTCAGCAAATTCTTTTTATAATCCTAACAGGCAGCGCCATTCTATTGTTTGCAAAAAAAGCCACTGAAATATACAGAAATATAAATTTAGGAAGGAATGAAGATATTTCCGATAAGCGGGGTGAACGATGGAAAAACGTGCTACTCCTGGCTTTAGGCCAAAAGAAAATGTTCCGATACCCGCTGGTGGGCATTATGCATTTCCTGATCTATGCTGGTTTTATTATTATTAATATTGAAGTTCTGGAAATAGTATTGGATGGTGTCTTTGGTACTCACCGGATGTTTGCCAATACGCTTGGAAGCTTTTATACTTTCCTGATTGATTTTTTCGAGTTACTGGCCATAGGAGTGTTAGCGGCATGCATTATTTTTTTAGTACGAAGAAATATATTAAAGTTAAAACGATTCATGAACCATGAACTCGATGGATGGCCAAGAACAGATGCCAACTTAATTCTTATCACAGAAATAATGCTAATGGGTTTATTTTTGACCATGAACTCTGCCGACAGGGGATTGCAGTTACAGGGAAACGAACATTACCTGGATCATGGCAATTTTATGTTATCGGGTTTTCTTGCACCCATGATGGTGAACCTGCATTCATCAAATTTAATTGCGATTGAACGCACCTGCTGGTGGCTTCACATCACGGGTATATTTGCATTCTTAAATTACCTGCCTTACAGCAAACACTTTCATATATTACTTGCGTTTCCCAATGCATATTATAAACCTCTTGAGCCTAAGGGCAAAATGGCCAATATGGAAAGCGTTGAAAATGAAGTACAATATATGTTTAAACCAGAGCTGGCGCCGGCTAACGCGGAAGCACAAACGCCCAACCCGGCAGCCATTAAATTCGGCGCTAAAGATGTTTTTGATCTGAGCTGGAAAAGTTTATTGGACGCTTACACCTGCACGGAATGTGGAAGATGTACTGCTGCCTGCCCTGCCAATCTAACGGGCAAATTACTGAATCCAAGAAAAATTATGATGGATACCCGCGACAGGATGGAAGCGGTGGGGGAAAATATCAGGCAAAACAAAACATTTAGTAATGACGGTAAAACTTTGCTGCATGATTACATAACTACAGAAGAGCTAAGGGCCTGCACTACCTGTAATGCCTGTGTGGAAGAATGTCCCGTTAGCATTAACCCTTTAACGATTATTCTTGAGCTTCGCCGTTCACTGGTAATGGAAGAAAGCAATGCGCCTCCTGAATGGAATACTATGTTCAGTAATATTGAAAATAATTTTGCACCCTGGAAATTCAGCCCTGATGAAAGAGACAAGTGGGCCGGAGAGATGGAATAGTGAATAGTGAATGGTGAATTGTGAATGATGAGTGGTGAATTAAGCACGGTTCACATATCCAGTATCCAGTATCGAGTATCAAGTATCAAGTATCAAAGCATTTCAAATGGTTCGCTTCGGATCGAACTTTTCCAATTCTTTAGCAACCGCATTTAAAAAGGTTGAGCCTAAAGAGCCATCAATAATGCGATGGTCATAACTTAATGAAATGTACATCATATACCTGATGGCAATGCTGTCACCTTGTTCGGTTTCAATAACAACGGGGCGCTTTTTTATGGCTCCCACTGCCATAATTGCCACCTGTGGTTGATTGATTATAGGAGTTCCCATAATACTGCCGAATGTACCCACATTCGTAAGTGTAAACGTGCCGCCTGCCGTGTCATCAGGCTTGAGTTTATTGGCACGGGCAGCATTGGCTAGATTGTTAACCTGTTTGGTAAGTCCGGTTAAATTTAACTGGTCGGCATTTTTTATAACCGGTACAATTAAATTTCCATTGGCAAGCGCCGTCGCCATTCCAATATTAATATCTTTTTTTATAATAATGCGATCTACATCTACACTACTGTTGAGCAAAGGGTATCTTTTAATACACTTAATAATCGTTTCAATAAATAATGGAGTGAATGTTATTTTTTCTCCTTCGCGTTTTTCGAATTCTTCTTTTATTTTTTCACGCCATAATACAAGATTCGTAACATCGCATTCTGCAAAGCTCGTAACGTGAGCGCTTATGTTTTTGCTGTCCACCATGTGCTTGGCAATCATTTTGCGCATCCTGTCCATTTCAATAATTTCCACATTGCCTGTATACACGGCAGGCGAACCGTATTCCTGCTTTTGCGGAGGTGAAGGAACCTCGTGGATAGTAGTGGCAGCAGTCGCTTCTGTATGTTTTTGGTGTGACCGGTTTTTCCTGTTTTCAAGGTACAACATGATATCCTTTTTGCTCACTCTCCCATCCTGCCCCGTGCCTTCTATTTGTTCTAATTCACTCATAGAAATACCCTCACTGGCAGCAATATTCAATACTAATGGCGAATAAAACCGAACTGCATTATTATTTCCCCGGCTTTCCGAGGGCTGATAAGGAATATCTTCAACCAGGCTGGCTTCTTCGTAGTGGCTGGTTTCATGTGAAGAAGGCCTGTCGTTCACAGGAGGGGGATTGTTTCCGGTTACATTACTTTCAGTATTGATCCTGGCAATTACTTTACCAATGGGCACCACATCATTTTCATTATAAAGTAATTCGGCAATAACACCCTTTGTAGTGGAGGGCACTTCACTGTCCACTTTATCGGTTGCAATTTCTACTACGGTCTCATCCTGTTCTACCTTGTCCCCAGGCTTTTTAAGCCATTTGAGAATGGTGGCCTCCATGATGCTTTCTCCCAACTTAGGCATTACTAAATCTACCAGGCTCATAAAGTTTTTTTAAATGTATCAAGTGATTGATATGCCCCAAAATTAAGTAAAAACGGCAAGTTAGGCCTCGCAGGTTTCAAAAACCTCACAGGCTTTAAAAACCTGTGAGGTTTGAAGAATATTATTTTCAATTGGCTAGTATAAATTTTCTTAAAAAATTAAGTGCCATCATACCAGTGACTTCAATATTTCTTTCCCTGTTAAACCTCAGGTTAATTTTCTGGGTTTGAAAATTTCCCTTATTCCCGACTGCCATCCAAACGGTTCCCACCGGCTTATCCACGGTGCCGCCGTCTGGCCCCATAATTCCCGAAACCGCAATACCATAATCAGTATCTAATTTTTCCAGGAGTCCTTTTAACATCTCAGTTACTGTTTGCTCACTCACGGCCCCATAGGTGGTTAATGTATTTTTATCCACACCCAGTAAAGTTTCTTTTACATCAAAAGAATAACTTATGATGCTACCTGCATAATACCCGGAGGAGCCGGGAACCAATGTGATCAGATGAGAAATATACCCGCCTGTGCAACTTTCTGCCGTTGAAACGGTACTGTTTTTTGCTTTGAGCATTTTTCCTATTACCACAGGCATACTGTCATCCACATCAGTAACAAGATATTCCTTCACAAGTAATTTTAGCTCCCTGAAATATTGATCAATAACTTCTTCTGTAAGTTTTTTATCAAACCCCGAGGTAGATAAACGCAGCCTGACCATTCCATAATTGGGCAGGTAAGCAAGCTTTATATTTTCGGGCAAAGCATCTTCAAATTCTTTAATAACTTCCGCCAGTGCCGATTCGCCAATGCCTGCAGTTAATATCGTGCGATGAACTATCGCCGGCAATTCAAATTTTTCCTGCAACATAGGGATTACCGACGTTTCCATAATCCCTTTCATTTCATAAGGAACACCGGGCATACTGATGTAAAGTTTTTCTCCTTTGTGAAAAATCATGCCAGGCGCAGATCCTCTTTTATTCTGAATAACGTCACATACATCAGGAACCTCCGCCTGTAAAAGGTTTACTGCAGAAACAGGACGCTTAAAGACCTGTTCGAATAAGTACCTTACATTATTAAGGGCATCTTCATTCACAACCATTTTTCCTCCAAAATAATCACAAAGGACCGGCTTGGTGATATCATCGGATGTGGGCCCAAGGCCCCCTGTTATTAAAATAATATCAGCATCTTCACTTTCTTTGTCAAGTGCCCGCCATATTTCATGGTAACCATCGCCCACGGCTACACGCCTGGTCACGGCTATACCTGTATTATTAAGCTGCTGCGAAATCCATGGGCCGTTTGTGTCAACTACCTGCCCTATCAAAAGCTCGTCGCCAATGGTTATTATACTTGCATTTACATTTTTCATGAGGCAAAATTAGGTTAGCAAAGCAAGATTACCATTACAGCCCCGGTTTATCTTTAAGCCGTCTATTTTATCCTCATAATCTTTTAGCTTTGGATAGTAAAACTCTAAAAAAAAATATTTTTTTTTGAAAAGCCTGTTTTTTGTAATAACCCTTTTCAATATAGCACAGTTGAATGCACAGGATGTGACAAGTGCATTCAATTCAGCATATAAAAAATTTACCGGTGCTAAAAGCCTACAACATGCAGTAACCAGTATTTATGTGATAAATACCTCCAATGGGAAAACTGTTGCTGCTGTAAATACTCAGGAAGGACTTGCCCCCGCAAGCTGCCAGAAAATAATCATTGCATCTGCAGCTTTCGAATTACTTGGACATGACTATACTTATAAATCCAGTTTAGGTTATACAGGTACGGTCGAAAATGCAATCCTCAACGGCGATATAATAATTAAAGGAAGTGGCGATCCGACATTAGGAAGCTGGAGATATAATCAAACGATGGAAGACACTATTATTTCAGAATTTAAAAAAGGTATATCACGGGAAGGCATAAACGAAATTAAAGGAAATGTATATGCCGATGAAAATTTGTGGAAAGGCGAAGTAACGCCGGATGGCTGGATATGGCAGGATATCGGCAGCTATTATGGAGCAGGTGCGAGAGCATTTAACTGGCGCGAAAACCAATACGACTTGTTTTTAAAGTCGGGGATGAACATTGGTGATCCTGTAGAACGTGTCCACACAATTCCTGCATTTATCGAAGGACTCAATCTTAAAATGGCGGCCATATCGGCAGAAAAAGGAAGCGGTGACAACGCCTATATTTATATCCCGCTCGATAAAGACTACGGATATGTAAGAGGCACTATTCCCGTAAATGAAAATCTTTTCAGGATATCAGGCTCTTTGCCACACCCGGGGAAACAATTCGCATTAACTCTTGAAGCGGCTTTAAAAAAAATGCCTGCAGAGAAAGTTTCAGGGGATTACCTTCCTACAAAAAAAGGCTATGATTCTTGTCATATTTTTTATACTCATAGTTCGCCTCCGCTCGATAGTATAGTATACTGGTTTTTAAAACGAAGCATCAATTTATATGGAGAAGCATTGATAAAAACAATAGCCTATAAGTTTGCCGGAACAGGTGCCACCGATAGCGGCGTAAATGTTGTAAAGAGCTTCTGGAGTAAGAAAGGGATTGATCCTGGTTCAATGAATATCATTGATGGCAGCGGGCTTTCCCCTTCCAACCGGGTTACCACGGCCGCACTTGTGAATGTATTGGAATACGGAAAAAAGCAAACCTGGTTTCCTTCCTTTTACAACGCGCTTCCTGAAATTAATGGCATAAAAATGAAAAGTGGTTCTATCGGGGGAGTTGTATCTTACACCGGGTTCATTAAAAGCAAAAAAGGAGTTGACTATACTTTCGCATTTATCGTAAATAATTTTGACGGTAGTGCCAGTGAAGTAAGAAAGCAAATGTGGGAGTTACTCGATCTTCTTAAATAAATCCCTCCCATCCCTCAATTCTTTAACCTTTAAATAAATAATATGCAAGTTCAAAGTTACAAACAACATTTACGGTTCGTGCCTATGTGGCATTTCGTTCTTTCTGCAATACTCATTGCGTGCCTGGCAGGTTCTGTGTGGAATTTATTCAGGGCCAGCCAACATCAATCGGGCAGACTGGCCGGAGCTGTTATTGTAGGATTGAGTATTGCCGGTTTAATGATATGGTGGTATGCGCGGGCATTTGCAATCGCGGCGCAGGACCGGGCTATACGTGCTGAAGAAAATCTACGGCATTTTGCCCTTACAGGGAAATTACTTGACAGCAGGTTGACTATGTCGCAGGTCATTGCCCTGCGCTTCGCAGCAGATACTGAATTTTTACTCCTGGCAGAAAAAGCGGCTCATGACAACATGAAACCAAGGGATATCAAAATGGCAATTGTGAACTGGCGGCCAGATAATCACCGGGCGTAAATCAATTCCGGCAACCATAGTACCGTTTTGGTTCAAAATACAATAATAAATACTGTAAGAATTTTAAGGTCCTTACTTCTCTAAGCCAGGAGAAGTTTTCTTATCAACTTTGTGCAATATCCACAATGCCAACATGAGCCATATAATGCTCAGGCAAAAACCCGCTACAACATCACTGGGATAATGAACACGCAGGTATGCCCTGCTGAATGCGATGATTGCTGCAAATAAAAATAAAACTATGGATAGCAATATTTTGAACAGTTTCTTTATGCCTGTTTTCCATAAAATATAAATGATTAATCCAAAAAATGTAAAGGAAGCAAATGAATGACCGCTGGGGAAACTAAATCCGGTTACGTCTCTTATAAGCGGATCAAGTGGCCGCTGGCGTTGAAAAATATATTTGAGTAAATTAAGGATTCCCGTAGTGCCAAGACCAATCATACTAATATCGAGAGCCGGTTTTATTTTTCTTTTGACAAGGTAATATATTACTAATACCACGTAAGCAGGAAATATAAAATTGGAGGAGCCGAAAAAAGTAATGGTCTCCATAAGTCTTGTCATAGAAGGAGAGACCAGGAATGAAATTGCATGAAAGATATTTTGATCAAATCCATTCTCATGTTCCAGTACAATTTCATCTGTAATAGCAACGAAAACAAATAAAGTAACTACAAATAAAACAAGTGCAAGAATAAACCGGGAGGTGATCCACCTGGCCTTTTTAGATGTAGACGATAACGGCACCCGCTAAAAATAATTTATAGTTCAAATGATAAGTACCCAAATTAGGAATCATTATTACTTAACTTGCTCCGTATCCTGAAAGTACTTGTCTGCCCTTATCTACTACAACAAATCACACACCAAAAGTCGAATTTAGGCTAAAACCGGCTATTTATAGATTGCGGTATGGGGATGAAAAGTGCGCCATGAATGCCAGAACTCCTGGTAGGATTGAACAGCCGATAATTGTTCCCCCTTCAATGTTCCATCTATACAAACACCCTCCATGTTCCAGGTAGAATTTGTATTTTGATCCGCAAGCAAATCATTATTTTTTACTTTTTGAAATATGAGCACCGAACCTTTTACACGCCTTTCATACACATGGAATGATGCAGTATCTTTTTCCAGGACAATAACAATAGGTAAACCGGCTATTGAATCCTGTATGATTTGTTTCTTTACAAGGTTATTCCAGTCAAAAGCTTTTTCCGCATGATTATGTATAACGCCAATTACCCATGACTTTGGTTTCCATGATAAAGAATCTCTTTTTTCCAAACCGCTTTTAATGGTTCCAATATCATAGTCAGCAAGGTCTTCATAATCTTCCCTGAATGATGTATCGGGTTGCATAATATAAGAATTGGGATATTGGCGTAACCATGCTTCCAGTGTTAACTGGCGGGAAGGTAACTCCTTCAATGAAGTGCCTTTTAAAGCCCCTGCTATTGCTACTCCCGTAGCTTGTTGCCACCAGCTTTTAGTCGTTGCATCCTCAAACATTGCGTTGAAATGATCCATTCCTACCAGCCTGAAGGATTCCATCTTACCATTAACAAAAGGACTAAAGGCACGTCCCGTTCTGCAAACCGTACAATAGGTAATCATCACAGGAGTACTGCCGATAGTGTCTCTTACCTGGTGATGATAGCCTATCAGTTGTATAGGATACGCCTTCGCTTCTCCATTGATTGCAACTCCAATTACCAGTTTGTGTTTATTGGTTGTATCATTGGTTGGTGAGGTAAATAATTTTTCTTTAGGCTGGTAGAACATTTTATCGGCTTCGAACCGATAATTGAAAAAGAAGAAAATCACTGCATAAAAACCCAGGATCACTGCCAATAATATTTTCTTCCACATCCTGCTGTTTCTAAAAATACTGATCGAAGGAAAAATAAGTAAGACTAACGCCAATATTCTTATCCAGGTAATATTATTGCTTATCCAATAAGCCAGGGAAATGGTATTCTTATGCTGACTGCCAGGAAAGGGCATGATAAAATAGACCCGCAATATTTCTGCAGCAAATAGGAGCAGCAAGCCAGAGATCAACAGGAATCGTTTCATAATGTAGATTTAAATGCCAATAATGGCGTTAGTATTAATTCACTTACTGTTCTGTTACAGGTAAAGGAAATTCTGTCCATACATCATCACCTGGTCTGTCAACAGGAAGTGTGTTAAGCAGGTTATACCTGCGCAGATCGATCCAGCGATGGCCTTCAAAAAACAATGAATATCTCCTTTGTTTCAGCATTTCATTGATTAAAGCCCCTTTGGTTACCGCACCGGTATAATCACCCAGCTGATGGCCGTTTCTAATAACATTTATGGCATTAACTCCTTCAGTCAAATTGTTTAATTGAATATTCGCTTCTGCATATATAAGGATCAGTTCTTCATTCCTCATAATAGGTACAGGCGCTATACTTGAAGTATATACCCACACATCCCTGTCGCTGCTGAGGCCGCTAAGCGAAGCGGGCGTTATTCGAATTGTTGTTTTATCAATCCGGTCATCGCCTGCTTCAATATCTGCGGCATAAGATGGATGCGCTACCCGTTGTTCGCCGGCTTGATTTTGAGGAATGAATACCGGATTCAACTGGTCACCTGAACCTGTTCCAAAAACATGATACACACCAGTATTAAAACCGTTATTCAATCCAAAAAAAGATACATTTAAATCGTCCAGGGCAACCCGCCAGTTTTGCTGATACACACTTACTCTTGCTGCAAGAGCCCGGTTGAATTTCGTTAATCCAGGGGCATCATTAAAGCCTGTAAAGCCGGCAAGTGGAAAGGAAACTGTTGCAGTACCAAGATCTGTTTTTGCTGAATCAAGTAGCGAAGTAATTGCTGCCAATCCATCGGCATAATTCACAAAGGGGCCAAGATTATCGGGATCTGCAACGTCTACCCTGATACCATTTGAATCCGTAAGATTCAAATTTAATAAAAGCTGGTATGCTTTAATGGTTCTTGCAAAACCAATATAGCCCTTCTTTTGAGCATCAGTTATCAAAGTAGAATTGGTAGCAGCCTGAATAAGCGTATTACAGTTTTTTACAACCCGGTATTTCGCTGCCCACGGAAAGGTAATATAGAAATTACTTCCGCTTAATGTAGCGCTGTTAGCTCCCAGCAGGTCTAAAACATAACGGGGTTCTGAGCCTGAGAAACGATAGCTCTCTCTTCCGATAATACTCACATCATCCAGGTAAAAATTAAGGGAGGTTCTCATGCCTGATTCTGTACCGCTCACAAGATTATTTAACTCACTCTGCGAAGCATTTTTTAAAAAGTCTTCTATTGTTGCATTGTTTAAATTGCCATAATCTTTTTTACATCCTGTAAAAAACAGCATAATGGCGAGAAAGAGGAGGCTATGTATTTTAATATTTTTTTGCATTATAATTATTTTTTAAAAATTAAAAATCAAATGAAACGTGGAAGGCTGCCCGTTTGGTTGAAGGATACGGATCTATGTCTACTCCCGA
>Ga0068860_100006935_pt1 | contig 11354 bp, 11 predicted proteins | sample KBSSwiS32_FD_66597 | JGI IMG/M metagenome (GOLD analysis project Ga0068860, IMG submission 66597) | Switchgrass rhizosphere microbial communities from Kellogg Biological Station, Michigan, USA - KBS Switchgrass S3-2 | ecosystem: Host-associated > Plants > Roots > Rhizosphere > Soil ... | reverse complement strand
GGGCTCTGCGGTATTTTGCCAAACTGGTCATGGGTTAAGATGATACAATCCCAATTATTGTTTTTGATCTCGTGTGATAACCTTATTCTTTTTGCAGGCGTGAAATCATTCTGGCCAGGCGCCAGCACTCTTGCATTTGGATAAGCTTTACGATAGGTATCCCGCACCTGATCTACATTGGCTTTTAACGCGAGTATCATGGGCTTGTTTGCAATGCCAAGGCGTTTCATTTCATGAGCGGCTACAACCTTCGTCAAGGTTTTACCAAGGCCCACTTCATGATCAACCAGTGCACCCCTGTTTTGTATAATACGCCAGACTGAGTTTTTTTGAGAGCTATACAAATCTTCAATACCGAGGTTTTGTTTATTTAAACCGGGGAATTGCAAATGGCTGCCGTCATATTCTCTTAGCACATAACAATTGAATGTATTGTTGTAGAGTTCTTCAAGATTTTTTTTATCACCGGTCGATAATTCTTTTAACCACTCTGTAAAATTGTTCCTGATCGATTCGATCTTTTGATGAGCCAGTTGTATCGCATCGTTATCAGGGACACGAATTTTTTTATCACCCAAATCAACTTCATATGTATAAAACGGCGAAGTATTTTCTAAAGCATGTTCAAGTAAAGTATTCCCATAAGATGTCTTCCCGCTTTTTGGTGTAACAGCGTACCCCTGGTTTATCTTTGCATTGGTGCCATTTGGCTTTACTTTAAAAGAATCGACTGATGGAAAATAATTAACGGTCGTATCCAGCTCAAAGAGATGTGTGGCAAAACGGTTATAATAATCCCCTGGTATCCATCTTTCACCCAAATTAAAATCGAGCAATTCAAAAGGAATTTTTTCTGGCTGTATCTTCTCCAGTGCTTCAAGGCTTCTCTCTAATTGTGGCTTGCCAGGCTCCTTCTTTGCTGCTTCTTTTGCCACGCTAAGTTTGTCGACAACATTGCCGCTTAAGAATTTATCGCTGGTTTCCCAGGTGTTATTTGCAGGGTTCAGATAAATGTGATTACCTAATGCCAGGATGGCCTCATCCTTTGTACTGCTGATTGCTGAAGCAATAAAATCAATATCAACAAAACCTTTATCGTTCAGGCTCTTTGCCAAAGCTTCAACAGGATTTTCTGTATGAAATATTTCCTGTTTTTGAATCAAAGATTGCGTTAGTATATCTGCTTTAAAATATTGGTCACCTTCTTTTCTTTCGAGGGAGGCCAGCATAATAAAACCAAAATGCTCATCCTTCAATATCTTTTGGCGATTGCCGGCTGAGTTTAAAATACCAAAGCCCGCTACTAATGCATCATAAGTTTCATTCAACTCGTTTCTTAACCCGGGATATTCAATTTTTTGGGTTTCTTCTTTGTCAACGAGTGCCAGATAAGTATCCCGTACAGAGGCATACTGCTGATAAAATGCGAGATCTTTTTTATCATCACGGGCCGGTATAAAAAAGTGATGATCCTCAGATATTGAAACAAAACCAACTCTTCCCTTATAAACAATGAGTGTCCCATCTTTATGATAAGGATTAAGATTTTTTAATTCTTCTAATTGTGCATCCCTGCTGTCAAATGCTATTTGAAATGTTGACTCACCTTCGTTATAAAACTTATGATTGTATTCCCCCAGTTTGTTTGATAAGCCGGTGAGTTCATGATGAATTGCAGCAGCACTCATCCAGTTTACAGGAAACTGAATTTCTTCTACATTAGAATATAACTTATATACATATTGTTTGAAAGCTAAAGCCCTGGCGGCGATCAAAACCACTGCCTCGTGTTCCGGCTTGTCAGCGGTTCTTACAACGTTTATAATTCTTGCGCTTTGCTTTTGAACAGTGGTAGCATCGAGGCTATTGATATAAGCGATTGCCCGGTTAATGCTGGCTGCAGGAGCAACATCAAATAGGCCTAATTGTGTAGAACTATTGTCAGCTTTATTTTCCGGCATTGGCAGATAAGAGAGTTGATTGCCATGCTTTATTTCAAAAACAAACTTTTCATTGTTGAATCGCTTATCAATACCATCAGTTATTGTTGCTGCCAACTTTTCTTTGATGTTGTTTATACTTCCGTTCTGCCATAGGCTTTGATGAGCCTTACCATATTGATTTTGTCCCGGTTTAATTTCGTCACCAAGAATTATTTCAGGATGCTGATCTATGTATTCACTAATACTGTACCTCCCAAATTCATTTTCATTTTCAATTGTATTAAGCAATAAATTTTCATCAGCCGAGAGGTTTTGTTTAAGTACATTTTTTTGAACAATCAATAAATGATTTGCAGCTTCTGTGTTACCGGTATCCTTCATCAGGTTATCAGGCATCACATTCAGGCTGATAAAATCAGACTGGTTAAATAAATAATCCCTTACACTTTTATTGGAGGGACTATTGAGAAAAGCATCGGTAGTAATGTATGCTAACAGTCCGCCATCTTTTATTTTATCCAACCCTTTTGCAAAAAAGTAATTATGAATTTTACTTTTAATAGCTGGCTCCTTATATGCAGGATCATACACCGAAAAACTACCAAAAGGAATATTGCTTACTATGAGATCATACTTTCCATTTTCATTATTGGATGTATTTTCAAAGCCTGTTAACTGTACAGAAACAGGAACGGGTATCGAACTACCAAGCGCAGTCAATACCCGTCCCGAGAGAATATCTTTTTCTACAGCAGTAATGCTTTCTAGTTGAGTAAATGCTTTCGCAGCCTCTGTTACAAATACGCCTGCGCCGCTACTGGGCTCATAAATTCTTTCAGGCTCAATACCTTTTTCTTTTAATACATTGAATAAAGTTTGTGGTACAATTTCAGGAGTATAGAAAGCTGTAAGGATGCTGTTCTTAATTGAATCAACTACCCGCTTATATTCCTTGTCAGTAAAATGTTGTTGCAACAATTGGTGCAACTCTTTTATTTGCGGATAGAGTTTTAGATCTTCTTTAGATGCATTTAACTTTATCCATTTTTCTATAGACGCATTCGGAAATAACACTGCCTTCAAACCTCCAAAACCAGCATATCGCTTTAGTGCCAGCACCTGTTGATCAGAAAGAGATTCGCCTTCTTTCCATTCCAGTGCTATACGAATAGCGGAAATATTATCTGATAATTTTTGCTGACTGTTGTAACCCATCGCTCACATTTGTTGTTCACTTGTTACTTTCTAAATACTTACTGATCGTACCGATGACGGCATATTGTAATTGCCTGTTGTTTTCATTTTCTTCAATAAATGGAATGGCGTCAAATACCAGCTGACACTCGTTTATAAGGTTGATCACTTCAAATTTTAATGTCCCTGAATTTTTTAGCTGATGATAAGTCGCTTCAAATTCTTCTTCGAGTATGGCCGAGATGTAATTGAATTTTGATGGCCGCAGGTCTTGCGTTAATATGTCCATGCAGGCTTCTTCAATCGTATATCCGGGTTGTTCTCCTGCCTGGTCCAGCAATGCATCGAGTGTGCTTACTTTACCCGATAAGTATTCTGTTACATTACCCTCTTCCTCCAAGCTGAGTAACAGGTCGGGATTATTTTCCCGCATATATTGAAGAAGTTTACTGATGAGTATGTCCTGCATAATTTTATTTTTTCTACACGCCAAAGAATGAACGGATCACGGTTGCCACTACCACCAAAAACACACAGGAGCCAAACCAGGCCGCAGCAACTTTACCGGTATCCTGGTCACCGCTGTTCCATTTGTTATAGACCTTCACCGCACCTATCAGCCCAACGATCGCACCCACCGCATACATCAAATTGGTGCCGGCAGCAAAATAGCTGCGTACTTTAGTATTCGCTTCGTTGATGCCCGCCGTGCCATCCTGGGCATACAACATAGTCTTAATCATTAGAGATAAAGCGACACTCATGAATTTCTTCTTCACACTGCTCATACTTTTTTGGTTTTTATAGATTAATAATAGCTTTAAGCTTGGCGCTCCATTTAAACTACTACTGTGTTGCAATTGTTTTTCCTGCACTTCGTCTAAATGGAGCAATATGTTTTACCAGATTTGTTGCAGATCAATATCAGCCAGATCGGTCTGACATTGGTCTTTACTCTCTTTCGAAATGTGATTATTTACCGCTGCCTGGAAAGCCGTTCCCTTTAATTGGGAATAGTCCCGAAGCTTCATCTTCAATGCTGTGAGCAATTCTTCTTTTGGATAGTCATTTTTGGAAGCCGTAGTGAACAGACCTTTTAATTCTTCCATGAGTTCATGCACTGTAGAAAATAATATTGTATTGCTATCAGGAACTGATGTTGATTCAATTTTTGCAACAGGCGAAACCTGAATTTGCTTTTTGTGAAATCCATCCTTAGCTAATTGTGACAGGTCTTTCCTGTAATAAAGGACGATCACAAGAAAGTAATAGAGGAATAGTATGATTACTACTACCGTAAGAAACTCACGCCATGAAATTGAACTAAACATATGCATTGAATTATTGACAATGCAAATGTCTGTTCAGTAACTCCGGGCTTTGATATGAAAGGGGAATGGGGTTTTGTGAAAAAGGAATATTTTTTTATCATTGCCCGCATACATAAGAATAGCGCAAAAAATAACCGGAAGCAACCAATGCCCTGCAGGAATGGTATCATGAATTTTAAAATCCGAGTTTTAAGAACTAAGTCAAAAGAGTATATGGAAGTGTAAGTTTGATGGAGGATGATCGGGTTTCTCAAACTCTTCCCCTTTGTCGTGAAATCGAAACACGCACTGAATTATTGTAATGCAAATTTCTATTCACTAACTACTGACTTTGATATCAAGGGGAGGTATGCTTTGTGAAGGATAAAAAGAAGCATCTTATTTTTTCTGTTTCTTTCTACCTGATTTTACAATTTCCATAAATGGATCTTTGGGAAGAAAATCTCTGGGCGAGCATTTCATTTCGAGAGCAAGCCTATTAAGATGGTTTAGGTTGTATTTACTTCGCGAACTCGGGCTTTCTACCTGGCCAATATAGCCCGGAGAAGTGTCGAGAAAAAATGCAAGGTCATCTTGCGTAAAGCCTTTTTCCTCCCGCATTTGCTTTACAAGATCAATAACCTCCAAATCAAATTTAGATTTTCCCGCTTTCTTCATAACTCTTGCGCAATAAAGCGAAAGAGCCTTATCTTTATCCTTAGAAAATTCTAAGGATTTAAAATATGAAAGACCTTTATAAAGCTATATCCCCCGAGATAGAAACGTTTGATTCCGAAGAAAAAAAAATGGCCCTCCAAGAAGCTATTAAATGCTTGCCGGAAGACCTTCAGAATATCCTGGAATTGCGTTTTACTTTACACTTACCTATGAAAGTGATCGCTGGTGAACTAGGTTACTCTGCCGGAACGATATCGCTCAAATTACACAGGGCGCTCACAAGACTGAAGAAGCAATTCTACCCCCAGGAATTTGCAGAAATCTACCAGGTTCTTTATGGTAATCCTCACGGCCCCAATAAAGCGTTGAATTAACGCTTGGCTCTTTTCTGAATTTCTCCGGGCCAATAGCCATAGTGGTTTTTAAACCGAACAGAAAAATTTCCAGGATCAGGATAACCTACCATTTCGCAAATGACCCGAAGTGGAGAATTAGTGGTTTGCAACAGGCGGTACCCTTCTTCCATTCTTGCCTCACGGGAAAATTTGGCAACAGTGGTACCGTATAAATGCTTAAACGCGAGTTGTAATTTTAGTTCTGTGGTGCCGACTTTTTTTGCCAGTTTCTCTACTGTATCATATACTTCATAGTCGCTCACGATAATTTTACGGGCTTCCTGCGCCTTATTCAAATCAATTGTTGAAAATTTAGGTTTGTCAGTAATACCGGACACTTGTATGGTAAGAAGGGTCAATAATTCATGTACCAATCCGCCAAAATAGTTAGCGGCGAGCCCTTCATGGAATTTGTAATCGAGCATTGCCCTGATCACCCGGATCATATCCAGGCTAATGAATTGAATCATGTCAAGCATATTGGCCGGCTTTCCTTTTTCCACTTTGTCCATGAGGCTAGACAGTTTCCGGCAATGAAGTACATAAGGTTGTAATATTTCTTTTGACAGATGAATATCAAACGTATGATAGTTCATACCCCCGATAAATTCAGCTTTGGTATTAACGAAAGGAACATAGCTGATCTCAAACTGGTGATTCACCAGGTTACCATGCTCCAGCCCATCCCACCAGGCTTTGAAATCATTGACAAACGGAATATGCAATTCAAGAATGGGATCATTGGCACTGCCTATAAACATAGCTGTTTTACGAATCAGGTAATTACTGTACCAGATGTCAAAACCATTTCCTTTAAAATGATGAAACAGCATGTGGCCGAAATTTCCTTTGGCCATTACAGACTCTGCACCGGCAAGTCTGTATTTCTTCAGTTCATCAGGTATATCATTTACCAAAATAATGTTCTCCTTTTCAGGAGAAATAATACGGAATTCACTCATAGGTTATATTTTTTTCACAAAAACAAAATGCTTTTTCAAATCAATGCCAGCTATCCGAAGGAATAGCTTGCAGCTACAATCAATGGTCATGTTGTTCTGCAAGCCAGCCACAAAGAAAGAAACCGTCTATGAACAGTTCCCCGGTTCATGCCAGGGGATATCTTTCCGCTCATTTGACTTAAAAAAAGATATACCCGTTATTCACCAATGGGTCAATAGCGAATACAGCAAAGAGTTCTGGCAACTGGATCAGTCGAAAGAAAAATTACATGAACTCTATAAAAGCGTTTTACAAAACCCCAACGCACACTCTTTTATCGGGTTGTTCGATAATAAAAGAATTTGCCAGATTGATCTCTACCGCGTGCAAGCCGATGAACTCGGAAAGCATCTTAGTGTACATTTCAATGATTGCGGAATGCACCTGTTAATGGCTCCTTTGCAAAAACCAATAAGCGGTTTGAGTAGAAAAATTATGGAAGCCTTTCTGAAATATTACTTCTCCTTTTCCCATGCTGAATGCATGTACGCAGAACCAGACATCCATAATCATAAAGCCTGTCGGCTGCTGGAAAGATCAGGTTTTATTTTTCAGCAAAATATTATGCTGCTTTCCAAAGCAGCCAGCCTCTATTTAATGACCCGAAAACAATTTTATGAAGCGTATCCCAACCATTGATCTCGCCCGTGGCTTTACTATATTTATTATGCCCTCTGTTCATGTAGCATTATTATATAGCAACATGCAGGTGAAAGAATCCATGTTCGTTCATATTCTTTCCTTGCTTGCGGAATGGCCAGGAGCGCAGGTCTTCATGTTGCTGATGGGTATCTCTTTTCAGTTTTCCTCCCGCATCAACCGACGTTCTGTATTGCAAAGAACTTTTTATTTGCTGTTAGCGGCGTATTTACTTAACGTCGGCAAATTCGTTTTACCTTTTTTATCCGGATTCATGCCGGATGGATTATTACAGGAACTGGAAGTGTCGTCTCAAAACATTGAATGGCTTTTCTTATTAGGTGACATTCTTCATTTTGCAGCTATGGCATATCTCACCTGCTACTTCTTATATCGTTATCAATATCTCACTCTATTCATTTCAATACTGGTAATTTTTGTTTCACCATTTGTATGGGATATACATACAGGCAACCCTGTAATTGATTATATCCTGGCATTAGTGGGAGGCCAGCCGCCGAGAGTTTTCTTCCCATTATTTCCCTGGCTGGTGTATCCATTGACGGGATTGTTTATTGGCTATTACCTCAAGACATTTCCCGCAGATAAAATTTTCTTTAATGCCGGGATGATTGGATTTATTTTATGGTTTTTTGGTCTTATCAATTCCACGCCCGGCTCATTTTACCGCACCACGCCCGCAGATACGATCTGCCATGTTGGTTTCGTATTAACCTGGCTCTGTATGTGGCATTGGATAACTAAGAAAATAAAAATGAATTTCTTCTTCCGGTTACTTATATTTCTTAGTAAAAACATTACGGTAATTTATATCGTGCAATGGATCCTGGTCTTCTGGTGCCTGGCATTCACCGGTTATGGCCAACTTAATATTTACTGGTCATTGATATGGATGTTCCTCATAAGTTTTAATAGTTTTTTATTCCCGCTTTTACTAAAACAACCTTATGAAAAAAAATATCATTTATGATATCGTCGGTATCGGCATCGGCCCCTTTAATCTTGGCCTTGCCGCGCTTTGCAGTACAATACCACGGTTGCGATGCTTATTCATTGATCAGAATGATTTTTTTAACTGGCACCCGGGGTTACTCTTAGACACCGCAAGATTGCAGGTACCTTTTTTTGCCGACCTGGTAACCCTTGCCGATCCCTGCAATCCCTTTAGCTATATGGCATTTCTGAAAGCAAAGCAGAGAATGTTCCGTTTCGGTATTCATGAAAACTATTTTGTGAGCAGGAAAGAATATAACCAGTATTGCCAGTGGGTTGTGTCCGGGTTACCTTCATTACAATTTGGGGTGAGATGTGATGCTGTTAGTTATACCGCAAATGAAAACCTGTATAGGGTAACTGCCGGTAAGGAAACTTTCCTTTCTAAAAATATTGTAATTGGTACGGGCACTGTGCCTTTTATCCCTTTTTTTGCAGAACATATTACGCATCCCTTAGTTTTTCATTCAGCCGAATATCTTCCCAGGAAAGAAATCCTGTTGCGACAAAAAACTATCGCTATCGTCGGCTCGGGACAGAGTGCAGCAGAAATATTTTATGATTTGCTGCAAGACCGGTGTTTTACCGGACATATTAGCTGGTTTACCCGCTCTGAAAGATTCTTCCCGATGGATTACTCCAAACTCACGCTGGAAATGACTTCGCCCGATTATGTCGACCATTTTTATTCGCTCGACACGGCTACCAAACAAAAAGTAATCTCCAGGCAAGCGATGCTTTACAAAGGTGTTAATTATTCATTGATCGGTGAGATTTATGATAGCCTGTACCAGCACTCGATGGATCATAGTGAGACAAGGTTTCATCTACATCCTAATGCCGAATTGAAAGAGATTGAGATGATCGAAGATAACCAGTTCCAACTAAAGTTTGAACACCTAGAAATGCATCAATGTTTTAAACATGAGGCTGAGGCAGTAATTTTTGCCACCGGTTACCGAAACCTTATTCCTTCCTTCTTGCGAGGTGTCAAAGAGCATATTTTATGGACCAACAACGGTTTGTATAAAGTGAACCGAAACTATTCAATTGACCCGAATAATTCCATTTTCATTCAAAATGCCGAAACCCATACCCATGGATTCAATGCTGCTGACCTTGGCATGGGACCTTATCGTAATTCCATTATTGTCAACACCATCCTTGGCTATGAACATTTTTCCATTGAAGAGAAGATTACCTTTCAAACTTTTGGTATCAGACAAAAATGAAATTTATATTCAGAAAATATGACCGGGATCGCGAAAATCGCTTCGGCACCACCTGATAGTACGATGTGGTTCGTAAGAGATATCTTTCCATTGGTCAGCTGTTCACTACACAAGACTGCTTATCGGGGTTTTAGTACTACCGAAAGGGTTAGAAGAATTTTCTCCATCGATAGGTGTATCAGCTTGTTTTAAAAGTATACCATCGTGCTTAACCACCGCAAACAGGTAATATTTGCGCCGCGTCCGAGATACGGCGGGCATATTTCGTTTATAAGTGATTAATTTTTACTTGTGTTAATGATTGATAAATATCTTACAGAGATGGCGTTTATCCATAACGGTTATCCGGTCATCTATTAAGTCTGGAATCACCATTATTCACTCCTGATTTCATAGTCATTACCAATTTTCTTTATCTTGTCTTGTCCTGCAGCAGATGCCTCATTCCATTTTTTACAAACCTTGCAATCTTTTCCACAACTATTTGTAGGGTCTAAGTCATAACCTGTCTCTATTCCTTTTAAACTAGCAGGGATACCCTTAGTCATCCATACTGGTGCCGGTGCCTCTTTAAGGTAATGGTCATAAAACTGCGTAAGACGTATGGTATAATCCTGCGCATCCTTACTGCCTGGGTTTATGGAATGGCCGCCGTTGTCATACTGAAGCATCCAGACCCTTTTATTGCTGTTGCGCAGCGCCATATAAAACTCAACTCCTTGCTTCCAGGGAACAGCATAGTCGTCCTTATTATGCGCTATCAATAAGGGCGTCATAACTTGACTGACATTAAAAATCGGAGAATTCTTGATATACAGTTCTGGAGCTTCCCCAAAGGGCTTTCCCACTCTATATTGCCACAAACTTTGCATATAAACACTGTGACCATCAAGGGTGATATCATTTGCCTGACTTACAACATCCGATGCGCCGGCCATCTCAGCAGCGGCTGCAAATAAATTGGTGTGAGTGATAATGTAATTGGTCTCATATCCTCCCCAGCTGCATCCATCAATGCCCATCTTAGTCGTGTCAACAAAAGAAAATTTTGCAAGGTAATCTACTGCTCCCACAATAGATTGCACTGCTCCATCACCCGCTGAACCTACTTTATAATACATATCCGGTAAAACAACAAGGTAACCATGGCTTACAAAATAAGGAATATTAATTTCCTGCCAAGTGGGTTCGGGCACCAGGTATTTATATAAATCATCGGACTTCTTCTCATAGTAATTAAAAAGCACAGGATATTTCTTGGTGGAATCGAAATCTTCCGGCTTATAAAGGATGGCCTGTGAGGCAGTGCCGTCAGGCAATTGATAGTTTAGCAACTCAGCTTTTAACCAGCTATACTTCAGTTGGGGCTGAACATCAGTAATTCGCCCAAAGGTTTTAAAATCCCTTGTCCAAAAATAATCCGGAGCTTCAACATCGCCCATTCTTCTCACGACCCAGTTCTGCTTTTGTTTTAGCGAGGCCGTCCGCCCGTATTGCTCCACTACTCTGTACTCATAGGGTCCCATTGTCAGTAATTCCGGATCACCCGGGCTTCCCAATTGTTTGCTGAAAAAACCACTGTATTTTGTCTTTCGGTCAAATGCCGTTAGCAATAACTTACCTTTCATATCCAGTCCCAAGGCTGGACTAGTCGCTGTCTCAAGCATGAACCGGGTATGATGAGAGCGTCCGTAGCCATTGGTAATATTCACAGCGGACCTTCTCGCTGTTGGATCAATTTGCCAGATGTCGAAATTATCCTGAATGAGAAAAGCTTCGTCGTTCTTAAACCATGCCAATACCGCGTTGCCGCCTGCGGGACGTACATTTCCGGGGGTATCCCAATCCTGATCTTTGAGAGAGACGGGGATAGAGCTTGACAGGTTCTTCGTGCTACCATCCTCACTGTTATAACCATATAAAGTATCCTTTTCAGAATCAAACCAA
>Ga0068860_100006934_pt1 | contig 11354 bp, 7 predicted proteins | sample KBSSwiS32_FD_66597 | JGI IMG/M metagenome (GOLD analysis project Ga0068860, IMG submission 66597) | Switchgrass rhizosphere microbial communities from Kellogg Biological Station, Michigan, USA - KBS Switchgrass S3-2 | ecosystem: Host-associated > Plants > Roots > Rhizosphere > Soil ... | reverse complement strand
GCTCTCGAACAAGTCGCCCGCCACCGAGAATGCCGCCGCGACCAGTGAGAACAGCACGAGCAGCAACAGGGCGACGCCGCGTACGTGCAGCAACCAGCCGCCGATGGCGGCGATCGCGACGCAGCCGATCAACGCGCCGTAGACACCCTCGCGCGTCTTGCCCGGGCTGATATTCGGCGCGAGTTTAGTGCGCCCCCAGCGTTTGCCGGCGAGGTACGCGAACGAATCGGCGCCCCAGACCACAACCAGCGAATACAACGCCCAGGTATGCGGCGTTTCCTGAGTGACGAGCAGACGCATGAGGCCGGCCCAGGCCGGCAGCACGGTCAGCGCGCCCGCGACGAGCTTGAGTGCGATGTGCTCGTTGGTTGGCGACGCCGCGAACGAGAAGTTGCGCAGCCAGGCGAATGCGACCAGCCACCACGCGCAGCCGGCCCCGATCAACGTCCACCACACCGGCAAGCTGGCGCAACACCACAGCGCGACCATCGCGAGGCCGCCCAGCGCGACCAGACATGCGCGCAGCGGACGCGAGCGCAGACCCGACAGGCGTGTCCATTCCCACAGCGCGATCAGGCACAGGCCGCCGATGACCGCGGCGACCGCAGCCGCGGGCACGTACAGGATCAGGGCGATCGCGAGTGGCGCGACCAACAGGGCAGTGATGATGCGTTGCCTCATGAAGCCGCCGCCACTTGTGCGCTGGTTTTACCGTAACGGCGTTCGCGCCGCGCATACTCGGCGATCGCGTGATCCAGGCAGGCGGCGTCGAAATCCGGCCACAGCACGTCGCTGAAATACAGCTCGCTGTACGCGGCCTGCCAGAGCAGAAAATTGCTGATGCGCTGTTCGCCACCGGTGCGGATGAATAGATCCACGGGCGGCAGATCGGCCAGGCAGAAGTAGCGCGCGATGAATTTCTCGTCGAGCGCATCCGGCGCGATCTCGCCGCGTTGTACGGCGAGTGCGGCCTGTTTCGCGGCGTTGGCGATATCCCAGCGCCCGCCGTAGTTCACCGCGATGTTCAGCGCGAGCTTCGTATTCGACTGGGTCTTGTCCATCGCCGCCAGCATGCGTTCGCGCAGTGCGGGCGCGAACGCGGAAAGTTCGCCGGTGAAGCGGATGCGCACGCCGTAGCCGTGCAGCTCGTCGACTTCGCGATCGAGCGCCTTGAGAAACAGTTCCATCAGCGCGCCGACCTCATCCTGCGGACGCTGCCAGTTCTCGCTCGAGAATGCGAACAGCGTCAACGCTTCGATGCCGCGGCGCAAGGCGTATTCGATGGTCGCGCGCACGGCTTTCTGCCCGGCCCGGTGGCCGAAGACGCGCGGCCGATGGCGCGCCTGCGCCCAGCGCCCGTTGCCGTCCATGACGATGGCGATGTGATGCGGTTGCCGCAAGGTGGCGATATCCACACTTGCTGCGGCTGGTTCCGACGGATTCAGGCTCCCCTCCACGTGCTTCAGGTGTCAGAGCGCCATCAGCTCGTCTTCCTTCGCCTTGGCGACGGCATCGACGTCCTTGACGAACTTGTCGGTGAGCTTCTGCACGTCTTCCTCGGCACGACGCTCTTCGTCCTCGGTGATCTTCTTGTCCTTGAGCAATTCCTTGACGTGATGCATCGCGTCGCGCCGAATGTTGCGGATCGCCACTTTGGCGTTCTCGCCTTCGTGCGCGACGTGCTTGGCGAGTTCCTTGCGGCGCTCTGCGGTCAGCGCCGGCATGTTCAGGCGGATCACGGTGCCGGCGGTGGTCGGGGTGAGGCCGAGGTCGGACGCGAGTATCGCCTTCTCGACCGCCTGCACCATGTTCTTTTCCCATGGCGTAATCGTCAGCGAACGCGCATCGGCCACTGCGATGTTCGCGACCTGGCTGATCGGCACGTCCGAGCCGTAATAGCTGACCTTCAGGTGTTCGACGAGCGCCGTGCTGGCGCGGCCGGTGCGCAGGCGCTGCAACTCGTGCCGCAACGCCTCGACACTCTTGCTCATGCGGGTCTGGGCGTCCTGTTTGATGTCGTTGAGCATGGGCGGCTTTCCCTGGATGCGGAATGCCGCGAAGTATAGCAGCGCCGCCCGCGCTCAAAAGCTGGCGGCGCTGCTCAACCAGGCTGGTGTCTACGGTCCCTCGAAGTCGTCTCCGAAAATGCGGTCGTTGCTGAATTTTGCGGTAGCGAACTCCGTATGGTCCAGTGAGGAGTCATTGCTGAGTCCCGTAGCGTAAAAACCGCCGTCGCCGGACCCGATAATGCCGTAGTACTCGCCATCAGTCTGAAAACAAATGTGGGTGATGGGATTGCAGACCGGGTTGGCCAGACGCTGAGCGTGGTTGTCGAGGATGGTGAAATTGTTAGTTAGTACAACGAGGAAAGGATCGTACCCGCCGCTCCCGAACGTGTACGAACGGCTGCCAACGGCACCGATGAGATTGCCCTCCATCGCGATCGCGTAACCGTAGACCCGCCCTGTTGTCACATCGCCGTCGGCGATCACGAGCGAGCCTTCGATGCCGTTGGCATGAGTAAACTTGGCCAAGGCGAAACCCGAACTGTTGCTGCCGGTCGAGACTTGCGCCGCCAGGAAAACTTCATCTCCGGAGCCGCCCGCGCTCGCCGCTATCGAAACGGCGCGATCGTCGTTGTCGCCGCCACGGGCAAAGCTGTAGGTCATATCCCACTGCCCGGCACCCGTGCCGTCGATCTCCAGCATCGCAATATTCCAATCGTTGCCGGACCACAGCGTCGATGCGGCAACGTAGATGGTTGGCGAGTCCGTGCCGGTTCGCAGCGCTGTGGTAGCCGCCGCTTCTACGGTGCAATTCGCGTTGGCAGAGCAGAAGTTGTCAGCCGCAGGATAGTCGTTGCGTCCGCTGTTGTATGGCCCGAAGCTGTTGTCGACGCTGAGTGTGCCGTAGTTTTTGTTGATGCCGTACCGTGCTGCGGTGACGATATCGATACTGGAGCCGTTGGTGTAAGTCGCGACCGCGGTCAGCAGGTAATATGTTTGCGGCAGCCCTCCCAAAGGGGCATACGTATAGCTGGACGCCACAAGCCCCGCGCCCCGTTCGTCAAGGTCCGTGTCGAAAGCGCCTACGCCGGCAATGCCGCTGCCGTCGCTTTCGCGTACTGCCAAGATCTGCGCATCACGCTGCGTGCTGCTCGGATAGTGGCATTCGCAGTCCGCGAGTATGTAGATCGTGCCATGCAACAGCGCGACATCGTCGATGCGCGTGTAGTACGGATTAAGAAAGGTCTCCGCTGGTAGTTTGTAGTTCGACCAGGCCGTCGACGGTGCGCCGCTTCCGGAATAGCGGGCCATGCCAATGTGATACAGGCCGTTGCCCGTTGGTGGCACGAGGCCGACAGCGAGGAGATCGCCATTGCTTAGGCGCACGATTTTTTGTGCCTTGGAATCGGTGCCGCCGCTGAACCCGTCAGCGACGAACGAGCCCGAACTGAACTGGGGATCGTAACTGTAGAAATCGGGATACATCGCCTGCGCGAGCTGTGCAAACGACAGAACTGAAACCAGAATCGCGGCTGCAATCTTAATCGGACGCATGACGGAGCTCCCTCTTGTTGTGTTGGATTGCACCCTTCTTTTTCAGGAATCAACACGAACAATTACACCGCCCACGCATGGAGCGTCGCCGGAATTTGTGGCTGCGCTGAGCAGCGCGTGGAGAAATCGATTTGCTGGGCACCTGGAAATCGGGCGCTCGTTCGTTCGGCCGAAAGATGCGTGTCAGCCTGAAACGACGCGTATTTCAGAATTGCGTTGCCGCCAGTCGGGCAAGAATGTGCAGCGTGTCGAGCTCGCCCGCGGCCTTCATCCAGAACTGTCTGCCGAATGCAGCGCGGTCAGAAACTTCGCGTCAAGCGTGTCTCCAGCGCGTACTTGAACGCAAACACGGTATCGCCCCACAGCGCGTGCTGGAGGCCGGCGCTCAGCGTGTAGCGGTCGCCGAGCGCGTAGTCCACGCCGGCGCCGGCACCGTAGTAGCTGTGCTTGGCGAGTTGATCGTGGTGATACCAGTACGCGTTGGTCTGCCCGGCGGTCAGCGGGCCGAGCTCCGTGGCGGACAGACCGAAGCCATCGCGGCCGGAAAGGAATGCGCGCAGCGACAGTTTTTCATTGACGAAGTAGCCCAGTTCGAGATCGTAGCGCTGATAGCCGGTGTCGACGCCGAGCACGTGCTGGCTCAACACATAAGCGTAGCCGACCTTGTAGTAGATGTTGCTGAAGTCGAACTGGTGCGCTAGCGTCGCCGCAATCTGCAGCTGCCGCAGGCGCTGGCCGACGGCCGCGTTGGTGAAGAACGGGTAGTCGTGGCTGGGCAGGATCGCCGTCAACGACGGCGTGAGGTAATAGTCAGAGATATGCGTGTGCCAGGCGACGCCGAGGTCCCAGTCCTGCCAGCTGCCATGGTAGCGATTGTCGTCGTGAAAGGCGGATTCGGGATGCTGCGGATTGAGCGCCGGTACACTGGCGCATTGCGGCGGTGCCGTGGTCGGGCAATGCGGCACGCCGTTGTAGCGATTGTCGAAGTAGGGCAGGCCGACGTGCACTGACCAGTCGTCGCTGACGTTGTAGTCAACATCCAGCGCCACGCCTTGACTGTGGAAGATGCCGGGATGAACCTCGGTATGGGAGTCCAGGTTGAAGCCGTCCACGTACGTGCTGAGATAGGCAGCGGAGATGCTGCCATGGCCGCGCGCCGATTCCTGAGCGTCCTCGCCCAGCGGCGTGGACGGCAGCGCTTCCTGGTTCAGCGCGGCCTGTTGTGCACGCGCCATGGTCGCGAACAAGAGCATCACCCCTATTCCGATTCCGCGCATGGGCCTTCCCTATGTTTTTTTTTTACCAATCCCGGCTCCTCCCGCCGAGCGGGAAGCCGTCTCCTGTTCCAACACGCGGCTTCCTACGTGCCGCGCGCTTTCATCGTCTGTTCGATGGTTTTCAGGAACTGGTTGAGATTGGCATCTTCGTTCAGCGCGAGCGGATACTGTTTGCGCAACGAGTCGTCGCCGTGCTGGAACACCGGGATCAGGGAAGGTTCCTTGGCGGCATGCGCGAGCTGCGCATTGATCGTCGGAAGATCGGCGGCGTAGGTGATGATCACGTCGTAGCGATGCGACGCCAGCGCTTGGCCCAGTGCCTCCTGCGTCTGGATCATGGTCACCTTGTGACCTGCCTTCTCCAGATTGCGGTGGAAGTTCTGCTCATCGGCACTGATCGCCGCTTTGCCCGCCGAGCCTGCGTACAACAGGATGTCCGCGGGATGGCGCGTGATGAACGCGTGATAGCGCAGCGCGCCACCCATGCGATACATCACTTCGCCACAAGCTTGTGCGTTGCCTGCTGCGACGGCGGATACAACGGCGGCCAGAGCCAAGGCCGTCATACGGTACCTAATGCTCATACAACCCTCCTGTTGCTGGTGTGGAGTTCACGAAAAACTGGCGGTGGGAAGCGCCCCTCCGCCCGCTACTTTACGCCTCCTTGCACCATATTACTTCCAGAATTGGGGGCGGCGATTACAGAACCACCCTTTGGCTTCTCGAAAGGTTCGGCGGTAATCGCCAAGAATACGGGCACGCTCCAGTAATTCGAGTTGGTTTCCAGGTCCAGCGTAGCGATCAGCTTTTCCGGGTGCGGATTGGGCAGGCGCGGGTCGCTGATCAGTTCCTGATGCCATTCGCCGATGAAACGCAGATGGTTGCCTTGCACCCAGCCGACGGGCACCGGACGGTCATGATCGGTCCAGCCGGGCACCTCACGCTGGGTGCGGATCGGTAGCAGCGCCTGGCTGCCGTCACGGTAGTGCAGGCGCACGCTGGCGTAGATGCGCTCCGCGCTCTGTGGCGTCGGCAGAGGCGCATACAGCAATATGTGCAGGGCGGCGATCGGCACGGGCGGCACGGGGATGCCCTTGGCCTGCGGTTCCATGCGCACCTCCTGCTGCGACCCCGTCGAACCGCCGCTGCCCGAGCGTAGTTCGAGACGGCCACGTAGATCGTAGTCGACGCCGTCCAGACGCACCACGCCAAAAGGAATGGCGCCGGTGCCGGGTAGGACGGTTTCGATCATGTTGTATTGCCCATCGGGCGTCATCTTGTAGAACGCCGTGAGGTCAAGCAACAGAGGGTTCGTGTCGGCCCGGCGCGCGGGCAAAGGCGTTCCAGCGATCATGCGCGCCACTGCGGGAGCCGGCCGCGGTTCCTGCACCCTCCACGGCCCCGGGTCGAGCCGCCGCAGGCGCCGGTGTTCCTCGCTGTCGGCCATGCGCAGCACGCGCTGTCCGGCCGCCGCGGGCGTGAGCAGTTCGGCATCCGCGCGCAGCTCGCGTGCTGACCGCGCATCTGCCGACAATGGCCAGAGCAAGAGATAATGTTGCATGGTCCGGCACAGCAGATGCCGGTCATCGTCGGCGAAAGCCAATTGCTGAATCGCCTCCATGGGATTGAGGTCGGTCTGCAAGGGCGGTCCTACCCTGGCCAAAGTGGTCGCGTCGTACATCTGCACCTCGCGGCCAACCGCATGAGCGATGAACCGACCATCGTGGCTGAAGCCGAACACCGTGGTTGATTCAGCGCCAAACAGTCCGGCCGCAACGCGTTCATCTGCCGCACCCGGATCGAGCACGAGGCGATCACGTGCAGCGAGCAGCGGCTTGTCGCCGACAGTAGCCACACCCACGGGCCATACACCGTGCACCTGACGTCTCTCGCGCACTTCGCCTTTGCGCGGATCCCAGCGAATTAATTCGGCATCGTTGGCCTGCGTTTCGTCGAGCGGGCGCGTTACCAGCCACAACTGCTTTGAGTCCGCCGTAAAGCTAGCCCATAACACTGGCTGGTCGGGGTCGTGTGGATATTCCCCGACACGCTGCAAGGTTGTTGCGTCAAACACACGTGTCGCGTCGCGGGCGGGTCCGGTGGCCAGCAGCCACTTCGTATCGGGCGACAGTTCCAGTTGGCGCAACGGCGCATTTAGTGTGACGCCGGCGTCGCGCAGTTTTCCACTCATCGCATCGTAGCTTTCCAGTCGCTGATGAAAGCCGCTCGCGTTGCTCTCATTGAAGGCGAGTACGGTAGTACGTCCATCGGCACTCAACGCCATGTATTGGGGATCGCCGCGCAGCGACACGGATGAGTAGCGAGGTTCGAGCGTGTCGGCGGCCAACGCCTGCAACGTGTGGCGGGCGATGATGATCAGGGTCTTGCCGTGATCGACGAGGTCGGTGAAGTCCACCGGCGGCGGCTGGTCGATCCACGCTGTGGACGCCGTGCCTGTCACTGATGCGACACGCACGTGGTTGTAGGCGACATCGGCCACGTGATTGCCATCGAAAAACAGCCGATCGCTCACCAGCTGTGAGGAATGTGCCGGCAGCTCTTGTGACACCGGCAATCGCCATAAACGCACTTCGCCGTCCATGTCGGCCGTTGCCAGCAAGCCCACGGCCAACGCCTCGCTCATCCAATACGGGCCGCTGCGCGCGGCGCGGGTGGGGCCGGACAGCACGCGCGTCGCCGCCGCCGCAATCGGTCCGGGTTTCGGCAGACGCCACAGTGTCGTTTCGCCTTCTCCCGCCGCGATCAGCAGGCGGCTGGAATGGTCCACGGCAACGTAGCTCAAGGCGACGTCATGCTGCATCTGGCCGGAATTGAGCAGCGCACCCGTGCCGACGTCGAAGGCGAACGCTGCGCCGTCGCGCCGTGCGGCGGCGAGCCAGGCGTCATCGTTGCTGAAGGCGAGCCAGGTCACGTCGCGGCCGGCCGGCATCGGCAATTTACGCGCGGCGCGCGTGGCAAGGTCGACCAGGAACACGCGGCCACCGCCGTCCCCGAGAGCCAACGTTGCGCCGTCGCTGCTTTCGGCCCAGGCCGAGAAGCTGTTGCTCGGCGGCAGCTTCAGTGGCGCCTGCAACGCACCAGGTAGATGCACGTCGAACGGTTTGATCGTCGATTCGGAACCGGTCGGCTGCAGGCTGAAGCGCGGATTGCGCAGCATCCACACCGGCTGGTCTTCAGTGGCCTCGCGTCCCATCTGTGTGAACGCAGACAGCGGCTGCCAGGGATCCGCCTGCCAGTATTGCCTCCCGCGGTTCGCGCTGTAGAGCATCGCGTGGCGGCCGTCGGGGCTCCAGGTGACATGGGCAAGATCGGCAAAGGCCGAAGGCGGCTCGACGATGCGTGCACGATCCAGATCGACCAGGGCCGTGTCGCCGCCGCCGGGCGCAGCCTGATACGTGTACCACTCGAGGGTGACGCTCAGGCGATGGTTGTCGATGAAGTGCAGCCACTGCGGTACCCGCGGATTGCCGTCCGATGTCGGCAGGTCGCTCAGGTCCACGCGCCCGCGCTCGGCCAGAGTGGTCGTGTCGTACCAGCGCACGCTGATATCGTTCAACCCCACGGCGAGCAAGCTGCCGTCGGGGCTCAGCGCCGTTGCCATCGGATTCGCGTCGGGAACGATCATGCGGCCGATCAGGGTGACGCCCTGGTTTTCGATCATGCCGATTTCGTGACGTTCGATGCTTTGCGGATCAGACTTGCCGGCCTGCTCCTGCTCTTCGATGTTCGCAATTAGCGGAGACAACGCTTCAAAGCCTTTACCGTCCTGCATCAGGCGCAGCGCTGAGTCGCGGCGGCCTTCCCAGAGGCGCTGGCGGGATGTCGCTGCGTTGGTTTCGGCGAGTTGTTTTTGTTCCTGCGCGAGATGGCGTTCGGCTTCCGCGCGCCGCCATTGCTGCGTCGTTGCCAACAAGCCGATCAGCAACGCTGCCAGAGCCAGTATCGCCATTGCCGCGAGTTTGGGTTCGCGCCTGCCGAAGCGGGCGATGCGTTGCAAGGTATTCAGCGGCCTGGCTTTGACCGGTCGGCCTTCGCAAAACGCGGCGAGATCGTCGGCGAGTGCGCGTGCGGTGGCATAACGATCCGCGACCTTGTACTCCATGCACTTGTGAATGATCGCGCTCAGATCGAGCGGCAAATCCCTGGTGTACGTGCGCGGACAGGTCAACTTGCCTTCGACGACGAGCTTGAGCGTCTCCTGCGGCGTCGTGCCCAGATACGGCGGATGGCCGGTGGCCAGTTCGTAAAGAATCGCACCAAGCCCCCAGATATCCGTTGCCGGCGTGATCTTCTGCGCTCCGGCTGTGGCTTGCTCCGGCGCCATGTAGCTTGGCGTGCCGGAGACTTCGTTGTTGTCGGCGGCCATGCCCTGCTCGAGACGGCGCGCCAATCCGAAGTCAGCCACATGTGGAGCGCCGTTGTCGTCGAGCAACACATTCGCCGGTTTCAGATCCAGATGCAGCACGCCGAGGCGGTGCGCGTAGTCCACCGCTTCAGCAATGACGCGCAGCAGTTGCGCGGCGCGCAACGCCGGCAGTGCGCCTTCGCGCTGGAGCAGGTCAGCGAGTGAGCCGCCGCGAATCAGCCGCATCGAGAAGAAGTGCAGTTCCTCGGCTGAACCGACTTCATAGATCGCCACGATGTTCGGGTGCTGCATGCGCGCGGCGTTCTGTGCCTCGCGTCGGAACCGCTCGATGAAACTCTTCGACGCCCACGGCCCGGCTGCGAGCAGTTTCACTGCAACATCGCGATCCAGGCTGGCTTGATGTGCGCGATAGACGACGCCCATGCCACCTTCGCCGATCAGTTCCTTGAGCTCGTAGTCGCCGAACTGGCGTTGCGCCGGATCATTCAGATCCAGTTCCAGAGATTCGGTGGCCAGCATCGCCAGGTGCCGGCCTTCGAACTGACTGGCCTCGACACTCATGTCGCCGAATGCAAGGTCCGCGATCGCTGTCACGTCCATGCGCACGCTCGCCAGCGGATCGGCGGCGTTCGCGCTGAGCAGGCTGGCGTGCCGGGCGCTCATGGTGGCATCAGTGTAGTCCTGCGCTGATCAAAACTCCCGCGTCAGGCGCAGCTCGAAGGCGTACTTGAAGTTGAAGATCACGTGGCCCCAGATTTCGCGCTGCAACGAGCTGGACAAGGTGTACTTGTCGTTCACATGGTAGTCGGCGCCAAAGCCTGCCCCGGCGTAGTTGTGAGGCGCACGCTGGTCGTGATGGAAGAACAGCTCGCTGGTCGGGTCGTAGGGGCCGTCGTAGCCATTGCCTTTCTTGGCAGTGGCGAACAGCTTGGTAGTCCAGCGCTCGTTGATGAAGTAGCCCAGCTCCAGATCCAGCTTGTTGTAGTCGATGCTCTGGCCGAGCGTTTTTTCCGAGAATACGCGTCCGAAGCCGATGCGGTAGTACAGATTCGTCAACTCGAACTGATGCGACAACGTTGCGGCGAGTTCGACACGCTGCAAGTCTTGGCCGACGGCGGACTGCGCGAAGAACGTGTAGTCATGACTCGGAATGTACGCCGTGATCGAAGGGGCCAGAAAATAATTGCCGATATCGGCGTGATAGGTGACGCCGAAATGCCAGTCCTGCGCGGTGCCGTGAAACGTCCCGTCATCGAGGAACTGCGACTCCGGATGCGGTATCTTGAGCACCTTAATTTGGTTGGCGACGCATTGCGGAGGCGCGGCGGTCGGACAGTGCGGCGCTGTGCCGTCGAAGCGGTTGGCTATGTATGGTATGCCGGCCTGCACCGACCATTTGTCGAACACGAAGTAATCCACGTCCAGCTCGATGCTTTGGCTGCGTACATGGCCAAAGCGTTTAAAGGAGCCGTCGGGCGCATGGAACCCATTGACAAGGGTGTTGACGTAGCCGATCGAAACCGAGCCGTGGCCTCTTTGGGTTTCATGCAAAGCCTGGTCGATTGGCTCGGGCCCCGCAACCGTTTCGCCGGGCAAGGAACCACCATCGTGGGCTCTGCTGGTCGCGCTGGCACCGAGCAGTAGTGCAGCACAGGCCGCTAGCTTTGTTTTCCCCATGGCAGTTCCCCTTGTTCTCAGTTATCGAGAATCGGTTTTCGGTTCCACGCTTGTCCCAGTCTTACTTCCGGATTTGCCGATGGCGGTTACCGGTTCGGCGGTTATGGCGAAAAATGTCGGATTTGCCCAGGATGTGGGCGGCGTCTCCAGATCGAGTGTCGCGATCAGTTTTTCCGGGTGCGGATTCGGCAGGCGCGGGTTGCTGGTCAACTCCTGCCGCGATAGGCCGATCAGGCGCAGGAAGTCGCCGCGCACCCAGCCGATCGGCGTCGGTTCATCGTGGTCGCTCAGGCCCGGTACGTCGCGTTGCGTGCGGATCGGCAACTGTGCGCTGCTGCCGTCGCGGTAATGCAAGCGCAAGTAGGCGTAGTCCTGTGCTTCCTCGCTCGGCGTGGCTAGCGGTGCGCGCAGCAGGACGTGAAACGCAGCGATTGGCACCGCGGGTACGCGCAC
>Ga0068860_100006933_pt1 | contig 11355 bp, 13 predicted proteins | sample KBSSwiS32_FD_66597 | JGI IMG/M metagenome (GOLD analysis project Ga0068860, IMG submission 66597) | Switchgrass rhizosphere microbial communities from Kellogg Biological Station, Michigan, USA - KBS Switchgrass S3-2 | ecosystem: Host-associated > Plants > Roots > Rhizosphere > Soil ... | reverse complement strand
AGCTCGGCGAGGATCTCTTCTTCCACCCGGCGGTAATCGGCTTCGGCCGAGGCGTCGCCGAAACCCATCCGACCGCCGCGAACGACCAGCCGGCTGCCGATGTTCGAGGTCATCAGAACCAACGTGTTCCTAAAATCGACCTGGTTGCCGTAGGCGTCGGTGAGCAGCCCGTCTTCCAAGATCTGGAGCAGCAGGTTCGCAATGTCGGGATGCGCCTTTTCGATCTCGTCGAACAGGATCAACGAGTAGGGCTGGCGGCGGATCCGCTCGGTCAATTGCCCGCCCTCTTCGTGGCCGACGTAGCCGGGGGGCGAGCCGATCAACTTGCTGACCGCGTGCTTCTCCATGTACTCGCTCATGTCGAAGCGGACCAGCGCCCGCTGGCTGCCGAACAGGAAATCGGCGAGCTGGCGCGCGACCTCGGTCTTGCCGACCCCGGAGGGGCCCAAGAAGACGAACGAGCCGATCGGCCTTTGCGGATTGGCGACGCCGAGCCGCGAGCGGCGGATCGCCCGGCTGATCGCCGAGATCGCCCGCTCCTGGCCGACGACGCGGAGCGCCAGCGTCGCCTCCATCTGGATCAGCCGTTCAGCCTCTTCGTTTTGCAGGTTCGCGACCGGAATGCCGGTCCAGGAGGCGATCACCTCTTCGATGTCGCGCCGCGTCACCTCGACGATGCTGTTCTCGTCGGTGGTGAGCGTCATGCGCTCGAGATCCTCGCGCAGCTCGATCTCGCGCTCGCGCAGGTAGACGGCGCGCTCGAAATCCTTGTCCGAGATCGCGACCTTCATCTCTTTGACCACCAGGCCGATCTCCTGCTCCAGACGGCGCAGGTTCTGGGTGTCGCGCACCCGGCGCAGCTTCACCCGCGCTCCCGCCTCGTCGAGCAGATCGATCGCCTTGTCCGGCAGATGGCGGTCGGGGATGTAGCGGTTCGATTGATGGATCGCGGTGCGGATCGCGTCGTCGCTGTAGCGCACCTTGTGGAACGACTCGTAGCGGTCCTTGATCCCTTCGAGGATCTCCTCGGTCTGCTCCGGAGAGGGGGGCAACACCTGCACCGACTGGAAGCGACGCAGCAGCGAGCGATCCTTTTCGATGTATTTCCGGTATTCCTTGAGCGTCGTGGCGCCGATGCAGGAGACCTCGCCGCGCGAGAGCGCGGGCTTCAAGATGTTCGCCGCGTCGAGCGATCCCTCGGCCGAGCCGGCGCCGATCAGCGAATGGATCTCGTCGATGAAGACGATCAGGTCGCGGCTCTCTTTCAGCTCCTTGAGGATGCCCTTCAACCGCTCCTCGAACTGGCCGCGGTATTTGGTCCCGGCGACGATCAGCGACAGGTCGAGCCCGACGATCCGCTTGTTGGCGAGGAAGATCGGCACTCTGCCCTCGACGATCCGCTGCGCCAGCCCCTCGACGATCGCGGTCTTGCCGACGCCCGGCTCGCCGAGCAGGATCGGGTTGTTCTTGCTCCGGCGCGACAGGATCTGGACGATCCGATCCACCTCGTCCTCGCGCCCGATCAGCGGATCGAACGCCCCTTCGGCGGCGAGCGAGGTCAAGTCGCGGCCGTATTCCGAAAGGAACGGCAGCTCCTTCTTCTGCTGCGACGCCTCGCGCTCCTTGGCGATCGCGAGAGCCTCTTCGCGCACCGTGTAGACGTCGAAACCGTGGTGGGAGAGGATCCGCTGGGCGAGGCAGCCGTCGACGCGCAAAATGCCGATCAGCAAATGTTCGGAGCCGACGGTCGGGTGGAGCATGCTCTCCGCCTCGTGGGCGGCATAGGCCAGGATCTTTTTCGATTCTTCCGACAGGGGCAGCTCCGCCGTGGAGGAGATGCGCTCGACGAACACGCGCTCCCCTTCGATTTCGCGCCGGACCTCTTCGGGTTTCACCTGAAGGCGCCTGAAGACCTCCGCCACGGTCTCTTCGCCTTCGCGCAGGATGCCGAGCAGGATGTGCTCGGACTCGATGACGCGGCTGCCGAGCTTGCTCGCCTCGTAGCGTGCGAAGAACAGGGCGCGGCGCGCTTTCTCGTTGTACTTCTCAAACATGCGCGGCCTTCTCCCGATCAACTTCCGATCGACTACTCCGGCGGCTCGAGTTCTGCTCCAGCTCCTCTTGGCTCCTCATCCCTCGGAAGGCCGAAAACCTCCCGATCCGGCTCCAGAATCCCGCCATCGAGCCTCGCGATCCTAGCACAGCGCCCGGCGATCTCCGGGTTGTGTGTGACCAGCACCGCGGTCGTCCGGTGCCGGCTCTGGAGCTCCAGAAGCAGCTCGAAAACCTGGTCCGCGGTGGCCGGATCGAGGTTGCCGGTCGGCTCGTCGGCGAGCAGCAGAGGGGGATCGAGCGCCAACGCCCGGCAGATCGCCACCCGCTGGCGCTCGCCGCCCGAGAGCTGATTGGGGAAATGGTCGAAGCGTCCACTAAGACCCACTTCCGCAAGCAGGTCGCGTGCCCGCTCGTGGACTTCCGCCGGAGGACGGCCGGCGATCCGCCCGGGCAACATGACGTTTTCGAGCGCCGTAAAGTCGGGCAACAGCTGGTGGAACTGGAAGACGAACCCGATCGTCCGGTTGCGAAACGCCGCGAGCCGCGCGGCCGACAGGCCGTCCAAAAGCTCGCCGCCGATCCGGATCTCCCCCGCGTCGGCCTTGTCGAGCCCCCCCAACAAATGCAGAAACGTCGATTTACCCGACCCGGAAGGGCCGACGATCGCGACGATCTCGCCCGCCGCCACCGACAGGCTCGCGCCGCGCAGCACCTCGACCGTCCGGGCGCCGTCGCGGTACGCCTTGGAGACCCCTCGCGCTTCGACCGCGACGCTCATCGGTGGATCGCCTCCAGCGGATCGAGCGCCGCCGCGCGCCGGGCGGCCCAGGTCGAAGCCAGGAGCGCCAAGGCGAACGTCAGCAGCAGCACCCAGGCGAGATCGCCCCCCTGGACCAGGAACGGCACGTAATCGAGAAAATAGACCCGGCCGGGCACCGGCAGCAGCTTGTAATGATCGAGCACCCAGGCGGCGACGACGCCCCCGGTGCCGCCCAACAACAGGCCGATTCCGGCGATCAGCCCGCCGAGGGTCCGGAACGCCCGCTCCAGGGTCTTGCCCGTCGCTCCCATCGCGCCGAGCATACCGATCTCCGCCCGCTTGCTCGCGATCACCAGGGAGAGCGACGCGACCAGGGCGAGCGTCGCGACCAGGACGATCAGGAACACGGCGACGAAGGTGAGGGTCTTTTCCAGGCGAAGCGCGAACAAAAGCGGCCGATTGAGATCTTGCCAAGTGCGCACGACGCTGCCTGGAGCGACGGGAGCGAGGGCCGCCGCCAGATCCGGCGCCGCGGCGAGCGCCGCATCGAGTCCGCCGGCTGTCACCTCGATCTTACGGTTTGTCCTCCCAAGGAGACTCTCGGCGACCTCACGCGGCAAGCCGATCCGCTCGCGCTCATCTTGGGTCTTCCCCGACGTGTAGGTCCCCGCGAGCGGCAGGCTGCGCACGCGAGGAACCGGGCCGCCGAACGGCGCGAGCGTCGGCTTGGGGGAGACGACGTCGAGGGTTTCCCCCGGGCGTATTCCCCAACGGGTCGCGAGCCCTTCGGGCAGATAGAGGCCGGGGGCCTTCCCCGCCGCGCCGGGGAAAAACGCCGGCACCGGCCCTTCGAAGCCGACCAGCTCCACCGGCTGGACCTTACCGCCGTCGACGATCCAGCCGCTCCCCCGCACTTCGAGCCGAGCCGAGCGGACTCCCACTACGCCGGCCACCGCGGCGCGCGCCGCCTCCGCATCGGCCCCCGGAGGCAGATCGATCAGGATCTCCGGCGTGCGCGACAGCAGCTCGCCGCGCAGCGCCTCCTGGAATCCCGAGATCACCGCGAGCGACAGGATCAGCGCGGCGACCCCCAAGGCGATCCCGAGCCCCGCCACCGCGGCGAGGAAGCTCGCAAACGCGTCGCGCCGCGTGCTCTTCAAATAGCGCAGCGCGAGCAGCCAGGGGAACGGCCAGGGACGAAGGAGCAGGCGCGAAGCCAAGGGGGAGGTCTCCGGGGGCGCGGGGACCGCGCCCCTACGATTCCGGTCGTAACAGCGGGAACAGGATCACGTCGCGGATCGACGCCCGGTCGGCGAGCAGCATGGTCAGGCGATCGATGCCGATGCCGATTCCTGCCGCCGGCGGCATCGCGTGCTCGAGCGCCCGAACGTAGTCGGCATCGAAGCGGTGGGCCTCGGCGTCGCCCTTCTCGCGCGCCGCGAGCTGCTCGCGGAAGCGCTCGGCCTGGACGTCCGGATCGTTCAGCTCGGAGAAGGCGTTTGCCATCTCCATCCGACCGATGTAGAGCTCGAACCGCTCGGTGAAGCGCGGATCGTCCGGCCGCTGTTTGGAAAGCGGCGAGACTTCGACGGGATGGTCGGTGACGAACGTCGGCTGGAACAGGTGCGGCTCGACGATCTCCTCGAACAGCGCCATCAGGCAATGCCCGTACGTGCCTCCGGGCGGAATGTCGAGCCCCCGCTGGCGCAGCTCGGCGCTCACCGCCTCTTGGGTCTCCAGCCGCTCGGGCGCCACGCCGCCGAATTTCGCGATCGCCTCGCGCATCGTGAGCCGCGCCCAAGGCCGAGCCCATTCGATCTCCTGGCCGTCCCAGGTGAGCGTCTCCTTACCCAGCACCCGCTTCGCCTCGTCGGCAAGCCCCGAGAGCAGCTCTTCGGTCAGGTCCATCATCTGCCGGTAGTCCGCGTACGCCCAATAGAATTCGAGCATCGTGAACTCGGGATTGTGGCGGGTGGAGATCCCCTCGTTCCGGAAATTCCGGTTGATCTCGTAGACCCGCGGAATGCCGCCCACCAGCAGCCGCTTCAAGAACAGCTCCGGCGCCACCCGCAGGTAGAGGTCGACGTCGAGGGCATTGTGGTGGGTGACGAACGGCCGCGCCGCCGCGCCGCCCGGGATCGCGTGCATCATCGGCGTCTCGACTTCGAGGAAACCCCGGGCGTCCAAGAACGTCCGAATCCCCCTCACGATCGCCGCCCGCAGCTCGAACACCGCGCGCGATTCCGGATTGGTCGCGAGGTCCAGATACCGCTGGCGATAGCGCGTCTCGACGTCGGCAAGCCCATGCCACTTTTCCGGCAGCGGCCGAAGGGCCTTCGAGAGGAACGACAGCTCGTCGACCATCAAAGACAGCTCGCCCGCCCGGGTGCGAATCAGGTTCCCCGCCGCGCCGATCTGATCGCCGAGATCGAGGTTCTCGAGGATCGTCCGCGAGGTCTCCGACAACCGGTCCTTCTTGACGAACAGCTGCAGTTTGACCCGCCCGTCGAGCAAATCGAGAAACGCCGACTTGCCATGCTCGCGGATCGCCATCACCCGCCCCGGAACCCGCAAGCGAATCGCGGCGGCCTCCAGCTCCTCGGCGGTCTTTTCGCCATAGGCGGCATGAACGCCCGAAGGTTCGAGATCCCACTCGAAGCGCTGCGGATAGGTCGGGATTCCCGCGGCGGCGAGAGCATCGCGCTTGTCCCGCCGGTTCTGGATCTGTTCGTCAAGCTCGGACATGGGGGCTCTTGGCGGAAAAAGAACGCGGGACCGAACGAAATCGACCCCGCAAGTGTGGCGCGAACGATAGCTCAGATGCGGTCCCGGTCGGAAACGGACTCGGCCGGAATCTGAGCCGAAGGGCTATCGAAGGCAAAAGGTGGTGTTCGGCACACAACTGAAGGTGCCGCACTCCGTGCAACCCGTCCCGGTGGTACACAAGCTGAAGTACTTTTGAGTTGCGGGGTTGCAGGGTCCTGGCTGCCAGTCGTCGAGGCAGCACTTTTGGGTTGCGAGCAGGATTGGATCCGGAACGCCGAGAGTCGCCGTGGGCGCCGCGCAGGTCGCTCCACTGCCCATCTCGGTCACCGCCGGAAACGGTGCGACGGGTTCGGCGCTCGCCACTTGAGGCGCTAGAAGCGCGACTCCCAGAACGCCCAGGGCAAGCGCTGCGATTCTTCCCGCGAAAAGCCCATTCCGCCCGAAAGTCTTCATTGCCTTTCTCCTCTCGACTGGACCGACGAAGTTGTCGAATCCATTAAGGAATGGTGCACTTCGCCGCTCGAAGTGTGCCGGAACGATGCGGTAGTCGGGGTAGTCGCCCTCCCCTCTACGATTGCACCCATGCGCGGCCCCGCGCGCAGGGCCGCGTTCCGCGCTTTTCCGAGTAGACTCCTGCGGAGGATGACCGCGACGAGAGGTGCTCATGGGCAGCGTCCCCGATGTCTATACCACCGGGGATAACGACCCGGAAATCGAGCCCGTCCAGTACTACCGTCATTATCTGTACTGCGACGCCTGCGGCTCGTTCGAGCTCGATTCGTGGATCGTGCCGGACAATCACGGGATTCTCGAAAAGACGAGGCAGCGGCTCGCGATGGCCGCATTCCTCTTGTCGCCGGTCGTGGTCGTGTCGGGATGGTTGGCCCTCGGCCCACCCTCGTCGGTGCTTCTCGCCGGAGTGATCGTCATCGTCGGCCTGCTGGTTGCGCGCGGGATCCTAGGCTCGAAGATCAAAATCGTGGGCATGCGCTGCCGACGGTGCGGCTCAACCTACGCTCACGGGACACCGTTCTTTACGGACCTCGACGCCAACCCTCGCGATCTGACCGTGGCCGACGTGCCACGGCCTCTCGGCCGCTCGCCCTTCTTGGTTGGGGAGTCCGTGAAAGGCGAGCTCCCCAGGCCGCCGAGCCGGCTGCCGGCTTGACCGGCGCCAACCTGAAAGCTGGCCCCTCCTGTTACCATTCCTCCCCATGTCCACATCCGATACGTACGACTACCGCGCCGAGCTCGACGCCGCGGTCGAAGCTTGGGACGCGAAAGGCTGGCCTCGGCCGGGCGTGATCCTGGTCTCCGGCTCCGGCTTAGCGGTCGATCTCGGCGAGCCGGTTCACGGCCCCGTCCCGCTCGCCGATCTGCTGCCGTTCCCGATCCACGCGATCGAGGGGCACCCGCACACCGTTGAGATCCTCGCCCCGCTCCCCGATCGTCCGGTCCTCTACTACCGCGGCCGCCTCCACAGCTACCAGGGTTACTCGGCGCACGAAGTCGCCTTCCCCATCCGGCTCGGCCGCCTGCTCGGCGCCCGGGTGTTGATCCTCACCAACGCCACCGGCGGCCTGAATCCCGCCCTCCGCCCCGGCGACCTGCTCGCCATCCGCGACCAGATTAACCTCTCGGGCCTCAATCCCCTGCGAGGCGACCTACCCGCATCCTGGGGACCACGCTTCCCCGACATGGGCGACGCCTACGACCCGACCCTCCGCGAGCGCGCCGAAGAAACCGGACGCGACCTGGGAATCCACATCGGCGAAGGAACCTACCTCGGCGTCTCCGGTCCCTGCTACGAAACCCCCGCCGAAGTGCGCGCCTACCACCAGCTCGGCGGCGACATGACCGGCATGTCCACCGTCCTAGAAGTCATCGCCGCGCGCCACATGGGTTTGCGCTGCCTGGGGCTTTCGCTGGTCTCGAATGCCGCCGCGGGGCTTACGGATGGACCGGTGGATCACCACGAAGTGCTGGCGGCCGGGAAGGCTGCGGCGGCGAAACTGGCTCGGTTGCTGGAGGCGCTTTTGGAGGATTCGGGGTTGGAGGGGTAGGGGGCCAGCTATGGTTTGGAGTGCGGCGACGCGTCGGCGCGCTCCCCCGGCCGCTGAGCTGCTCTGGATCAGAGACCGCTTGCCGAGGCAAGCTGAAGTACCTTCGCCTGGACCCCTTCCAGAATCGAGTCTCTGATGAAAGCGCTGGCCGAGAGGATCTCGATCCCGATCAGTTCTCCTCGCTCATTCAACTCCGCGGTGATGTTGGGGCTCAGCTCAAGGCTGCTCGCCTCTTTCTCTTCTCCCATCACGAGGTGCAGCACGTCTTCGGTAGCGAAATACGTCATCTTTAGCTTCATGGTCTGAGTCTCCCTGTCCGCGCGCTCCCAAGCCTTGCGCTCTACACAATACACGGCTACCATGTAAGCCAAGATGATTCAGTCGTTCGCCGACCCGACGACCGCCGACATTTTCTGCGCTCGTCAAAGCCGCGCGGCCCGACGAATCCCGACGGTTCTCTGGCCTGCGGTGCAACGGAAGCTGAAATGGCTCGACGTAGCCGTTCTCCTCTCCGATCTCGCAAGCCCTCCGGGCAACCGGCTCGAAGCGTTGAAAGGCGATCAGCGTGGGCGCCACAGCATTCGAGTCAACGACCAGTACCGCCTGACGTTTCGCTGGGAAGGAAACCATGCCTACGAAGTCTGCTGCGAAGATTATCACTCGTGATGCCGTCTGGCTGGGTCCGGCGATTCACCCAGGAGAAATGCTGCTCGAAGAGTTTCTCAAGCCACTGGGCCTGACCCAATCCGATGCAGCCCACCAGCTCGGCATTTCTCTCAACCGGCTCAACGAACTGGTGCTTGGCAAGCGAGGGGTCACGGCGGACACCGCCCTCCGCCTGGCCCGCCGCTTTCAGACCACGCCGCAGCTCTGGATGCACCTGCAGGCCGATTGGGATCTGCACGAGGCGCTGAACAGGGAAACCGCCGCCTGACTGACGCCGAAGTTGTCCAGCGGCTCAGCTGGATGCCGGTCTTGCCGGCCTCATCCGGGGAAGGAAGCGAAAAGGTATCAGGTCGAGGAAGCACGAGAGCTGCGGGAAAGAATAGGAGTACGGCCGTGAACAGCATGTCTTACAAAGGCTACATCGCTCGCGTCGAGTTTGATGAACGAGACAGCATCTTCGTCGGGCGCATTCTCGGCATTCGCAACATCATCAGTTTTCATGGTGAAACGGTGGCTGAGCTGAAAGCACAGCTTGCGATCGCCATAGACGACTATCTGGCCGAGTGCGAGGTTCGCTGGGCCTGACCGCCGCAACCGCGACCGCCCCGCTCAGCTCAGCTCGTCGGCTCCGCCGCCGGCGCCTCGGGATTGGCAGGCTCCTTGGCCGTCCGGGCGCGGCGGAACCGGTCTTCGGAGCGGACGCCGAAGGTCTCGAGCACCGGGTTGGAAAAGCCCATGTGGGCGCGGGCGAAGGCCGACAGCCGGCGGATTGCCTCCTCGGCTTCCCGGTCGAGCTGGCGGCGGCGGACCACGGACTCTTTCCGCCGGCCTTCGAGCCGTTGGAGGTCGGCCTGGGTCTCCCGCAGGTCCGCCACCTTCTGCCGCGCGAGCTCGAAGGTCCGGTCAATTCCGGGAAGCTCGTGGATTACTTCCTGGATGTTCTGGACCATGCTCTGCCACCGGTCCAACCGCGCCGCGTACGATTTCTCGCCCATCGGGATCTCCTTCACGTGGAACCGCGACCTGTGTTTTGTAGAAGGAGAATATCACAGCGCAACCCAGGACTCCACCGGGGAACCGCCGCATCGTTCCGTAGGCCGAACGGAAGGCGGCCGGCAATACGCGGACGGCTTCGCCGGCATCGCGGATGATTCCCCGGGAAACCGGGAATGTTCCTCCGGCTCCGCGGAGTGTTCCGGATTTCCCCAGGTACATTCCTCTGGCTCTCCGGAAGCTTCCTGATCTTGAGAGGAATCTTCCTGAGGACCTCAGGAAGATTCCTTTGAGCCAGAGGAAGACTCCTGGTAGCCAGGGGAGGTTTCCGCCGGCTTAGAGGAAGACTCCGCTGGCTGAGAGGAAGATTCCGCGCAGGCACAGGAATAGTCCTCGGGAGCACCGTAGTACTCCTGTGAGACCCAGGAATCTACCGGAGATGCTCCGGAGGCTTCCGCTGGACTCCAGGAGGAATCCGGGCTGTCTCCGGAACGTTCCCGGCTCTGCCAGGAGGCTTCCGGTGTATCCGGGGATCTCTCCGTCACCTGAGCGGACCCGTCCGCTGAAACACCGGAGCGTTGCTCTTGTGCCGTGCGGTGCGGACCGCGAGCCGGTTAGCCTCTCTCCCTTCGCTCCCACCGGTGCACGAGTTGGCTCAACGCCGAGGCGGGTTCGGGAGAGTGCGGCGATCCCGGCGGGAAGGGCCTCCGCTTCTAGAAGATCCGCAACGTAGTGGCCAGCTCGGATACGGTCGAGGCGGTGCGGCTGATCTTCACTTCGACGTAGTAGAGGAAATTGTTGAAGTCGAAGGTGTTTCCCGGAAAGGTGCAGGGCGTGCAGGCGCCCGTCGTGCTGGTGACGCTGGTCGCGGTGCAGATCGCCAGCTGCGCTCCGGTGCAGCGAGTAACGCGGATCAGGGTCGCCGTGACCTGGTTGCCCGCGACGGCCGAGGAATCGATCGCGCCGAGCTCCAGGGTGGTCCAGGCCGGATTGGGGACGCCGGCGACATCGGTCAGAAGCTCAGGGCGGTTCACTCTTGAGGTGTCGACCACGACGCGTCAATGCCCAGCGCAAGCCCGCGACGAGGCCGAGCGACAGAAGCCCGGAGACGAGATTCGGAACGAGATCCGCAAGACGCGCGTAATGGCTGACAACGGTTGCCTCCGCGATTTCCCATGCGACCCCGACCGCCATGGTGACGGCAAAGGCCACCCATAGGCGCCGAACGCCGAACGCCACGACGGCCAACAGGAACAGGATGGCAATGCTGCGCCAGTGTGCCACTTTGGTCATGGATCTCGCGACGTCCTCGGCGGCCAGGCTGAAGTCGACGTCGAACGGATGTCGACCTTGCGGTGCACGCCCCGCGACGACCACACTGAGCGCCGCACTGATCGCGAACGGCAGGGCTCGGAGCACATGCAGCCAGAAGGGACGCACCGGCCGCGGCAAAGGCCGCGTGATGTCCCAGGTCAGGACTGACAGCGCTCCGACAGTGACCAGGATAGGCAGCATCTATTCGCAGTAGTTTTTGCCGGTGATCGGCGTCTTGCACTTCTTGCCCGAGGGGCAGTCGTCGTCGTGGCGGCAGACGCAGATGTTCTTCTCGCACTTGCCGGAGCGGCACTGGCTGTCCTTCGAGCAGCCGGAGCCCATCGTCAGGCCGACGATGCGGCAGACGTTCGAGGTCCCGAGGACCTGGTAGCACTCCTGACCGGCCGGGCAGTCGCTGTCGCTGTGGCAGACGCACTTGCTGTATTCGCAGGTGTTCGACAGGCAGTCCGAGTCGTGGTCGCACAGGGAGCCGAGCGGTCTCGATCCGACGTTGCTGGAGGCTTCGCAGTGGTTGCTGCCGGTGATCGGCGTCTTGCATTCCTGGCCGCTGGGACAGTCGCTGTCGTGGCGGCAGACGCATTTTCCGCCTTCGCACTGATTGGAGAGGCACTGGTCTTCCCGGCTGCAGGAGGCACCCACGGGGAGGGCCGAGCTGCCGCAGAAGTTGTTGCCCGAGGCGGCGGACTTGAAGCAGCGCTTTCCCTGCGGACAATCCGT
>Ga0068860_100006931_pt1 | contig 11355 bp, 10 predicted proteins | sample KBSSwiS32_FD_66597 | JGI IMG/M metagenome (GOLD analysis project Ga0068860, IMG submission 66597) | Switchgrass rhizosphere microbial communities from Kellogg Biological Station, Michigan, USA - KBS Switchgrass S3-2 | ecosystem: Host-associated > Plants > Roots > Rhizosphere > Soil ... | reverse complement strand
ACCATCAGCGGAAGCATGGTGCCGCCAAGCGCCAGGCCCCAGTCGACCGCGTGCGTGCTGACGCTCAACGCGCGGCGGCGGATCAGTACGAAGAAGACCGACATGAACTCGGTCGCGACGAGCAGCAGGTTCGCCGGATGCCCAGACCTGAGGTTGGCGCTCAGCAGGGCGATGAACAGCAACACCAGTATTATTCGTTCAGAAAGGTCGAGAATACGCCCCATATTGCTCGCTTTCTCCCATCCAATTTTGCAACGTTCACGCGTCTACTCGCGATAATGCAATAACCCTGCCACCTCGCGCGTCGATCGCGGCCTAGGTCGCCGGCTTCGCGACAGGATCGCCCGTGGCCCGCCATGGCTGCAACACGAAGAGAACCAACACGAAGATCGCCCCCAGGCGAGGCAAGGTCAGGCTCAGCATCATCAACGCCAGCAGGCCGTACAGCCAATCGTCGTCCTCGATGTGCGCCGCCTTCGCCGTGACGGCCGGCGCCAGGAGGGCGAACTCGTAGTTCATCGCATAGGGCGAGATGAGCAGGCCGCCGGCGACGAGCGCCACGATCTGCTGTGCGGTCGAGGCCTTGCGCGTGAACGCCCAGATGACGAAACCCACCCCCGCAAGCGCGCAAGCCGCCTGTCCCGCCAGCAGGGCTGGACCGCTGACGCCGAGCCCGATCAGCATGCCGCGGGGCGTGACCACGTTTCTGAGCAGGCCTGGGTCCTGCAGGATCAACTGGCCGAACCGGGGCAGCGCGGCGAACCACTCCAACCAACCCGAGACGCCGACCAGCAACAGCGATGCGGCGCAGAGCAGGCTCCCCGCCGTCAGGGCCGACCCGAGCATCCGCCAGCGGCGTTCCAGGACAAGCGCGAGCGGAAACAGCACCAGCAATTGCGGCTTGAGCGCCGCGGCGATCCCCAGCAAAGCGCCGGCCGCGATCGGGCGGTCCTTGAGGATCAAGGCCCAGAGCGCCAGGCCCCCCACGAGGAACGTAACCTGGCCCGTGAAGGCGGCCAGCAGCACCGGCGGCGTGGTCAAGAGCAGGGCGATGGCCAGCCATCGGCCGGAAATGCGCCAGGCGGCGGATAGAAAGAGGACGCCGCTCAAGGTCGTGAACAGGAGATACGCCGGCCAGAAGCCCAGGAATGCGAACGGCATGAGGATCGGCGCGACGCTCGGCGGATAGACGAAGGGGCGGATCTTCGGATACGCCTTCAGCATCCAGTGCTGAGCATCGGTGACGGCGGCGAAGTCGTAGAGGTCCGCCGGCCGCTCCAGGGCCAACCGCAGGCCCGTCCAGATCGGCAAGAAGTCCAGGCCGAGCGGCTGCACGCGAATGAGCTCGGTCGTCAGCGTGTAGTCGATCCGCAGAAAGATCACGACGACGACGAACAGCGCTGCGGCGCGGAGGCGCGTCTTCGAATCCATCGCCCAGTGTCGTCATGTCCACTGGCCAGCACAAGTCGCGGCGTCGGTGGGTACAACAGCATTAGCGGCCCCTTAAGGCGCCGCCAGTACTTGATAAGCGGATCGGCAGTTCGTTCGATGGTACGACGCGGCCGGGACTTGGGCGAGCATCCGAAGGCTTAGATGACCACAGCTTCATCGATCGGGCCTGATTTTACGCGCCCGCCCGGTCCGATCGACCGGCTGGTCTCCTGGCTGTTCACCGGGATTCCCGGCCCGGGTGTCGTCGCCCTTTGCGGGTTGGCTTCATTCCTGGCGTTGCTGAACCTGCACAGCCTGTTCAATGACGGCGACACGTTCTGGCATCTCGCGACCGGGGAATGGATCCTGCGGCACGGCGCGGTCCCGACGACGGACCCGTTCTCCTATACCTACGCCGGCGGCCCATGGCAGGCGCACGAGTGGCTGGCCCAGGTCGCCATGGTGCTGGCCTACCGAGCCGGAAGCTGGAGCGGGCTTGCGGTGCTGTTCGCCGCGGCGTTCGGCGCGACCGCGGCGCTCCTGGCGGCCTATCTCAAGACGTGGCTGCGGGTCGGACCGCTGCTGGTCGCCGTCTTGTTCGCCCTGGCCTGTGGGGCCCCGAGCCTGCTCGCTCGGCCGCATCTGCTGGCCCAGCCGTTGCTGGTCATCTGGGTGTTCGGGCTGCTCGCCGCGCGCCGCCGCGGCCTGAGCCCGCCGTGGACATTGCTGCCCCTGATGCTGGTGTGGTCGAACCTGCATGGAAGCTTCGTATTGGGCCTGGCCTTGATCGGGCCCTTCGCCCTGGAGGCGTTGGTCGCGGGCCGGGAGCGGCCGTGGCCCGTGATCCGCACCTGGGGCGCCTTCGGCGTGGCCGCCCTTGGATTGTCCCTGATCAATCCGCAGGGCCTGCATGGCCTGACCTATCCCTTCAAGGTCTCCGGGATGACCAGCCTTCCGATCATCATGGAGTGGCGCAGCGCCGACTTCAGCAAGCTCAGCCTGTTCGAGATCGGGCTTTTGGAGGCGCTGTTCATCTGCCTGTGGCGGGGCGTGAAGGTTCCGGCCATCCGGCTCCTGGTGCTGCTGGGCCTGCTGCACCTGGCGTTTCAGCACGTGCGCCATCAGGCGACGTTCGCATTGCTGGCCGTCATGCTGTTGGCCGAGCCGCTCGCGAGAGCGCGGCCGGCTTCGGAGCCGTCTAGTCCGGCGTTGCGCCCGGCGACGGGACAGACGCGCGCGGTCTTCGCCGCAGGCCTGGCCGTGGCCCTGCTTGCCGCCGGCTGGCTGAGGCTCGCCGTTCCCATGACGCGGGCCGATGGAGTGAACGCGCCGATGTCCGCCCTGGCCGCGGTTCCGGCCGAGGTCGTCCGTATGCCGGTGTTCAACGAGTACGGATTCGGCGGCTATCTCATATTCAAAGGGGTCCGGCCCTACATCGATGGGCGTGGCGACATGTATGGCGACCAGATCATGCACACCTACGGCGCCATGGTCCGCCCCGACCTCGCGACCTTGAAGTCGGAACTGGCGACCCGCCATATCGCCTGGACGATCCTCGCCCGCGACAACCCCGCCGTCGGCGCGCTGGACAGCCTTCCGGGATGGCGCAGGCTGTACGCCGATCGCATCGCCGTCGTGCACGTTCGCCAGGATGCGACGAACAGCGAGTGAAGCGCTAATCCTCGGCGGGCGCTGTCGCTTGCAATCCCTCGCCGGTCGCCCTTCGTGCCGGGCGCATCCAGCTCAGGAGCCACAAGACGACGGCCAGGAGGCCGATCCAGCCGCCCAGTTCGGTGCGCCAATCCGGGCGGCGTCCGGGACCTAGCGTGGGTGGGGCCGCCTTGCTGATGTCGACGACCCGGGATTCCGCGGTCACGTCGGACAGGAAGGACCCGGCGGGCAAGTATTCCGGGGCGTCCGGAAGATAGGTGTCGATCGCCGGCTCATAGACATTCTGCAGGGTGTGGGACGCCACGTTCACCACCCTGGCGTAGGCGGGAAGGGCCAGCGAGATCGCCAGCGCGAGCGCCAACCGGCGCGGCGGTGAGAGCGCTGCGGCAGTGATCGCGGCAAACTCCGCGACCACTAGCATGCGCCAGGGAAACTGCACCTTTATGAGAACCGGCAGGCTCCAGACGAACGGGATCAGCGCCAGGCTCATCACGGCGCTGAACAGCGTGACGCCGAACCAGAACCGGGATTTTCCGAAGGCTAGGGCGACCGGGGCGAGCGCGAGGGGATAGACCCAAAGTCCCGCATTGCGCCCCCAAGGCGCCCACGTCGCCGGCTGGTAGAAGGGCGAGAACATCGCCTCGGTCGACACCTGGTCCAGCAGCGTCAGGGCCGGAACCAGGTAGATCGCGGCCAGGCCAAGACCGAGGGCCCCTCCGACAGCGTTACGGACGAGGTGCTCGCGTCGAACCAGGACCATCGGGGCGATGAGCCCGATGCTCACCAGCACGGCCACCGGCAGATGAGTCATGATGAGGCCGGCGTATGAGACCGCCAGCAGCGGCGTCGCCCAACGCCGGGGTTGGGCCTCTATCGCCAGGGCGATGAGCGGAAGCCAGGCGAAGGCGGCGAATTCTGCGAGCGCGGCGCGTTGGTACCAGTCGGTGACGTGATAGGGCGCGACCACATAAAGCGCGGCCCACAAGGGGTTGGCCCGCTTGAAGCGGAGCCACGCGGCCATCGAGAAACCGGACGCGACCAGCGTCAACAGGACAGTCCAGTTGATGGCCTGCAGAGTCGACAGTCCGGCGACCTGCAGCAGACCGGAGAGGTAGAACGCGATCGGCGGGTAAAAATAGAAGGTCGGGCTGCCGAACCCGCCGAAGGAATCCGGCAGCCATCGGGGATAGATGACCCCTCGGGCCAGTTCCGCCCCGAACTGTTTGGTCCAGGTGTAATTGTAGACCGCAGAGTCGATAGGCGCTGGTCCCCAGACCAGACTGGGAAGCATCACCAATACGGCGGCGACGACCAAGGCTAGGATCGCGTAGCGCATCGGGTTCAGAGGCGAGCTTTCTGCGTGATGGAGTTCAGCTCCGCGTCGATTACGTGGTCCATCGTTGAAGCGCTCGCCCCACCGCCAGCCGGTTAGTCCCGCGATCTTTATGCCACACGACGAACACTTTTTTGTTAAGCGTCGTTTGGCCCGTTCGCAAACCCTCTCCGCGTCCTACGCTTAAATCCTGATTCAAGTCACAGGCGAAATGTACGCAGGCCCGCAAAGGCATCGCGAGCAACACCGCGCACACCTTGTTTGGCGGCGCGGGCCTACGTAAAGTTGTAGGGGTGGGGGTCCGGAGGAACTGAAATTCGTCTCCGTATCGGGAATTTAGGCAAAAAAGCGTCCGAGGGAACGCGGCTGTTGTGGCGGCCAGCTAGAGCGCCGCCCGTATAACGGGCATCGATCCGACCGAACCGGTAAATCAAAACATTGACGTGTATTCACCGGATTCGCGAACCAGGCGAATTCGTATAATCGCCCACTTACTTAGACTGTCCTGTTTCGAGCCGTTACGAAAGTAGTTAAGCTGACCATCTCTCGCTTTACTGATGTGCTGTGTTAAGAGATATTAAAAACCGTTAGCGTTAACGCTACTGATATTTCTTTACACCGCATTAATTTTCATATTTCTTTAACCCCGGGGTGGCCGAGGCCATTGGGGTGCGGACAACCCATTCTGACTGATCGATCCGCGATCGGTCTTGAGCATAGAAGGGGTTTCCATGACCAAGCTTGTTTCCTTTTTTAAAGACGAATCGGGGGCTTCGGCCGCCGAGTACGCCTTGATCCTGGCCATTGTCGGCGTCGGCATCGTGCTCGCCGCGACGGCGCTCCGGAATTCGATCTCCGGCGCGATGAACAGCGCGGCCTCAACGATCAGCGCGAACTGATCGTAAGGCGCGACGAGCGCATCGTAGCGGTCCGTGTATCGGGACGCCGCGCAATCTCAGGAGAGATTCTATGACTAAAATTCGTGAGTTCTTCCGTGACGAGTCTGGCGCGTCGGCTGCCGAATACGCGCTCATCCTCGCTATCGTCGGCGTTGGGATCGTGTTGGCCGCCACGGCGCTGCGCGACTCGATCTCGGGCGCGATGAATAGCGCGGCTTCTACGATCTCGGGTAGCTGATCCCGGCGACTTGGGCCCGCTTGGCTTCGGTCAAGCGGGCTCGATCGCCAAATCTTTAATCAATTTGCTTTTATGTCGCTCCGATGGAGGAGCCGGCGAAAGCACCCGCAGCCCGCGAGTTTTATTAGAAGGCTCTGGTCAACATGCCTATCCGTACGATTGCAACGCTCGCCATTGCGGTGTTCCTGGGGTTCGGCGCCGTTGTGCTGGCCCAGATGTGGCTAGGCCGCCAACGAATGGCTGACGTGAACACGGCCGCCCTCGCAGGCACAGTGCCCGTGGTGGTCGCCGCCCAACCGATCGAGCGCGGCGCGACGCTGCAGCCGGGCGCTCTCAAGATTGTCCGCTTTCCTCAAGCCTCCGCTCCTGCGGGGGCGCTCTCGAACGTCGAGGAGGTCAGCGCAGGCGGGCCGCGTATGGCGCTTCGGCCCATCGTGGCGAACGAACCCATCCTGGCCAGCAAGATCACCGGCCCCGGCGGCAAGGTGAACCTGTCGGCATCCATGACGCCGGGCATGCGCGCGGTGACGTTCCGCGCCAACGACGTGGCCGGGGTCGGCGGCTTCGTGCTGCCGGGCGACCGCGTCGACGTGCTGATCACCCGCGATGTCGGCGCAGCGGGCGGCGGCTCGGGGTTCGTAACGCAAATTCTGGCCGATAACCTGAAGGTGCTGGGCGTCGATCAGAGCGACGACGACACGAGCACGAAGCCGGTGGTGGTCAAGGCCATCACTCTGGAGGTGACGCCGGAACAGGCGCAGCTCATCTCATTGGCTCAGGCGGTCGGCACCGTTTCTCTGTCGTTGCGGCAAGTCACCGACCAGGCGGTCAGCGGCAAGCGCGTGACGACGATCAACGATCTGGGCGGCTTCCGAGCCATGGCGCCGGCGATGCGGGCTCCACGGCCGGCGGCGCGTCGGGTCGCGCAGGCCTCGCCGGGATTGCGGGTCAATGTCACCCGCGGGGTTGTCACTACGGATTACGCCGTGTCGCGCTGAGGCGAACTTCAAGGTTCGCGGTCTATTCGAGGACAGCGCTTAGCAGTGGGGGTAGGTTTGATTATCAAGGCACTCAAGGCGGCACCGGTCATCTTCGGGTGGCGCGCGGCGGCGGCCCTGCTGATGGCGATCTCCGTCAGCGCAGCATACACGCCCGCCAGGGCTCAGGCTGGCAGCGCCGGCGGTTACGAGCTGGTGGTTCCCGCCGGGAAGTCGGAAGTCCTGGAGTCTCCGACATATACTGACCTGATGGTGGCGAACCCCGAGATCGCCGACGTCCTGCCGCTGTCGACGCACTCGGTCTATGTGGTCGGCAAGAAGATGGGCTCGACGGTCCTCAGCATCTACGGGCCCGGCAAGCGGCTGATCTCCTCGGTCAACATCGTGGTTTCCGCCGACGTCGGAGGCCTGAAGGGGCGCCTGCACGAGGTGCTGCCCGAGGAGACGGGGGTGAGCGTCAGCGCCGCCAACGAGTCCATCGTCCTCTCCGGTCGGGTCAGCAGCGGTCCGAAGGCGCAACAGATCGTCTCGCTCGCCGAAACGTACGCCCCCGGCAAGGTGGTCAACATGCTCTCCGTTCAGGGCGTGCAGCAGGTGATGCTGTCCGTCCGGTTCGTGGAGATGGAGCGCACGCTCGCCAAGGAATTGCACGTCAATACGTCCTCGCCGTCGGCCGGCGCGCCTGGCCGGCCGTTCATTTCCCAGGCGGGCGAACCCTACATCGCCACCGGCGACTCCCTCAGGGGCGGCGCGCTCAGCGCGTTCGGCGTCTTCCAGACGGTCATTCGCAATGGCGACCTGAACCTCGACATCATGTTCGACGCGATGGAGACCAAGGGCCTGGTGAAGACCCTCGCGGAACCCACCTTGGTCGCCATGTCCGGCGACACAGCCAATTTCCTGGCCGGCGGCGAGTTCCCGATCCCGATCGCACAGAGCACGACTGGCAACGACCGGACGATCACCGTCGAATTCAAGCAGTTCGGCATTTCGTTGGGCTTCACGCCCACGGTGCTCGACGACGGAGTGATCAACCTGGTGGTCGCGCCGGAGGTGTCGTCCATCGATCCCTCGACCTCAGTGACCGCCAATGGGCTCACAATTCCGGGCATCAAGGTCCGCCGGGCACGCACCACTGTGGAGCTGCGCGACGGTGAATCCTTCACCATCGCCGGCCTGCTTCGCGACGACTATCGCTCCGAGATCCGGCAATACCCGTTCATCGGGGATCTGCCGGTGATCGGGGCTCTGTTCCGCTCCAACGGCTATCAGAAGAACCAGACTGAACTGGTGCTGGTGGTCACGCCGCACCTGGCGACGCCGACCCGCACGCCTGGGGCGACGCCCGGCGATCACTTCGTGCCTCCGTCGGATTTCGAACTGTTCCTCTTCGGCGCCCAAAGGGCCTCCACGACGGCGCGTACGCCGGAAGAGCGCGCCCTCTTGTCCGTCGACCCGGCCAAGGGCGGCCTCGAAGGTGGCTACGGCCACGTGTTGCACTAGGACCTCGCCATGACCCCGCAATTCAAGATTTCCGCGATTGTCGTCCTGGCCGCCCTAGGTTTGAGCGGTTGCCTCTCGCCGCAGGGCCGGCTCGATCCAAACTACGGCGTCGCCGTCCGCCAGAACCTTGCCGCCCAGATCGCCGATCCGGACGCGCAGTATCGGCGTGATACGCCGCCTGCGGCCAGCGGCGAGCGGGCGCAGATCGCCCATGAGCGCTATAATAGCGGTCAAGTAATCCCCCCGTCGGCGCCGAGTGCGAGTACGATTGGCGGCGCGGGCGGAGGCGCGGCTCCGGCCGCACCACCTTCGAAATAGTCGTCGTTCGACCGTCCCGGCGGTCGTTCGATGTGTCGGGTCAAATCTTTGGAGTTTTGAGTGGCCCTGTTCCGTCGCATCCCTGCCGAAAGCGAGTCGACCAAGGAAGTGGAAGACCCGCGGGATCGCGTGGTTCGGCTCGCATACGCGGAGGCGGCTTTCGAAGGTGAGGGCCCGGCCGATAGTCTCAAGGCTCAGTTTCCACAGGTGATTTTCGAGCCATTGCGCGGCGAGAGCTTCGCAGTGGCGCTCAAGCGGGCGGACGTGGCGATCGTCACGGCGGATGGCGGCGACCCGCATGGCGTCGACAGGTTGTGCGCGGACCTGCGCCACTGTGAACAGGCCGGGCAGGTGATCGTGTTCCTGAGCGACCCGGCCGTGGAGACGGCGCGGCGGATTGCCCGGGAAGGCGCCGGCGACGTCCTCACCACCCCGATCTTCGAACATGCCCTTGCAGCCACGCTGGAACGGATCCTGGCGGCGTTGCGGCGCCCTGCCTCCGGCGCCAGCCGCAGGGGGCATGTTGCCGCGATCCTGAAGGCCGGCGGCGGTGTCGGCGCCACGGCGATCGGCGCGCAGCTTGCGGCGATGATCGCCGCGGGCAGGGATGCGCCCCGGGTCTGCCTGGTGGATCTGGACGTGCAGTTCGGGAACGCCGCCGTCTATCTCGACATCACCACCTCGATCACCATGGGAGAGGTGCTGGCGGCGGCCGGAAGTCCCTCCGAGATCGGGTTCGCCGAGCGTCTCAAGCCTCATGCCAGCGGCGCGCGCGTGTTGGCCGCGCCGCCGGCCTTCCTGCCGTTGGAGGCCATCACCGTCGACCGGATCGACGGATTGCTCGCGGCCCTTCGCCGGGACTTCGATCTAGTGCTTCTCGACCTTCCTTCCGCCTGGACGGCGTGGACGAACCGCGCCCTTCGCCAGTCGGACCAGATCCTCCTGGTCACCAACCTCTCGGTCCCGCACGCCCATCTCACGCGCCGTCAGCTCGATCTTCTGCGGACGCAAGGGCTGGATACGGCGCCGGTGACCCTCATCTGCAACCGCTGCGGCGGAGACTCCAGGGCGAGCATCCCGATGCGGTCGGTGGCGGCCGCGATCGGCCGATCGTTCGACGTGCTCATACCGGAAGACCGCCGCCTGATGAACGAGGCCGTCAACCAGGGGGCGGCGATCTGGACGATCCGTCGGGAATCCAAGCTCGAGAAAGCCCTGCGCCTGGTCGTCGGCCAAATCAGCGCCGCGAGAGCGGCCACGCAACCTGCTGGAAGGATCTAGAACATGGCGTTCTGGAAGGAGGAGGTTCAGCCGGCCCATCAGCTGATCCTGAAGCCCACCCAGTCCGATGCGCTCGAGCTTCGCGTTCGTCTCCATCAACGGCTGCTGGATATCCTGAACCTCTCGGCGCTCGAACAGGCGCCGCGCGAGTCATTGAAGCTTGAGATCCGCCGCTCGGTCGCCACCCTCCTGAACGAGGAGAAGCGCCTGCTGACGCCGGCGCAGACGGACCAGCTCGTCGACGAGCTCCTCGACGAACTGCTTGGCCTCGGTCCGCTCGAACCGCTGCTGAAGGATCCGACGATCACGGATATCCTGATCAACACCCATTCGAGCGTATACGTGGAACGCCGCGGTCGTCTCGAGATCACCGAGGTTCGCTTCCAAGACACCCGCCACCTCCTGCGGATCATCAACAAGATCGTCGCCGCGGTCGGCCGGCGCGTCGACGAGTCCCAGCCCATGGTCGACGCCCGCCTGGCGGACGGCTCGCGGGTGAACGCGATCATCCCGCCGCTTGCGGTGGACGGCCCGCTCGTCTCCATCCGCAAGTTCGCTAAGATCCCGATCGCGATGCACACGCTGATCGACTACGGCAGTGTCACGAAGGAGATCGCCACCGTCCTGGAAGCGATCGTCATCGGTCGTCGCAACGTGCTGATTTCCGGAGGCACGGGCTCCGGCAAGACGACGCTGCTCAACGCGCTGTCGGCCTATATCGACGTCGCCGAGCGCATCGTGACCATCGAGGACTCCGCGGAGCTGCAGCTCCAGCAGCCCCACGTGGGACGGCTGGAAACTCGGCCCGCGAATATCGAAGGGCGCGGCGAGATCACGCAGCGCGAACTGGTCAAAAACGCCCTGCGGATGCGGCCGGACCGCGTGATCGTGGGCGAAGTCCGGGCCGGCGAGGCTTTCGACATGCTGCAAGCCATGAACACGGGCCACGACGGCTCGATGACCACGGTGCACGCCAACACGCCGCGGGACGCACTCTCGCGCGTCGAGCAGATGATCGGCATGGCCGGCCTGGAAATTTCCGCGCGCTCGATTCGCGGCCAGCTCGCCTCGGCCGTCAACGTGGTGATCCAGGTCGAGCGCCTGGAGGATGGCCGCCGCCGCGTCGTGTCGGTGTCCGAGATCGTCGGCATGGAGGAAGACGTGATCTCCATGCAGGAGATCTTCCGGTTCCGCCGCCGCGGCCGCGGTCCCAAGGGCGAGGTCCTGGGCGAATTCGAGGCCACGGGCGTGCGGCCGAAGTTCGTGGAGATCCTGCATATGCGGGGGATCGAGATTCCGAACGAGATCTTCTCCCCCGGGCGCGTTTCGGTGTGAGCATGCAAGACATTATCCTGCCTCTCAGTCTGGTCCTGGCGTTCGCGGCGATCGTACTGGCGGTGCAAGCCGGCGCGACGACGCTGCTCGCCCAGCGCTCGCGCTCAAACCGCGTCAACAGGCGTCTGACGATGCTGGAGTCCGGCATGCCGGCGAAGCAGGTCTACCAGACCCTCGTGCGGCGACAGGCGACCGCCTCGGGGCTCGGCGGCCTCGGCGACAAGTACATCGGCCGCGCAAACCTCTATCTCAGCCAGGCCGGCCTGACGATCTCGCCGTTGCGGCTGCTGGTCTATGGGCTGGGCGCCGCCGCGGCCCTGTGGCTCGTCTCAACCTACATGCTGCGCA
>Ga0068860_100006930_pt1 | contig 11357 bp, 9 predicted proteins | sample KBSSwiS32_FD_66597 | JGI IMG/M metagenome (GOLD analysis project Ga0068860, IMG submission 66597) | Switchgrass rhizosphere microbial communities from Kellogg Biological Station, Michigan, USA - KBS Switchgrass S3-2 | ecosystem: Host-associated > Plants > Roots > Rhizosphere > Soil ... | reverse complement strand
CGGCGGCAGCATGCCGCTCGACGAGGTGGCCGCACGGCGCGTGATCGGCGAGCTGGCGCAAGAACTCGGCCTGCCGGACCGCGAGGCAGCGGAAGGCGTGATCACCGTGATCAACGCCAACATGGCCAACGCGATCCGCTCGCGCACGGTGCAGAAGGGTATCGACCCGCGCGACTACACCCTGGTGGCCTTCGGCGGCGCGGGTCCGCTGCACGGCGCGGAGGTCGCCGGAATGCTGGGCATTCCGGAGGTGATCGTGCCGCCCTTCCCCGGCATCACCTCGGCCGCCGGCCTGCTGATCAGCGACCTGCGCTACGATGCGATTCGTACCTCGTTCCAGGTCTCGGGCGCGATCGATCTCGAGCGCATCAATGCCGATTTCACCGCCATGGCACGCGAGCTCGAGGCGCGTTTCACCGCCGACGATGTGCCGCTCGACAAGGTGCGCTTCGAGCGCCGCGGCGATCTGCGCTATGTCGGCCAGGGCTACGAGCTGCGCGTGCCCTTCGCCGACGACACGCTCGATGCGTCGGCGATGGCCGCCGCGTTCGAGGCCTTCCACGCGGTGCACAAGCGCGAGTACGGCCATCACTTCGCCGCGAGCGCGATCGAGATCGTCAATCTGCGTCTGATCGGCACCGCGCCCGCCGCCGCGATCACGCGCCCGCTGCCGCCGGCCGGCGGCTCGCTCGGGGCGGCGCTGTTGCGTACCGGCACCTGTGCGTTTCGTGTCGCCGGCAAGCTCGCTGACTATCCGACCGCCTTCTACCGCCGCGACCGCCTGCCGGTGGGCGAGCGCATCGCCGGGCCCGCCATCGTGCTGCAGATGGACTCCACGACCGTCGTGCCGCCGCAGCACAACTTCGCGGCCGATGCGGCCGGCAACCTGATCATCCGTCGCAGCGACGCCTGAGGAGTGAGAGCATGTCCACCGCCCTTCGCCGCCAGCCCGCCCCACGCCCGGAGCGCATCGATCCGATCACCTCGAGCGTGATCCAGGGCGCGCTGGAGAACATCGCGGTCGAGATGGGCTACAAGCTGATGCGCATGAGCTACTCCTCGATCATCCGCGAGTCGGAGGATTTTGGCGCAGCGCTGGTCGATGCCGAAGGACGTGGGCTCGCCGAATCGGCGCAGTCGACGCCGCTGCAGTCCGGCCCGATCCCGGGCTATGTGCGTGGCGTGCAGCGCATCCTCGCCGAGCGCGGCGACGAATTCCGGCCGGGCGACGTGATCATGCACAACGACGCCTATTCCGGCGCGAGCCACGGACCGGACGTCGCCTTCATCGTGCCGGTGTTCGTCGCCGGCCGCCTGATCGGGTTCGCTGCGACCACAGCGCACCATCTCGACATCGGCGCGCTGTCGCCCGGATCCTGCGGCATCGTCGAGGCGATCGATGCCTATGCCGAAGGCCTGCAGTTCAAGGCAATCAAGGTCTACGACCGCGGCGTGAGGAACGACATGGTGTGGCAGATCGTGCGCGACAACATCCGCGCCTCCGATCTCGTGGTCGGCGACATGGACGCGCAGGTCGCCGCCGCACGCATCGGCGCCGATCGCCTGGTCGAGCTGGTCGAGCGCTACGGCATCGAGACGTTCGAGCAGGCCTGCGCCGCATTGATGGACCACGCCGAGCGGCTGATGCGGCAGGCGATCGGCAAGCTGCCCGACGGCGAGTATCGCGCCGAGACCGCGATCGACGGCTATCTCGACAGCGACGATCCCGCCAAGAAGGAGCTGCCGATCGTCGTCACCATCAGGAAGCAGGGCGAGGAGATGACGGTCGATCTCACCGGCACCGCACCGCAGGTGCCGGATCGGCCGATCAACATGCCGCTGGAAGGCACCGCCGACATCGCCATCTGGCTCACCATCCGTTCGGTCCTGCTCGATACCGAGATCCACGGCCACATACCGGTCAATGCCGGCCTGATCCGGCCGATCACCATCGTGGCGCCGAAGGGTTGTCTCGCCAATCCGGAGTTCCCGGCGCCGACCATCGCGCGCTTCTGCCCGGGCAATCAGCTCGCCGACACGGTGATGAAGGCGCTGTCACAGGCGATGCCCGGCAATGTCTCGGCCGGCATCGGCAATCTCAAGGTCATCGCCTTCTCCGGACTGGCGAAGGGCACGCACTGGGTGCACATGGAGATCTTCGAAGGATCCTATGGCGGGCGTCGCGGCAAGGACGGCATGGACGCGGTCGACACGCTCTACGCCAACACCCGCAACAATCCGATCGAGGATATCGAGACCCATCTGCCGCTGCGCGTGCGCCGCTACGAGCTGCGCGAGGACGTGATCGGCGCCGGCCGGTGGCGCGGCGGGCTGGGCTCGGTGCGCGAGTTCGAGTTCCTCGCCGACGGCGGCGCCTCGGTCGAGGGCGAGGGTCATCGCTATCGTCCCTGGGGCTTCGACGGCGGCGCCGAGGGTGCGCCGGCGAAGCTCGACCTCGCGCTGCCCGGCGCCGGCGAGCGCGCCCTGCCATCCAAGGTGCCGCATATGGCGATCGCCGCCGGCGGCCGCTTCATCTGCTACGGCCCGGCCGGCGGCGGCTACGGCAACCCGCTGCAACGCGATCCGCAGGACGTGCTCGACGACGTGCTCGATGGTCTGGTCTCGATCGAGGCGGCACGGCGCGACTACGGCGTTGCCATAACGCCGCAGCACGCGATCGACCTCGCGGTGACGCAACGATTGCGGCACTAGTCTTCCCCCGACAGGGCGAAGTGCCGCGCGCAGCGCGGCGGATGGGGGCGAGAGCCCGCGCATGCTCTTGCGGCCTTGCCTGAGCCGAGTCCTGGCGCCGGCATCGCCTGGTTGCTCTCGCTCCACTCCCCGCCGAAGACGGCGGTACTTCCTCCCTTGGGGGAAGAAAGCCCGGTTTGACTGCCAATTCTTTCATCCATAAGCTGCCAAAAAATCCAGTCCGACGGCGCCTGCGCGCCCGAACCGGGACGATGGCAAACAGGGAAGTCCGGAGGACCATGCCCAGCGGGACCCAAGGGGCGCCGATCCTCGAGCTCGACAATGTCAGCCTGCAGTTCGGCGGCGTCCGGGCCATGTCCAACGTCGCCTGCACGGTGCATGCCGGCGAGCTTTACTCGATCATCGGCCCCAACGGCGCGGGCAAGACATCGACGTTGAACTGCATCTCCGGCCGCTACCATCCGACATCGGGCCGCATCCGCTTCAAGGGACAGGACATCACGGCCCTGGCGACGAGCCGCCGTGCCGGGCTCGGCATCGGCCGCACCTTCCAGAATCTCGCCCTCTTCAGCGGCATGAGCGTGCTCGACAACATCACCGTCGGCCGCCACCACATGCTGAACGTGGGCTTCCTGCGCGGCATGCTCTACTGGCTGGGCGGCGCGCAGCAGGAGGAGGCGCGCCACCGCGCCGCAGTCGAGGAGATCATCGATTTCCTCGAGATCCAGTCGATCCGCAACGAGCCCGCCGGCACCCTGCCGTACGGTCTGCGCAAGCGGGTCGAGCTGGCACGCGCCATCGCGCTGAAACCCGATCTCATCCTGCTCGACGAGCCAATGGCCGGCATGAACCTCGAGGAGAAGGAGGACATGGCCCGCTACATCGTCGACCTCAACGAGGAGTGGGGCATGACCGTGGTCATGATCGAGCACGACATGGGCGTGGTCATGGATCTCTCGCATCGCGTGATGGTGCTGGATTTCGGCCGCAAGATCGCCGAGGGCGAGCCGGACGAGGTAAAAGAAAGCGACATCGTGCGCCGCGCCTATCTCGGCGAGGATCACGTCGCTGCCGACGCGCCGCCGCTCGAGAGGGGAGTTGCCGCATGATCCCGCCGCGCTTTGCCCACGTCGAGGCGAACGACACCTTGCCGAGGCTGCTGCGCCACAACGCGCTCAATCACGGGCGCGACATCGCGCTGCGCGAGAAGCGGCTTGGCCTCTGGCAATCGTGGAGCTGGGCCGACTACCACGCCCGCGCCCGCCTCTGGGGCCTTGGTCTCGCGAGCCTCGGCGTCGGCGCCGGCGATACCGTGGTGATCGTGGGGGATGCGCGGCCGGACTGGGTGGCGGCTGCCGTCGGCGCGCATGGTCTGCGCGCCAAGACCATGGGCCTCTACCAGGATGCGCTCGACAAGGAGATCAGCTACCTGATCGCGCTCGCCGAGGCCAAGGTGATCGTCGCCGAGGACGAGGAGCAGGCCGACAAGATGCTGCGGGTCGCAGCCGATATTCCCTCGGTGCAGACCATCGTCTATTGCGAGCCGCGCGGCATGCGCAAATATCGCGATCCCCGCCTGCTCTCGCGCGAGGCGCTGCTCGGCCTCGGGCAACAGCGGCTCGCCGCCGATCCACATGTCTGGGACGGCCTGATCGACGCTACCGTCGGCAGCGATCTCGCGCTGCTCTGCTCGACCTCCGGCACCACCTCCAATCCCAAGCTGGTCGGTATCGCCTCGGGACCATTCATTCGCCACGTCGCGATCTACTGCGACGTCATGGATCTCGGCCCGCGCGACGAATATGTCTCGATGCTGCCGATGGGCTGGATCGGCGAGCAGTTCCTCGGCGTCTACGAGCCCATGGTCTGCCGGCACAGGACGAGCTTCGTCGAGGACCGCGACACGCTGATGGCCGATGTGCGCGAGATCGCCCCCACCTTCATGTTCCTGCCGCCGCGTGTCTGGGAGCAGATCGCCGCCGACGTGCGCGCCCGCATCATCGATGCCTCGCCCTTCAAGCGGCGCATGTTCGAGTGGGGCCTGAGGTACGGCCTTGCCGCCGTCGAGGCCGGCCGCAAGAGCTCGCTCGCGCATAATCTTGTGATGCGCGCGCTGCGCGACCGGCTCGGCTTCTCGCGCCTGCGCTTCGCCAGCACCGGCGGTGCGGCGATGGGCCCGGACACGTTCAAGTTCTTCATGTCCATGGGGCTGCCGATGCTGCAGCTCTACGGCCAGACCGAGCTTGCCGGCATCTACTGCACCCAGCGTCTCGGCCAGATCGACTTCGACGCCGTCGGCAGCGGGCTCAACCATCAGTACAAGATCCGCATCGACAATCCCGACCGCAACGGCGTCGGCGAGATCGTCAGCTCCCACCCCTATATGTTCGAAGGTTATTTCCGCAACGAGGAGGCCACGAGGGCCGACCTGCGCGACGGCTGGCTGCACACCGGCGATGCCGGCTACCTCAAGCCGTCCGGCCAGCTCGTGGTGATCGACCGGATGCGCGATCTCTCGGTCACCAGCGGCGGCGAGCGTTTCTCGCCGCAATTCATCGAGAACAAGCTGAAATTCTCGCCCTACATCAGCGAGGCGGTGATCCTCGGCGACAAGCGCGCCTTCCCGGCGGCGATCATCTGCATCCGCTTCTCCATCGTCTCGAAATGGGCCGAGCAGCAGCGCATCGCCTTCACCACCTATTCCGATCTCGCCGGCCGGCCGCAGGTGCTGGGCCTGATCGCGGGCGAGGTCGAGCAGGTCAACGCCTCCTTGCCGCCGGCCCAGCGCCTGCGCAAGTTCGTGCTGCTCTACAAGGAGCTGGATGCCGACGACGGCGAGCTCACCCGCACGCGCAAGATCCGCCGCGGCGTCATTGCCGACAAGTACACCGAGATCATCGATGCGATCTATGGCGGCGCACGCGAGGTGAAGATCGATACCGAGATCGCCTTCCAGGACGGCTCGCGCCAGCGCATCCGCACCGAGCTGCCGATCACCGAGGTCGGCGAGCCGGCACCCGTCGCGCAAAGCGCCTGACCGATGAACAGCACGCTTTTCCTGCAGCTCGTGATCAACGGCCTGATCGTCGGCGCGCTCTATGGCGTGGTCGCGATGTGCTTCGTGCTGATCTACAAGGCGAGCCAGGTGGTGAATTTCGCCCAGGGCGAGCTGGTGCTGATCGGCGCCTGGGCCTGCTGGTGGCTGGTGACCTCGCTCGGCCTGCCCTTCTGGCTTTCCTTTCCGGTCTGCCTCATCTTCATGTTCCTGCTCGGCGTGCTGGTGCAGGTCGTGGTGCTGCGGCCCCTGATCGGCGAGCCGGCGGTCTCCATCGTCATGGTGACGATCGGGCTGTCGATCTTCTTCCAGGCGCTGCTGAAATGGCTGTTCGGCGTCTTCACCCAGCCCTATCCGCCGGTGTTCGCCACGAGCTCGGTGAAGATTCTCGGGCTGAATGTCGAGAGCGCCTATCTCATGAGTCTGGTGATCTCGCTCGCGATCATGCTGGGCTTCGCCTGGTTCTTCAAATATTCGCGGATGGGCATGGCGATGCGCGCCACCGCCTTCGACCAGCAGGTGGCGCAGAGCCTCGGCGTGTCGGTGAAACAGGTCTTCGCCCTCGCCTGGGCGATCTCCGCCGTCGTCTCGGCGCTGGCCGGGGTCGTGGTCGGGCTCGTCTCCGGCGTGTCCGCCTCGGTCGCCACGGTCGGCGTCAAGGTGTTCCCGGCGGTGATCGTCGGCGGCCTCGAGTCGATCATCGGTGCGGTGCTGGGCGGACTGATCATCGGCCTGCTCGAGGGCCTGGCGCAGTTCTTCGATGCCGAATACCTGCATTTCGGCAATCTCATCACCATCGCGCCGTTCTACGCCATGCTGCTGATCCTGCTGATCAAGCCCTACGGCCTGTTCGGCACCAGGAACATCGAGCGGGTGTGACATGGCCGTCTCGATGCGCCCCGCCGGCGATTTCCGTCTCTCCTATGCGGCGGACCGCACGATCTTTCCCTCGCGCGGCTCGCTGGTCGTCTGCGTCATCGGGCTCGCCATCCTCTGCATCCTGCCGCTCAGCATCGCCGGCAAGCCGCTCGTCTCCTCCTACTGGCTCGCGCTCGTCATCCAGATCGGCTACTACGGCATTGCCGCATTGGGGCTGAACATCCTGGTCGGCTTCACCGGCCAGATCTCGCTCGGCCATTCCGCCTTCCTCGGCTTCGGCGCCTTCATGTCGGCTTTCCTGTCCGGCCGCCACGGCGTGCCGGTGCTGCTGTCGATCCCGCTCGCCGGCCTCGCCACGGCGATGCTCGGCCTGATCGTCGGCCTGCCGGCGGCGCGGCTGAAGGGCCTGTACCTCGCCATCGCCACGCTCGCCTCGCAGTTCGTGCTGCAGGATTTCTTCAGCCGCGCGGAGTGGTTCACCGGCGGCGCCTCGGGTGCCAATGCGCCCCCCGTGGTGCTGTTCGGCACCTCGTTGCCCGCCGATCGCGGCTATTACTATGTCGTGCTGGCTTTCGCCGTGCTGATGTATGTGTTCGCCGCCAATCTCATGCGCACGCGCGACGGCCGCGCCATGGTGGCGGTGCGCGACCATTATCTCTCGGCGGAGATCATGGGCATCAACCTCACCTACTATCGCATCCTCGCCTTCGGCATCTCCTCGTTCTACGCCGGCGTCGCCGGCGGCCTGATGGCGCACTACACCAGCTTCGTCTCGGCCGAGGCTTTCGACCTGCTGCTGTCGATCAACTTCCTGGCCATGGTGATCATCGGCGGCCTCGGCTCGGTGATGGGCAGCCTGCTCGGCACCGCCTTCATCCTCGTGCTGCCGGAATTCCTGCAGTTCCTGGTCCGTCTCACCCAGTCGCTCGGTGTGACGCAGTCCTCGGGATTCACCGAAGGCCTCGCCTACATGAAGGAAATGGCGATCGGGCTCGCCATCGTGCTGTTCCTGATCTTCGAGCCGGAGGGCCTCGCCGCACGCTGGCGCAAGATCAAGGCTTATTGGAAACTCTATCCGTTCTCGTACTGAAGCTCACTCAACCAAGGAGGAAACCAAGATGAAGCGCACACGGCTATTGATGATCTCGGCAGCAGTCGGGCTCGCGCTCGCGGCACCGGCGCAGGCACAGCAGAAGATCAGGGTCGGCAATCTGGTGGACTATACCGGCGCCACCTCGAGCGTCGGCAAGATCACCGGACCCGGCAAGGTCGATGCTTTCGCCTGGGTCAATGCCAATGGCGGCATCAACGGCAAGGTCCTCGATTTCGAGACCGTCGACTACGGCTACCAGACGCAGCGTTCGATCCAGTTCTACAAGAAATGGAAGGACGAAGGTGCAATCGCCATCCAGGGCTATGGCACCAACGACACCGAGGCGATGGTCGGCTTCATCGCCGAGGACAAGATCCCCTATTTCTCGCTCTCGCTCTCGGGCCATCTCACCGACCCGTCCGGTGCCAGCGCCAAGGCGAAGGAAGGCAAGATCAAGCCGGCGCCCTACAACTTTTTCGGCGCGCCCTCCTATTCCGATGGCGTGCGCGCGCTGATCCTCTGGGCGGCGGAGGACTGGAAGAAGAAGGGCGGCCAGGGCAAGCCGAAATATATCCATCTCGGCGACAACCATCCCTATCCGCTGGCACCCAAGGAAGCCGGCGAGACCCTGGCGCGCGAGCTCGGCTTCGAGGTCGTGCCCTCGATCCAGTACGCGCTGGCCGGCGGCGACTTCAAGGCGCAGTGCCTGGCACTGCAGGCCTCGGGCGCCAACTACGCCTTCCTCGCCAACACCACCGGCGCCAATGTCGCGCTGCTGCGCTCCTGCGCCACGGTCGGCGTCAACGTTCAATATCTGTCGAACATCTGGGGCATGGACGAGCCCGGCATGAAGGCGACCGGCAAGGCCGTCGATGGGCTGGTGCTGGTCGCCGGGCAGGCGCAATGGGGCAGCGAGGTCGCCGGCATGACGACGTTCCGCGCCATCTCCAAGATGTCGGATCCCGCCGGCAACGCCTATCGCGCACTGCCCTATGTGCGCGCCGCCTGCCAGGTGCTCTACATGGCCGAAGCCATGCGCACTGCCGACAAGGCCGGCAAGCTGAACGGCGAAGGCATCAAGGCGGCCCTGGAGAACATGCGCGACTTCGTGCCGTTCGGCACCACCGGCATGTGCCCGGCGGTTACCTGGACCGACAAGGATCACCGCAGCGTCGGCTCGGTCAGCCTGATGCGCGCGCGCATCGCCGGCGACACCGACCAGGGCGAGTTCGGCGATCTGATGGCCAAGGGCACGATGAAGCTCGAGACCTTCGCCGACGTCAAGATCGAGCGGAAGCCGGAGTGGCTCGGCTTCTAGATCGCCGCGCGAGCAACGGGGCGGAGCTGCGATCGATCGCGGCTCCGCTTCTTCCACCGATCTGAGCCGCCAGCGAGTCGTACGCAATCACATGAGCCTTGCCACACCTGCACCGGCCGCTGCCGATCCGCTTCTTGCGGTGGCAAATATCGAGGTCGTCTACGACGATGTCGTGCTGGTGCTGCGCGGCGTCAGCCTGCAGGTGCCCAAGGGCAGCATCGTCACGCTGCTCGGACCCAACGGCGCCGGCAAGTCGACGACCCTGAAGTCGATCTCCGGCCTCCTGCGCTCGGAACGCGGCGAGGTCACCGCCGGCGACATCCGCTTCGACGACCGAAGCATTGCCCACGCCGATCCCGAGCGCATCGTGCGTCAGGGCATCTTCCAGGTGATGGAGGGGCGCCGCATCGTCGGCGACATGACGGTGGTGGAGAATTTGCGGGTCGGCGCCTTCACCCGCCGCGACCGCGAGATCGATGCCGATATCGACCGCGTTTATGCCTATTTCCCGCGCCTGCGCGAGCGTAACGGGCTTGCCGGCTATCTCTCCGGCGGCGAGCAGCAGATGCTGGCGATCGGCCGTGCCCTGATGGGCCGTCCGCGCATGATGCTGCTCGACGAGCCCAGCATGGGGCTGGCGCCGCTTCTGGTGCAGGAAGTCTTCGCCATCATCGAGCGGCTCAATCGCGAGCTCGGTATCACCATGCTGCTGGTCGAGCAGAACGCCAACATGGCGCTGCGCGTGGCCCACTACGGCTACATCATGGAGTCCGGCAAGATCGTTCTCGACGGCAGCCGCGAGGCGCTCGCCAGCAACGAGGACGTCAAGGAGTTCTACCTCGGCGGCGGCGGTGAGGCGCGCAAGAGCTTCAAGAACCTGAAATCCTTCCGCCGCCGCAAGCGCTGGCTCTGAGGCCGCAGACTTCGGACCACTTTCCTTTTTCCACTTCCCCCTACCGGGGAATGAAGAGAACGCCCCGGCGGTTCAACGGGAGATGATCCCGCTCCGCACTCCCCCCTTCCCATCGCGCCTCCGAGCGCCGACAATCAGGCCGCTTGTCTCCTGCAGCGCCGTCAGGCCATCTCGAGGGAGGAAGCGATGACGGTCTGGTCCGGTGCCGGCGTGCTCGGCGCCTTTGCGGTCACCCTGGGCATCGGCATGGCGCACGCCCGGGCCCAGGACGTTTGCGGCCAGTTCACCTGGTCGGTCGGCGAGAAGATCGATCTCTTCACCGGCTACGTGCCCACCTTCAAGAGCGGCCAGGGCCTGCCCAAGGACGGCGTCTATGCCGTCGATCTCCTGCCCGGCAAGGAAGTGCTGTTCTTCCTCGATCCCGATCGCTCGCGCCGGCAGGGCTTTGGCGCCGTCGTCACCATTGAGAACGTACCGTCCGGCCGTTTCCGCATCGCCATCACCGAGGAGGCGCGCCTCGACGCCATCCAGGACAATGCGCTGCTGCCGGTGCAGCCCGTCGGTTACGATCCTGCCTGCCCGAGCATCCGCTTCGCTGTCGAGGTCAATGCCGAGGACGGCCCGCTCACCATCCAGATCAGCGGCGCCAATCGTCCCTGGATCCGGGTCGGCGTGGCGCGCATCTGGAGCTTCGAGTAGCGCAACGCACTGTCAGGCCCGGCCCGGCTTCTCGGCCTCGAGGAAGCGCGCGAGATCCTGATCGCTTCCGATGCGCACCACCGCTTCATCCTCGGTCGGGAACTGGAAGCGGTCACGGTGATGGGCGAAGACCTCCTCGGCGAGATGCGCGCGAATTGGCCGGCGAAGATTGTCGGCACGCCGCGCCTCGATCACGCTTGGCGGCGTGTCGACGAACAGGATCATGAAACGGCAACCCTCTGACTCCGCAACCGCCTTGCAGCGATCGCGCAGGAAGCGGTGCGAGAAGGTATCGTCCACCACGGCCGAGCGACCTTGCCGAAGGACACCTCGCAGGCGATCCATCGCCATGAAGCTGCTCTCCTCCCACTGCCGGTCGGTCAGGCCCTTGCTGCCGTCGAGCCCGCGCTCCTCGTTGATCGCGTCCAGGCTGACCAGGGCGGCGCCGAGCGCCTGCGCCAGCTTGCGCGCCATCGTCGATTTGCCCGAGAAGGCGAGTCCGCACATGGCATACACGGCTTGCGACAACTGGCTTTCCTCCGACGCTTCGCCCACGGGCGCTCGTCAGGGCAACGCCTGAACGGCGTCCGGCAGGCCTGCCGCGATCGCTATCGTTGCGCCGTGCGCCGCTACTCGATCGGCACGAAGATGCAGTGGCGGATCTTGGCTTCGAGCGCCTTCGACAGAT